>ERZ1048068.1207-NODE-1207-length-20520-cov-4.320547_pt1 | contig 20520 bp, 16 predicted proteins | sample MGYA00383098_ERZ1048068 | MGnify/ENA primary metagenome ERZ1048068 (study PRJEB29581, sample SAMEA5548368) | metagenome | biome: marine; feature: coastal; material: water | depth 1 m | study: Short-term variability in the microbial, nano- and picoplankton... | reverse complement strand
GTGTAAAGACCTTTCCGGGTGATGAGCAAAGTAGAAAGAGCAGTTCAAATTCTTTCTTTGGTAACGAAAGTTCTTCACCGTTGCTGATAACGAGAAAGCGTTCACGATCGATCGTGAGGGAATCCAATGCAATGATATCTTTTGACGATGCTGACGGAAGTCGGCGCATCAGGGCCTCGATTCGCTTGATCAACACGCGAGGTGCTACCGGTTTTGTTATGTAATCGTCTGCCCCTGAGTCAAAACCGACCACTTGGCTGTAATCTTCCCCTCGAGCAGATAGAAAGGCAATGAGGCAGTCTTTGGTCAGAGGATGCTCACGGAGCTTTTTACACGCTTCAATGCCGTCCATTTCGGGCATCATGACGTCCAGTAAAATCAGGTCTGGTAAAGTTTTTATGGCCTTTTCAATGCCTCTGACGCCATTCTCGGCCGTCTCGACATTGAATCCTGCTTGATGCAAGTTGAAGCCGATCAATTCTCGGATGTCTGCATCGTCATCGACTACGAGTATGGTTTTGGTAAGGGTTGCCATGGATTCCAAATATCGCCAAAAGCCTCTGAAGTCATGTGAAGAGATTGTAAACCTATTGTTGACTTGATGTCAATCTTTCACACGGCTGAAGCGAAGTGATTTGAGCATCCAACGGGGCAGAGGTTCATCCTGCCCTCGCTTTTGAACATCCAAGAATAATCCCCATTTTTCGATGATTGGCACCTTGTGCACTTCAATCATTTCAAGCCAACATTCATCGGGATCGTCGATGTAAGTGCAATGCACTTTTGTTTCCCCCATGCCTATGGCGTCAGCTGTATCGCATCGGAATGGAATGCCTCGATGGGCTAGTTCTGTTCCCAATGCTTGCATTCCACGAACATCAAACCCGAGGTGGGCAAACCCGAGGTCACACCATATGCGATTTTCAAAAATGAACTTGCCAGGTCGATCTTGGGCTTGAATGAGTTCGATGTAGGTCTTGCCTGTTAGTTTCCCAAACCCTCCCGCGCCTGGGGCGGATTGACCGATGCGCACTCGACGATAAGATTGCTCTCCGCTTTGAAGGTTTTGCCAATCTTTGAAAGAGCTGATCTCGTCAAAAAGCACTTCATCGAACCCAAGCGCATCGGCGTACAAAGCCAAAGATTTTTCCATATCGGAGACACCAATACTGCACCCAAGGACGCCGCCAGAGGGGTGTCCATTGTTGTCGAACCAATCTTCGGCTTCGAGGATTTGAAAGAGATTACCGTCGCCATCGCGTAAGTAAAAAGTGTCCTCACCCCATGGTGTTGAAGTGATGTGTGCGTCGCAGTCATCACCTACGAGGTGTCGGGCATGAGCGTGCATGCGGCCAATGTTGCGCGTTTTCATTTGAACCGTTGTGATTCCGAGATCACCGATGCTCACTTCCCATCCCGCAGGTTCCGGCTTGAAGGATTCAGCATGTAACACTTCAAAAGCGCATCCACCTTGCAAATTCAGAATCATGCTGGCACGTTTGGAAATGGTCTCACCCCGGGTATGGCTATCCATCAATGGGGCATCTTGAACCGAGTCAAAAAATGGAACATCCATGCCAAACAACTGCCGATACAGTTTCAATGACTTGTCCATATCCCTTGTAGCTACTCCAATGTGTTGCATTCCTTGAATGCGGAATCCTGCTGCGGTCTCTGATTTCATCTTTTCAGTGAATTTGGAAGTCTACTTTTTGGTCTGAGTGGCGTTGTCCACTGCTTCGAGGTAGGTCATCCATGCTTTGCTCATACCCTGATCAGCCCAGGCATTTCGCGCCTTTTTGCGCCCAATTTCATCCAGATAAAGGCCATACCACCAACCAGCAAAGCGGCTTCCCAACAGATGAAACATGTAACTCGTCATGACTGCGGTGAATGCAATAGCCCCGGTCGCGATGTACGCAATTGGCAAGGAGATGAGTAGCCAATAGAATGGAAATAAAACCATGCCTGCTGCAGCTTTCGAGGTGCTGATGAAGCAAGGGTCCTTGACGCGTTTTTGAACTTGAGATTCAATCCATTTGGAAACGGGAAAAGATGAAATCCCCGTTGCAAAGGCAAGAGGGGCTAGTAGCCATAGCCAGTAGCGCCTTTTACGGATACTCTGGGGAGTCATCCCCATGTCCTCCGTGCGGACGAAGTTGAATAGGCCAGTTGATTTAACGGCTTCCAGTGCGTCTTGGATGCGAGCCATGGTCTGTTCATCCACGTCTTGGAAGCGGTCAATCTTGCTCTTTGTGGTGCTCCAATCTTCGCATTCAGTGGTCCGCATGGCCTGCACGTAAGGCAGTAAAGTGTCATATGCTTTCTCGGGCTGGATATTCACCAATATCTCATCCATTGCAATCTTTAGCGGCTCGAGCAGATCTCCGGGACTCACTTCATTGGTTTCAGGATTGACGAGTGCATCAATCTTGATGGGAGTCCCGATTCGGTACCGCAGCCTTCTGCGAAAGCTGGGCATTTCCTCGTAATCAATTCCAACCGGCAGAATTTGCAACTGACGCATGCTGGGATCGAGCTTTAGGGAAGCGTTTACCATGTCGGAAACTCCCCGGCGCAGTGGACGAAGAGATTTCATCGCGCGATGGTTTCCTTCTGGGAATAGCCCCATACGTGCGCCAATTCGAAGTCGCTCAGCGCAAATTTCGAAGATTTTGGCATTGCGTTCTCGAGCATCGCTCAGCCGGTCGCGTTGCCGGTAGATGGGCATTTGATTGAACGAGAAAAGTATGGTTCGGGTGAGTTTTTTATAGAAAATGTCCGCTCGGGTAAGCCAATGAACTTGGCTGTTGTTGACCAATGAAACCAAAACCAGTGGATCCATCAAGCCGTTTTGATGATTGGCCACTACGATGGTTGGGGTTTTGGGGTCAGTGATGTTCTCAAAGCCATCCACTCCTTGAATCCGGTGGAAACGTGTCACTGAAGCACGCACCAATTGAAGTGCGAGATCGTAGCCCCAGTGCCCGCGTTGGATGGGGGGTGCGTGAAAAGGCTTCTTATTTACTGAGTCGGACAAGATGCTGTCTATTTGGCGATTACTCGCGAAGGCGGGCTCCGGTTTCTTCTGTGATTTTACTCAAAATGCGCTGAACACTCCGTTCGATCTGTTTTTCATTCAAAGTGCCATCTGGATCTTGGAGGGTCAGGCTAATAGCGTATGACACTTCTCCATCGGCTAGTTTATCTCCTTCATAGACATCAAACAGTCCCACTCGTTTGAGTAATTTTTTTTCTGCCTTCGCCGCGCAATCGCGGAGCTGTCCGAAGGTGGTGCCCTTGTCGAGAATCAATGAAAGGTCTCGTCTGACAGCTGGGAATTTTGCAATTTCCCTCGCTTTGACACGCTTCCGACGACTGATTTTTGTCAATGTTGCGACCGAAAAGTCAGCCCAAAAAACAGATTGATTCACGCCATGTTTTTTCGCAACTGTCTTACGAATCAAGCCAAGCCTGCCCAACATTTGGTTCTGGTAGGTCAGCTCAATGCCTTCGGCAAACAGAGGCGACTGAAACGCTGATTCCTTCACGGCAGCCGAAGAAATCCCAAGGCCATCCAAAAGTGCATATGCTTCTGTTTTTAGGGAATAAGGCGTCGACGATTCACCGGCATTGGTCCAATTTTCAGGATTGGTTTTGCCAGTCATCCATAGTCCAATGCGTTCGTCCTCTTCGTATCGGTCGGACGCATTGTTCGTCTCAGAATTGACTGTTTCACGGTGCTGATAAGTCCGGCCGATTTCGAAAAATCGCAGGTCGGGTCGTTGGTGATTTCGGTTGTGCGCAATGGCTTCTAGGCCTTGAAACAGGAGCGATTGGCGCATGACGCCTAAATCGGAACTCAACGGATTCAACAGAGCAATTTGTCGGTTGTGGTCCCAGCCATCTGAGTTTTCTCCAAAATCTTCTGTGTGCGAGGCACGCGTCATGGAATTGCTCATGATTTCTTGGAACCCTCTGCTGACGAGGACGTTTGCCATTTGCAAACGAATGGGTTCTTCGGATACACCCGACTGATGCTGGGCTGTTGAGGTCATCCGTGAGGGCAGTGGGATTTTGTCAAATCCGTAGATGCGCAGCACTTCTTCAATGATATCAGCTGATCGGGTGACATCTCGACGGTAAGCGGGCACTTGCAGACTCATAGAAGATTCTGTCTCTTCCAAAATCGTGATGTCGAGATTGCCGCAAATCGCTCGCACTGTTGATCGGTCCAGAGAAGCACCGATCAGCCGGTCCAGGTCTTCCCATTCGAGTTCGATGGTCGCGCCTTGAGGAAGTTCAGCAGCATTGATTTGCTTCACGCCCACAATGGAACAGCCTGCCCATTCTTGGAGCAAGTGCGCGGCTCGTTGCAGGGCGATTTGAATCAAGTTGGGATCGACACCGCGTTCAAATCGGAACGAGGCATCCGTAGAAAGTCCATGCCGCTTGGCCATTTTTCTGGTCACGACGGGGTCGAAGTAGGCGGATTCGAGCACGACACATTGTGTGTTTTCATTTACTCCGCTTTGGTTGCCACCATAAACGCCCGCGAGGCACATGGGACCGTTTTCGTCTGCGATGATTTGATCCTCACGGTTCAATTCACGTTCAATACCGTCGAGTGTAGTGAGTTTCTCTCCTTCGTTTGCCCTCCTGACTGTGATGTGATTGTCTTGAATGGCGTTGGCATCAAAAGCGTGCAATGGTTGGCCAAGCTCGTGCAAAACAAAATTGGTCGCATCGACCACATTGTTTTGAGGTTGAACCCCGATCGCTCGCAAGCGACGTTGGGCCCATTCGGGAGAAGGGGCAACCGTAATATTTTCAAGCAACATTCCGCAGTAAACTGGACAGGCGGTCGCGTCCTGTAGATCGATGACAAGTTCGTTGCTCAGTGCTGTGGGCCAAGGAGCGGTGATGGGAATTTGAAGATCGCCGACTTTTTCCGACTTTCCTTCCACGGTTTCATGCAAAAAGCCTGCTCGCAAATCACGAGCGACTCCCCAATGACTCATGCCGTCTGTACGGTTTGGAGTCAGTCCAATTTCCAAGACCCAATCGGATTGAAGGTCAAACACCGTTGCGGCGGCCGTTCCAGGCTCCCATTTATCGTCGAGTTCGATGATGCCTGCGTGCGATTCACCAATACCGATTTCGTCTTCGGCGCAAATCATACCCATGGATACTTCACCACGGATTTTCCCTTTTTTAATTTTGAAAGGCTCGCCATCTACCGGGTGCAAGGTGGTTCCAACGGTTGCCACAATGACGGATAAGTCCTTGCGTGCGTTGCTCGCACCACAAACGATTTGCAGGGGCTCGGCCTGCCCAACGTTGACTTGACAAATTTGCAGACGATCGGCATTGGGATGTTGTTCTGCGCTGAGGATTTTCCCCGCGATCAGTCCGGACAATCCGCCCGGGACAGATTCGACTGACTCGACGCCTTCAACTTCAAGTCCAGTCGCTGTGAGCACTGCTGAGGCATCCTCGATGGAGGATTCCACGGGCAGCATTTGATTCAGCCAATCAAAGGAGATTTTCATACGTCGCTTATTGGTCCCGCAAAGTTAGCAGGACTCTTCGGCTGGACATCATCAATGGGCCCCTTTTTGGTAATCTGATTCACGCTTTTGAGCGATTCAAAAAAAAAGTTGAGTAACTTCGCCGTCCCAAAATCAATTGGATGGCGGGAACACATCGGGATGTAGCTCAGTTGGTAGAGTACGCGTCTGGGGGACGTGTGGTCGCTGGTTCAAGTCCAGTCATCCCGACATCGAAATGAAACCTGGGGCTTTTCGGCTCCGGGTTTTTAAGTCAAATCAAGCGTTTCACGCTCAGCCTTTCATGGATTACGCTTTTGAACAACAATGGGGCCGATTGGTCCAAAAGATGGAGGACCGCTTTGGTGAGCCTCCGGATTTGACCACCATGATTTTCACCGTGGGACTTCAGGAGTGTGGTCAAGGTTTTCGAAAGTTCAAGAAAGATGAGAAGCTTGAAGTGATGCACGTCGGCGTTTGCACATTGCTCACTCCGATGGGTTTTTACCGCGAGTTGGGGACAGATGAGGATGGCTGGCCTCACTTCGAGCGAATCGGAGACATACCGGCCGTATCAAAGCAGGAGCAAGAGTTGCTTATGAAACGAGCCTTGGTCGAATATTTTGGTGCGTGGATTGCGGTCGAAAACCCGGATTGAACCGTCAAGCCGGAGTTGTCTACTCAATGTAAACCGTGGCTTCGTTGGTCATCTCCTCCTCAATTTTGATCAGGCCCGTTCCAATCAATGCAGCTTTGGTGGCTTCGATGTCCAAGACTGCGAATCCGGCTTGTCCTTCGACATAGAAAGAGGAGAAGTTAAAGCTTACGGTTCCAGCGGCATTGGTCACGGCGGTTGTGTCGAAACGAGGTTCACCCACAAAATCTTGGTCCACAGAGCCAAAGGCGAAAAGCCGAACGCTTGCGCCTTGAACGGGAGATCCGAGGTCATTCAGGACGACGACATTTGCAATGGTTTCTTCAACTTCGTGGCAACTTGTGGCTAAAAAGATGAAAGAAGTCATCAATAGGCAGAGGGAAAGGGTCGCTTTTCGCATCGGGTCTTCTAACTTTGCAGGGCAGTGAACCCCAAATATCTTCAAAAACTCATGAAATTCAAGACTCTGACCCAACATACCGCACTATTTATGATTTCCGCCATGCTATTCTTCGCAATGGGATGCAGTGAAAGCCCCTCCTCGGAGTCAGTGGTAGCGGATGCCTCCGGAGTGCTCAGCCGTCAAGTAAAGATTGGAACGAGCTTTGGAGATATGATCGTTGAATTGTCTGATAGCACCCCGGCTCATCGGGACAACTTCATCAAGTTGGCCTCTGAGGGTTTTTACGACAGCTTACTTTTCCATCGTGTCATCAAAGGTTTTATGGTCCAAGGAGGCGATCCCAACAGCCGGGGGGCAGATCTTTCGCAGCGACTTGGAATGGGCGGACCGGGATACACCGTTCCCGCAGAAATCCGCACGGACCACTTGCATTTTAAAGGGGCACTTTCTGCCGCCCGGCAAGGTGATCAAGCCAACCCCGAGCGTGCAAGCTCAGGAAGTCAATTTTATGTGGTCCACGGAAGAAAATTCAACGAAGCAGAATTGCTGAACATCGAGGCGCGTGCTTCTCGTGCTGATGAGCAGTTTGACCAAAATGAAAAATTCAAGTACTCGGAGGAAGATATGAGGCGCTACATGGAAGAAGGAGGCGCTCCTTTTTTGGACAATCAGTACACGGTTTTTGGTCAGGTGATCTCAGGACTTGATATCATTGATTCCATTGCTGCCGTGCCGACGGGTGCGGGGGATCGACCGATGCAAGATGTTGCGATGACCATGGAAGTGATTCGTTGATCATGGAACTCAAAGAGCAGATTTTAGCTTACATCAGCGAGATCGAAGCGAAGACTTTGTCGTCGGCGGAAGAAGTCGAGGAATTTCGTATTGCCTGGTTGGGTAGAAAAGGGATTCTCAAGGATACCATGGCGGCGTTTAAAGCAGCGCCAAATGAACAAAAGCGTGAATTGGGGCAATTGGTCAACCAACTCAAGAAGGCGGCCGAGAACCGCGTTGCACAGGGTGCAGAAGGTGCAGATGCGTCGGACGAATCCGAGCAGATTTTGCACGATTGGACGCGCCCCGATGGAGGAGTGTCACTGGGAGCGCACCATCCGTTGAGTGTGGTGCGACGCGACATCATTGGAATCTTAGAGCGCATGGGCTTCGTTGTGACTGAAGGTCCAGAGATTGAAGACGATTGGCACGTCTTTAGTGGATTGAATTTTCCGGAAGAACATCCTGCACGGGACATGCAAGACACCTTTTTTGTGGATCGCAAGCCAGACATGTTGCTGCGAACGCACACATCGTCAGTTCAAGTGCGTGAGATGGAGCGGCGAGATCCGCCAATGCGCATCATGATGCCCGGTCGTGTTTTTCGGAATGAGGCCATCAGCGCCCGAGCGCATTGCATGTTTCATCAAATCGAGGGATTATACATCGATGAAGGCGTTTCTTTTGCTGATTTGAAGCAAACCTTGTTGCGTTTCGCGCAGGAATTCTTTGGAGCCGACACAAAAATCCGATTGCGGCCGTCTTATTTCCCCTTCACAGAACCTAGCGCTGAGGTCGATGTCTACTGGGGATTGAAAACAGAGGTAGATAAGCGCATTACCAAGGGAACAGGATGGCTGGAGATTCTTGGATGCGGTATGGTCGATCCAGCGGTATTGGAAGCCTCGGGCATTGACTCGCGGAAATACTCTGGATTTGCATTCGGAATGGGAGTTGAGCGAATCGCGATGTTGAAATACCAAATCGGTGATTTGCGCGCTTTCTTCGAAAGTGACATGCGTTTCTTGAATCAATTCCAAGGGGAATTCTGATCCAATCAGAGCATCGATTCAGGTAAATGGCAAAGTCAAAGTGACTTTTTCTTCAACAGGCGAAATGCGTTCAACCTGAATCTTACCGGCTATTTTTCGGAGTTGCGCGTGTAGCTCATTCCAACGAGAAGAAGCCAATGCGTCCTTGCCGTGGAATAACCCCTGCATGGCCTTGGATGCTTCCGTGTGATTGCTGCTCAAGCAGAAATGCCAATGAGATTTTTCCGCCTCCACCTCAATGCGAATGGCATCTTCCGAATTCGATATTTCGGCAAGGCCACGCATGAAATTTCGGATCACCACTCTGACATCAGGACCAACAGAAAACTGCGTGTTGTCGTCTAGGGTCCAATTCATCTCAGCTTGAATTTCGTCATCAAGCGCGTTGAGAAATGTTTGGATGCTCTGCGATCGAAGATCCTCATCACGCTCGAAGACGAAATTTCCATTCGGCATTAGGCTGCTGCTTCCCCACTCTAAATTTGCATCCTCCGAATTCTGATTTACCGCTGTTCCTTGTGGTTTGGGGAGACGATCGGAAGGAACAAGACTGCGCAGTCGAATGATGCGTCTGCGTTCTTTTCGCAAGGCCTCTTGGAGGACCCGATGACTTCTGGTGTTGGCAAGAAGTCCGATGCTGAGAAGCGCCGCGAGCCATGGCCACAATCCATAGGAGTTGGATGATGACTGAGCGGCCGTCATTTGGATGACGGCGCGGTCAAAGGGGTCCGGTTCAGGAAGAATCCGCTCCGTGAATCTTTGCACCTCACGATTGGGCTGCGCTTGTAATTCAGCCAAGACGCGCATGTTGATTTCATCAACTTCCATCATTGCAGCCAGTGCTTCAGCTTCATTCCCACGGTTATGTTCGAAATCGGCGCGCTGCCGCAGAGCCTCGAGAAGTAATTCTTCATCCGTTGTAAGTCGAGCCTCTTTCACCGCTTCGTGAAGGGCGATGATGACATCCAGAGGTCGGTGCAATCTCTGCGCTGCATTTGCGACGCGCAATTGAGCGAGGCTCATATCTGCGGGATTGTTGCGGTCAGCATGATTTAAAATGCGCTTTGCCCATTCCATCGATTCGGTATCATGCCCTTCAGACGCTACGATCATCTGAATTTGCTCGCGGCAGTCTTGGGCCAAATCATCAAGGACTTGCGCTGAGGAGGTTTCAAAAACACGGGTCAATGAGTCTGCTCGCTCTCCTTCCGTGATAAAGTCAAGTTGAATGGCTTGACTCAGCCAGCGCAACCGCTTTTCTTTGGGGATGTCCGAATTGCCAAGACTGAGGCACCTGAGGGTACAACGATTTGCTTCATCCCAGTTTCCACTGATGAAGTGAAGCTCGGCAATTTTTGATTTGAGCACCCAATCTTCAGGCCGCAACTTGATTTCACGGGTTAAAATTGAAATGGCACGTGCCTCCTGCTGAAGTTGCATCCAAAGGTCTGCGGCAAGTTGCGATTGCTTGAGGCGGTCTTCAGCACTGCAGGCGAGTAAACCGTCACTTGTGAGTCTCAGGGTCTTTTCCGCCTGAGTGGGATTTTGACTTTGTACGTGGATGTGTGCAATACCCAGTCGAGCTCTCGCGACTTGACAAGGATCGAAAGACCGTTCTTCAGCACCCCGGTACATGGCCAGTGCAGCGACCGGACGATTCGACTCAAAAAGCGAGTCACCGCGGCTGAGCATTTGCTCCGCTTCATTGGGTTCGCGAGGAGCCGTTGCGGGGTTTTGCGCCAAAACCACTCCCATTTGGGCGAGACAAAGACTTGCCAGAAAGAGGAGTTGCGGGTAAAAGAGCATGGTCCAAGCTACCGACGAAACAGGCGCCTGAGCGATTCAGACGTGAGTTTTGTTCACACTCCGAGGCGTAAAAATTCGGTATGAATCAATCGTTCCAGAGGACGTCGAGCACCGTGCTTCCTACGGCCAGAAGTGTGGGTTTGTTGATGACGCTCATGTTGTCCTTATGCGTGTGATGAAACGGACCGTATCCCATGGGCAGGACTTGCACTTGATAGTGTACGATGTTAGCAGAAGGAATCCCTCCAAGTTGAGAAACAAAAAGGTTATCATCGACTGTTTGAGGCGTGACGTCACTTTTGAAATAATCGCTGTATCCCAAGTTTTTCGCAGCTGCCCAAACTTTTTTGACCACCGAGGGAGCATAAGCCATGGAAGTCCCTTCTCGATTGAACACAGCATCTTTCGCACCGACCATATCGAGTAAGATTCCATACTTCGCTTGGTAGCCGAACTTGTGTGGTTGGTTGGCCCAGAACTGACTTCCGAGGCACCAAGTTGTGATGTCCCTGTTTTTGGCTGGGGCCCATTCTGGGGCTCCATAGTCTTCCGCATCGAAAAAGATGACATCGATACCGACATCCAATGTGGTGTCAGCACCGATGATTCGCGCAACCTCGAGCAGCACGCCCACTCCGGATCCGCCGTCATTGGCTCCATCAATCGGTTCGCGGACGCGAATGGTGTCCTTGTCTGCGAATGGGCGGGTGTCCCAATGGGCGTATAGCATGATGCGCTCTGGATTTTCAGGTCGGAACTGTCCGATGATATTGCGCATGTTGAGCACCGTTTCGTCGTAGGCGCGAACACGCCCAGGTTGTTCAATCACCTCGGCTCCATGACGTTTCAACTCCTCTACGAGCCAATCGCCGCAAGCGATGTGTTCAGCACTGTTGGGGACACGAGGACCAAAATCGACTTGTGTTTGAATGTAAGAAAAGGCTGAATCACTGTTGAATGCTGGAGCTTCAACGCGACTCACCACTTGCTTTACCGGAGGAGGTTTAGATTCGTTTCCACAGCTTTCAAACAGCAAACAGCTCAGGATGATCAGGATGCCGAATGGAGGATTCAGTGGGGTCAATCGCGGTTCCATGTGCTTCCGTCTTTTCCGTCTTTGATGGTCACACCCAAGTCGCTGAGTGCCTTGCGAATGGAGTCGGCAGTGTTCCAATCTTGATTGGATTTTGCATCGCTGCGCAGCTGCACGAGAAGATCCAACAAAGAATCAGCATCACCCGCAGTTTCTTCCGAAGCATCGTCCTCTAATTGGAGCCCGAGAACTTCAAAAAAGTAGCCATGTACGAGGGCTTGGAGAGCATCTTTTTGTTTTACGCTGATCGCGACACGGCCGTCCTGAATGTTATTGATCAACTTCACGGCATCAAAGAGAACGCTAATTAGAATAGGCGTATTGAAGTCGTCCCCCATGGCGGACGCACAGCGCTTGGCGAGATCATCGATGTTGGCATCGGCATTGTTTTCGGATGCTGTTGCGGGGAGAATCTTCAAGGCTTGCACCGCCTTTGTGAGTCTGCTTAGGCCTTTTTCGGCAGCCTGCAATGCATCGTTTGAGAAGTCTAATGTGCTCGCATAGTGTCCTTGCAGCATGAAGAAGCGAACAGTCATAGCGGTATACCCTCGTTCAAGCAATTTGTGGTTGCCGGTGATGAGTTCGTCAGGAGTGAAGCCATTGCCTTCGGATTTCGCCATTTTGCGGCCATTGACGGTGAGCATGTTTCCATGCATCCAATACCCGACTGAATTGCCTTCGCCCGTTGCTCCCGCATTTTGAGCGATTTCACATTCATGGTGTGGAAACTTCAGATCCATCCCACCACCGTGGATGTCGAATGCATTGCCCAAGTATTTCGTACTCATTACAGAGCATTCAAGGTGCCACCCGGGAAAGCCTTCGCTCCAGGGTGAAGGCCATTTCATAAGGTGAGAGGTGTCGGCCTTTTTCCACAACGCAAAATCAAGGGGATCGTTTTTTTCATCTTGTCCGTCGAGGATGCGCGTGTTGTTGAGCAAGTCATCGATTTTACGTCCCGACAGTTGACCGTATGGAAAGTCTTCGTTGAATTTGCGCACATTGAAATAAACGCTGCCATTGGACTCGTATCCATACCCGCGTGAAATGATTTGTTTAATCATTTCGATTTGCTCTACAATGTGACCGGTAGCACTTGGTTCAATCGATGGACTTTTGATGTTAAAGACCCGCATCACATCATGAAAATCATTTGTGTACTTCTGCACAATTTCCATTGGCTCGAGATTTTCGAGTCGCGCTTTTTTCCCAATCTTATCTTCGCCATCATCAGAATCACCGGTCAAGTGTCCCACATCTGTGATGTTCCGTACGTAGCGCACTTGGTAGCCTAAAAAGGTCAGATGACGGTAGACAATGTCAAAGGTGAGAAACGTTCTCACATTGCCCAAGTGAACATTGCTGTAGACGGTGGGGCCACAGACATACATACCGACATACGGAGCGTTAATCGGCGTGAATAACTCTTTTTCCCGGGTCAGGCTGTTTTGGATATAGAGGGGCGAGTGGTCGGACATGGAGGTGCGATGTCTAATAGAATGTGACGCGCCGTTTGAGCGGTCAGAATGTGCGGTCAGAATGTGCTTACAAAGTAAATGAATCCAATCGGAAGAAACGGACAAATCAGAGTCATCCTATTCCCTTCGTCCCTGAACGAAATCAGGGCTCTAATGTTTCGTTTGTGGTTGACATTGCATCCAACATGATATTGGTCATATCCTCGATCATGATTTCGGCCTGCCAACCCCAATCTTCCTTTGCAGCAGAATCGTCAATGCTACAAGGCCAGCTCTCTGCGATATCCTGGCGTTGGTCGGGTGAATAGTCCAATCGAAATTCGGGTTTTTGTTGCCGGATGCATTCCCCGATTTCACTGGGGGTGAAACTCATCGCACCCAGGTTGTAAGAGGTTCTCACCCTGATTTGGTCTTTTGGTGCACGCATCAGTTCCAAGGTGCCTCGAACCGCATCATCCATGTACATCATGGGCAAGGCTTGATCTGCTTTGAGAAAACAGGTGTAAGCTGCTTCTCTGACGGCGTAGTCATAGATCTCCACCGCATAATCCGTGGTTCCTCCTCCGGGAGCCGAACGGTGTCCTATGAGCCCTGGATACCGTATGCTTCGGACGTCTACACCGTATTTTTCGTGATAGTATCGGCACCAATATTCACCGGCTTGCTTGCTGATTCCATAGACCGTTGTAGGATCCAAAGGAGCGTCTTGTGCGACCCTGTTTTTCGGCGTCCGAGGCCCAAAAACGGCAATTGAGCTGGGCCAGAAAACGCGCTTCACCCATCCTTCTTTTGCTGCTTCTAGAATGTTGAGCAAGGATTGCATATTCAGATCCCAAGCGGCGAGAGGTTTCTTTTCACCTGTGGCGCTGAGCATTGCAGCCAGATGATACACTTCGTCGTATTGGCCTTCTTCTAAGATTTTGGACATCGCCCCTTCGTCGGTGGCATCGAGGTGCAGGAACTTGCTCTGCATCACTGCTTGATTGTCCGGAACTCGTATGTCGGAGATGTCGACAGAAGCTGGTCCAAACTCGGATTGCATCCTGAGGACAAGCTCAATTCCCAATTGCCCTGCGGCTCCAATTACTAGTCGGCGTACCATGTTTACGAAGATATGATATTGTGGACGGACAACACCACGTACTTTTGTAGCTGTGAAAAAGTCAGTTGATTTACCAGGTTACGACCATTTGGCATTTGATTATGATTTGCCAGAAGCCCTCATTGCACTTCATCCGTCAGAGCCGCGTTCAGCGGCGAAATTGCTTCATTGGAATGGCAAGGAGTCGAATGTGAATTGCCGGTTTGATCATTTGCCGAATCTTTTGCCAAACGGCAGTCAACTTTGGATGAATGACACTCGAGTCATTCGCGCACGTCTTTTGCTTCAGAAAGAAACAGGAGGACGGCTTGAGATTTTTCTACTGGAACCGATGGGCCAATCCATGGAGCAATCGTTGAGTTCCATGACATCTGTTCGCTGGCGATGCATGGTCAGGGGCGGGAAAAAATGGAAAAATGGGCTCGCAGCGATCCGAGTGGAAGATGCCGCGGGAATTTGGGAGGTCAACGCATGTCGCGTAGGTATGGAGGAGGGCATTCGTCATGTGGAATTGACATGGAAATTCATCTCCTCCACCACGGGTGAGGCCGCTGAAGTCATGTTTTCAATGCTGCTCGAATCCCTTGGTCGGATGCCGCTGCCACCCTACATGCGACGGCCCGATGAACCGGATGATGCCTCCGATTATCAGACGGTGTATGCAGAGGTTCCTGGATCTGTTGCAGCACCAACAGCAGGGCTGCATTATGATGAAAATTTATTAGCAGAACTCAGCGCGACGAATTCACTGCATGCTGTGACGCTGCATGTTGGTGCAGGGACCTTCAAGCCGTTGGCCGAAGGTCAGGTGCGAGAGCACGTAATGCACGGGGAAAAGTGCACGGTTTCTTTTGATAGCATCAAGGCGTTGTCACAACCGAATCAGAATCGGATTGCCACCGGTACGACAACCCTTCGAACATTGGAAAGCCTTTATTGGCTCGCTTTGAAGTGGCGGTCAGAAGGCGTACAACCGCATTCGCTTGATCAATGGGAGTGGAGTGACTCACTGCATCTTGTCGAAGAGCAAATGGGCTGGGACATGGAAACAGCGATGCAATGGTTGATTCAGCAGTTAGATGGGAAGGATTGGGAATTTGAAACAGCCATCATGATGGCGCCTCCCTATCAAATTCGTTCCGTCCAAGCGCTGATTACAAATTTCCACATGCCCCAGAGCACACTGCTCTGTTTAGTTGCATGCGCCATAGGTGAGCACTGGAGAGCGCTTTACGAGACGGCTATGGACAACGGGTTTAAATTCTTGAGCTACGGCGACGGCAGTTTGCTTCAGATTCACTCGTTTCGAAATTGACATAAAAAAAGCCCCCAAAACTGGGAGCTTTTTCAATGTTGTTCGAGTGTATTAATTCCTGTTGTCCGTCAAGTCTGCAGCATCCAACATTGCATTGGAAATGCGCTGCGTCACTGCACCTCGTGCTCTTGACAATAAACTTGTTTGCTCAGATAGGAAGTCGCTCTTTTCAGCGCTTTCTGTGGAGGAAGTGGGCGCGATGACCCAGATTCCATTTTCACCAATGATTGGCATGGAAACGTTCCCGTTGTCGATGGCAAACGCACGGCCTACTACCTCTGGTTCTGGCTTCGAGCCCGCTGCAGATATCGTTGGAAATTTCAACGCGATGTTCGATGCCGCTTTCACCGATGATCCAATGGCAGTTGCAATGTCTTCCAATGATCCTTCTCCCATCATGCCAGCATACATCGCTCCTTTCGCTTCTCGGACTGCAGCTGTGCGCATTTGCTGTTCTACGGCCTCAAAGTCAGGTTCTCCTTGCTCGGTGATACGATCCAAGTGGGCTACGACGTAGTTCTTATCGATGAGGATGGGATTGGAAACTTCACCTTCTTCGGCGTTGTACGCCCAAGAAACCATTTCTGTAGCATTCCGTAGGCCGGAAATGGAAGTCGCTTTGCGCAGGACTTTGTCTGCGGTATTGGTGGCATAACCAGCTTCGCTTGATGAAGACATGAAGGCTTCGCGAGAGTTGGAGGCAATGGCAAATTCACTTGCCGCGCTGTATGCGTTACGCGCTGTCTCTGCAGAGGGTTGAATGAGTCGCTCAATCATTGCAACGCGAACGAATTCGACACGTGCAGTGTGCTCCATAACCTCAATGAGGTGCACTCCGAATTGCGTTTCAACAGCAGCGATAGATCCTGGCTTGTTTTCAAAACAGAAATCTTCGAAAGGCTTGACCATCCGTCCTCGTGTGAAGAAGTCGTAAAATCCACCAGTGCTCTTCGATCCAGGGTCATCTGAGAATCGTTCAGCTAAATCTTCAAAAGAAGCTCCGCGGCGCAATGCGCGCTTCAGGCTGTCTGCGCGGGCCACAAGGTTGTCCATTTCAGAGGCATCCTGTGGGTTCGCAGCTTTCAACAAGATGTGGCGGCAAGAAGCACTGTCAGGTTCTGTGAAGAAATCCATCACCCGAGCCAATTTATAAGATTGCTTTTTGAGGTACGGTCCAACGAGGTCACCGCGATCTGAATCGAAAAAAGTAGCTTCGTTCAAATCTGTTTCCACATCGCTAGCCTTCAGCACAGTTGATGTGAATGGTTTTTCATTCGCGGTAGCCACGAATTCGCTGTCACTCAGGGCAGAGGTCTGCCACAAGCCTTTTAGCTCTTCCAAGTTGTTTTCGATCGCTTGAGCATCTTCAGCAGAGGCTGAAAGAGGTATACGCGCAAACGTGATTGTCCGTCCTGTTTTTTGCGCATACTCATCGTCGCTTTTGTGCGATCTGAAATAAGCCTTGACGTCTGAGTCAGAGACAGAAATTTCACTCTCGTCAATGTCGTTATAAGCTTTGAAGGCGTAATTGAAATTGACCTTTCGGTTAGCAGTTACGTAGTCGTATTTTCCTTCCAAGGCATTCGTGTAGACTCCAGCCGAAACGAGGTTATCGAATTTCTCACGCAAACGTTTCGAAACGATGAGTCGTTTGTATGACATGAAATCGGACTTTCCTTGCGGTGTGCTCAGCATGGCACCAAAGTTTTGCTGCCAGAAGGCTTTGTTCTCTGCATTCGAGTAGAATGCCCGGTTCATGTAGGGGGAGTAACCTGAGCCAAACAACATCTCTTGGAATTCTTCGTCACAAACTTGCAGTCCGAGTGATTCGAAGCCATCGCGCAGGACAATGTTTGAAGTGAGGTCGTTCCATACTTCGTCTCCCAGTTGGTCTCCGCTGAAGCCCAGTCGTCGACGTTCTTGCAATTCTGTCTGGTAATCTAAAGCAGTAATTGCAATTCCATCCACTTCACCCACGTCTCGGTTGGTTCCTTGACCAACCAAAGCCATTACAGCATCATAGGGGACCAAAAAGCCTAACATTCCAATGCCGATCATTACGATCAGGAGGCCTTGGCGGTTTCGGATTTGTTCTATCATTGACATGGTATCATTCTCTTTTTTAAAGGATTGCGAAGATAAGCGAAATCGTGCAAAGACGCACGCGCTTTAGCATCGCCGATTTGTACGTGAATTTTGAACGAAAAGTTTCACAACGCTGTGTCGGGAATTTGGTTGACGATCACCGTTTGGACTTTGCTTCTCCCCACTTGTTCAACGGTGATGAGGCAGTGCTCAAAACGCAAGGTAAATCCGGCTTCAGGAATCTCTTCTGCATGATGAAGAACCAAGCCTCCAATGGTTTCGTAGTCGTCCAACGCAGGCATGGAGAGGTTGTACGTCTCGTTCATCTCTTCCACATCGAGTCGAGCTGATAGTCGCCAGCGGCCGCGGCCGAGTTCTTCTTCGATCAATTCCTCGGTATCGTGCTCGTCTTCAATGTCTCCGATCAGTTGTTCCATGATGTCTTCCATGGTTAAAATTCCGGAGGTACCTCCAAACTCGTCGACTACGATGGCCAGGTGACGTTTTCTTTGAATGAACCGTTTCAACACGTCATCGGCAGGCATTGGCTCCGGAACGACGAACGTGGGATGAAGGATGCTTTTGACGGATTCAGGGTCCTTGAAAAGATCTTTGGAATGAACGTACCCAATGGTTTGATCGATGTCGTCACGGTAAATGACAATCTTCGAAAGACCCGTTGAAATGAAGAGTTCTTTCACTTCTCTGAGCGGAGTCTCTATATCTGCAGCGACAACTTCATTGCGCGGAACGAGGCAATCACGGGCTAGCACCTTGTTGAATTCGAGAGCGTTTTGCATGATTTGCAATTCGTGTTCGAGTTCCTGTTCGGGTTCCATCCTTCCGCTGATTTCTCGGATGAAATGATCCAAGTCCGTCGCTCCGAGCTGTTCCCGTGATGTATCTGTTGATTTTGCGGATCTCCCCATCAGCTGTATGGAAATCCGACTCAACGCGACCACGATGTAACCTGGAATGGTGAGGAGGTAGTGGACGATGACCAGCGGCGCTGCAAAAAACTTCAGCCAAAAGTTGGCATTGGCATGAAACAGAGCTTTCGGGATGAACTCCGCAAGGACAAGAATTACGGCTGTGGTCAATGCGGTTTGTGTCGCGAGCACGGTGAATGGATTGGGCGCTACTGTCCAGTCACTAACTTGAAATATCGAGTTGCTGATCAAGGCGCCGGACTCCAGTCCGCAAAACACCAGGGCGAGGTTGTTTCCAACCAGCATAGTGGCGATGAAGAGTTGAGGTCGGTCTGCGAGATGCGTCAAAATCTTGCCTTGCCAGGTGCTTGTAGCATCCAATTCTATTTGCAGACGATTGGCGGAGACATAAGCAATCTCCATTCCGGAGAAAAATGCGGAAGCAAGGAGAGAGAGGACAATAATAATCAACGAACTGGCGGGGTCAGGGTCCATGGAAGGGTTCTATTGCAAGTCTAAGATACTGCGCTCGCTTAATTGCGCTCCATCTTTTTCCTGAAATACCTTCTAAACGCATACCAAGCAGTTGCAATGATTGGCAAAACAACAAGTTGCTTGCGTTCTTCCCATCCATCATTTACGATGAACCAAATCGTCGCACCGACACAAACGAGGATGACAACCAACCAGAACTTTTCTGCGGTTTTGTTGATGCGGCTGATGGTCTCTTGATCCATGGTGTGATGTTGAATGTTTAGTTGAACTTTTCGGACCCTTCAAGGATGATTTCTCCTTTGGGACGTATGATTTCATAGTTTTCGAAACGTCCATCAGATTCCAGTCCTTCTCCATACAGAATGCCCTGATCACTCGTAATGGTAACGGGCCGGTTTGTCCAGACTCGATTGGAATCTTCAGCCCAAACAAGGTATTCAGTTTCCAATACATCGCCTTTCCGATTGCTCAGAACGACTTCATGTTCAGCTACAAGGCGCAGTTGTTTCTCATCTAGAGAGGCCCATTGCGCTCGCAAGTGTGCTTCATGATTCGATTCATTTCCGTCAATGAAAAGCTCCATGCCGTTTCGGACTTCTACAAGGTCTTCAGGCGATTCTGCAGACCCGCCTTCGATGCGCGTCATTTCCCCTGCTTTCAGCACATGCAACGTCTGTCCGCGCTCAGAGTAGGTAAATGTTCCTTGCAGGATTCGTTGCATAGGTGGGGCTTCCGATGCGCGGACTTCTGACACTTCTTGGTCTGTATTCGAGCAGCCTGTGAAGGCCATTCCTAGAGCAAGCACACAAAAGAGCAGTGGATCAGAATTCAACACTTTAAGCTTTGCCTAGCGGACGCGAATCGTGGTCTTTTCACCACTGCAAGGGCAACCTGCAATGGGGGGGATGGTGATTTCATTTCCAACGCTCTTTCCAACGGTGAAGATTTCCTCAACACTTGGAAACTGCTTGCTATTGTTGTTCAGTTTCTTTCGCGCTTTGGCGGCTGTTTCCTCGTCACCTTTGTTCACAGCACGCTGGTAATAGTCACAGGCCCGCAGGTAAGCGAGACGTTTTCCCAAGGCACCATCATCACATTTCGCGGCGGCGCCTGCAATGGCGTCTCCAATGAGCATCAGAGCGTCGGCGCTTTCACTATTGATGGCAAGCACCTTCTGAGCATAATTTCTAGCCGTGCTGGTTTTGCCGAGGAAAGAAGCAACCTTGCCAGCCTTGAGCAAGTACATTTCCATTTCAGCGCAATCGGCGCAGAGCTCAACAGCTTGTTCCATGTAGCGGAGAGCTTCAGAGAAGTTCTCCACTTTCGCTTGCTCACCACCAATGGCAAATGCCGACGGATGACTCGGTTCTTGGGCGTGCACGGCTTCTGCCACAGGCAAGTATAAATCGTTGTCTGTGCAGTCCTTTTGGTTTAAAAGTCGCAATACCTTTTTCTTCAATTCGAAATTGGCCGTATCTGCTGCGACCTTTTCGCTCAATACAGGCACCATGTCTTCGCAATTGGCAATGGCAATGAAGACTTTGTCAATGTTTGATTTTGCCTTGGCATATTTCTCTGCATCTTTCGGTTTCGCGTTTGCGTTGGCGACTGCGATGCCGTCTTCAATGAAACCGCTCAACATGAGGTATTCTGTAAGCATTTCTCCGAGACGTTCGCGCGCTTCTGCGTCGTCCTCGATTGCTTTCATTGCGTAGAATGAGGTCACGTAATAAGTGCTCAATGCTTTGTACCACAGTGCTGCTGGTATGGCTTGCGTGATTGCA
>ERZ1048068.1204-NODE-1204-length-20553-cov-4.593375_pt1 | contig 20553 bp, 17 predicted proteins | sample MGYA00383098_ERZ1048068 | MGnify/ENA primary metagenome ERZ1048068 (study PRJEB29581, sample SAMEA5548368) | metagenome | biome: marine; feature: coastal; material: water | depth 1 m | study: Short-term variability in the microbial, nano- and picoplankton... | reverse complement strand
CCTACTCCCGCGTCGACCTCCCGCCCGTCACCGAACTGCGACGCACGGAAGACGGCTCGCTAGTCACCGTCCTCGAAAAGGCTGATCATTCAGCCCTCAAAAAGGCTGGTTGGAAAACCCCCGAACGCTTCGTCGCCAAAGGCCGTGATGGCAAAACAGACATCTACGGCATCATCCGCCGCCCGAGCAATTTCGACCCCAAGAAAAAATATCCCGTCATCGAACAAATCTACGCCGGACCTCACGACGCCCACGTCCCCAAACGCTTCTCCTCACGCGGCCACGCTATCGCGGAACTTGGATTCATCGTGGTGCAAATCGACGGGATGGGCACCTCGCTCCGCTCGAAAGCCTTCCACGACGTCTGCTGGCAAAACATCGGCGACGCCGGCTTCCCCGACCGCGTTCTTTGGATCAAAGCCGCAGCGAAGGACCGTCCCTGGATGGACCTCAGCCGGGTTGGGATTTACGGAGGCTCCGCCGGAGGACAGAACGCCATGCGCGCCCTCATTGCCCACCACGATTTTTACAAAGTCGCCGTGGCCGACTGCGGTTGCCACGACAATGCCATGGACAAGATTTGGTGGAACGAACAATGGATGGGCTACCCACTCGGGGAACACTACGAAGCCTCCTCCAACACCGCCCAGGCCCACCGCATGGAAGGCAAGCTTCTCCTCATCGTCGGCGAACTCGATACCAACGTCGATCCAGCCTCCACGATGCAAGTCGTCAACGCCCTGGTCAAAGCCGACAAAGACTTCGACCTCCTTGTCATCCCCGGCGCCGGCCACGGAGCCGCCGGGACGAAATACGGCCGCCGCCGCCAGAAAGACTACTTCGTCAGACACCTCCTCGGCGTCGAACCGAGGCACTAAACTCGCACTTCGACATTCCGGCACCTTTCCAGTTCTTCTCGACCGCGGGAGTATCAAACCAACCGGACGGGGACTCTTCCCCCTATGCCTTCATTGCCCCTATCTCGCCCGTGCTATCTGCGAAGCGCTCTTTCTCCACTCCCATCATTTTGGCCTGGGTCAGCCAGAGATTCGCCAACGGCGTGCCTTCGGGCATATTGATGTGTTGCCCGCTCTTAGTCTCTTTCCCACCACCGGCAACAATGATCGGGAGGTCATTATATTGGTGAGTCGAGCCATCGCCCAAGCCCGAGCCATAAGTGAAAAGCGTATTATCGAGTAAGGTCGATCCATCCGCTTCCTCAACACTCTTCATCCTTTCCAAAAGGTAAACGTATTGCTCCATGTGAAAGCGATCCACTTTGAGAAGATCATCAATCATCTTGGTTTGATTGTGTGACATCCCGTGGTGACTCCGCGGCTTGTCAAACAAACCTTCAAACTTATAAGGCGTATCCCATCGCTCCGGTCCGACCATGAAGGTCGTCACATTGGTCAGCCCCGTCTGCAAAGCCACCACCATGAGATCGCCCATGAGTCGGATATACTCACCACGTGGCAAATACGCTTCGGGCGGCTCATCGAATTTCACTTTCGACAGCTCGCCCTTCATTTGTTCAAGACGATCCATCTGCACTTCAATGGCACGGATGGAATCAAAGTATTCCGGGAACTTTTGCCCGTCCTCATATCCCAGGTCCCGCTTCAAGGAGCGCGCGTCTTCCAACACGAGGTCGGTGACATCGCGATACTTGTCAGCCTCCCGAGTTGAAAACAAACGGTGATACATCTTGCGAGGATCACGAATCGACGGCGCGAGATGCCCGGTTCCATACCAGGAAATATTGTCAAAGTAGATCGACTCCTTGTTGTCCTTGTGGCTGTTGCAACTGAACTCAAGAGTCGAAAAGGGCGTCTTTGTCCCCACTACATCAGCAACCAAATGATCGAGCGTCCGGTCCAATGGCCACGCCGTCCCTTTGATCGTGTATGGCGGGGCGCTACTCAGGTAACAGGAGGCACATTGCGCGTGAACATCTGTCCCTTGTTGAAAGGTCCGGTCCATTCCGGTGATGAGGTTAATCTCGGATTTGAACCGCTCCAGCGGCTGCATCGTCGGAGTGAGATGCTCCAATTTTTTAACGGAATAATTCGGATCCTGCTTTCCGAGAGATCTGCGCAACTGACCCAAATTCCCCTTCGGAATGACATCATCTGCTTCGCCCGGGAAAAACCCCCGCCGCACCACACCAATCGGGACATAGAAATGCGCCATGCGCTTTGCTACCCGGGAAGCTGCCGCAGGAGCCGCAATACTCTCCAACCATGGCAAGGCCAGAGCCGCGCCACCAATTCCGCGCAGAAAATCCCGTCGTGTATTCCCTCTCATAATCTATTTCGTCTTGGGGTTCATCTTACTCAAAAACGGCTCGCTCGTCACGATTTCTCTCAAAAGCGTGTGTATCCGGTAACCGTCCTTCGCGGTCACTTCCGAGATCTTATCGAGGGCCAATCCATCCGTCACCCCCAACTCGCGCCCCAAACTGAAGGCCAACAAATGTCCCGCCAGCCCCCGGGTAAAGCGATCTTTCTCAGCGAGAACGGCATCCTTAAATTCCACCACATTGGAAAAGGTATGCTTCCTGAAAAGAACCCCTTCCATATCGACCTTCCGGCCATTCTCATACTTTTCCCGCCATTGCCCCACGGCATCGTAGTTCTCCAGTGCAAAGCCCAGTGGATCGATCTGTTCATGACATCCACGGCAATCCGCCCGCTCCCGGTGCATTGCCAAACGCTCCCGCAAGGTGAGGTGTTCTTCACCGTCTTTCGGCTCTTCGCCGAGCGGAGGCACATCAGCCGGCGGTGGCTCGGGCGGATTATTGAAAATCACTCCCGCGATCCACGCTCCGCGCGTAATGGGTTGGGTCCTCTCCGGCCCCGAAGTCATCGTCATCACGGCGGCATTGGTAATGACTCCACCGGTTCGACGGTCAGTGACAGGCACGCGATCAAAACTCAACACACCAACTCCGCCCCGCTTCTTCTTAGCCACCTCACCCAACTGGCCATAGGCCTCTTCGAGATGGCCTGACCGATAGGTGAAGTCCGAATCAATCAACTGCGTGATCGACTGGTTCTCGATCAAGACGGTCTCGAACAAAAGCAGGGGCTCCAGCATCATATGCATGCTGTCGCGATACGCGCTGAAGTAAAATTTCGGGAACTTCTTGAGGTCCGGCACCGAGGAAATAATCCGTTCCAATTGCAGCCACTGCGATGGAAAGCTATCGCAAAATCGCTTCACCTTCCGGTCCTTCAACATTCTCGTGAGCTGTCCCGAGAGAACGTCTTCCTTTGTTAACTCGCCGGACTTCGCCAGCGCGAGCAATTCTTCATCCGGCAAGCTTCCCCAGAGAAAAAAGGACAAACGCGAGGCCAGATCAAAGCCGTCCACCTTCCCGCTTCCTTCGCTCGCGCCATCGTAAAGATACAAAAACTTCGGGGAGGAAATCACCGCCGACGAAACCATCTTCATCGCCTGCGTGTAGTCCGCCCCCTTCTTCATCTGCCCCACGACATAACCCGCATACCGATCCAACAGCTCGGAAGTCACCGGGCGGCGAAAGGCTTTGGTCAAAAATTTCTCCAATCTCGGCCGCACCAACGCTTCGGGATTCTCCTCTTTGGGAGGGGGCAAGAAAAACTCCTTCCATATCCCCACCCGCCTCGGACCAAAGTCCTTACTCTCGACAATCGATTGACCCAACTTCAGAAAAGATTCCATTAAGAGCGGAGAGAGCGAAAGGTGATCCGCTTGATTATCATAACCATGCTCTGCTCTCAGATCCTGTGGAAAAGCGGCCACTCCCGCCAGCCGTGGCTCGATCATTTGGGACTTCCCGAGCGGACGGCTCCCCACCGTCACCCGGTCCGCCATCTTCCCGGTCTCCGGTTTAAAGTACCCCTTGTGGTCCCGCATCATGCGCTCCGGCAGCGTGAAGACATTACATTTCAGGCCAAACAAATCCGTCACCGCATTGTTATACTGAAAGCGGTTCATCCGCCGAATCGGAGATTGGAGATACTCCTTCTTCCCCGCCACCGATTGATGGAGCAAGTCCTCAAGGTCTCCCAAAAACTTCTTCCGCGCCTCCGGCTTCAGCTGCGGTTCATCCTCCGGTGGCATTTCCTCAAAATCGATTGCCTCCACAATACTCTCCAGCAACTTCGGCTGCGCCTTGAGCTCCTCCAAACTCCCAATCTCCAGCAAATTCACCTTCCCCTTCGCCTTCCCGTCCTTGCCATGACAAGAAATACAGTTCTCCTGAAATACCTCCAGCACACCTTCGGCAGCCTGCAGACCCCCGCCGAAAGCCAGAACCAGAAAAATCCCAAAAGCTCTCCGAACCATTGCTCCGAGCCTATTCATTTTCACCAAACTTTATTTTAATTTTAACCAAACAACCAAAGTCCTATGACTACGGCCCCTCCATTCATTTTCATTCAAAGCCAGTAAAAGAAGTTTAATCTGAGGCCGCATCATTTACTAACCCCCTTTGCGGTGTTCCCAGTGGCCTGGACAAAAAAATGGCCTGTCCATCGGGACAGACCAGCAAAGGATTTCTGTTGCTCCCCTCTTAGCTTTGTGAAAGCTCATTAAGGAGCTTATCGTCGGTGGCTTCAACGCCCACAACAACACCATCAACGATGATTTCAGCGACACATCCAAGAAGTCCGTCAACCCGGCGACCGCCAGGCTTGCAAGGTGCGCCGCCTCATCCGCCACCCGATTTTTGACGGGAGTAACGGACTAAGTTCACGGGAGCGGTTCTCTGGGGATCAGTGCTACTCGCATAGAGCGTGGCTATATCGAGAGTTCCTTTTGTTTGAGCAATTGAACCGGCACCATTCTCAGCATCTTTACGATGAAAAATGGTGTAGCGAACTTTCACATTCTTGACGTTCTGCTTGCTCCAGTTTCGCAGCTCCACGGTGTATCCTGCCGGAGTCGTTTTAGTGCGCTCGGTATCCGACCGGGTCGTTGTTGGCTTATCTTGCCAAAGATCAAAGTCAACGCGGATCGCATTGGAAGCGGCCACGGCATTTGCATTCTCTTTAACATAGGCGATATCCTTGGCACTGAGGCGACTCAACTGGAATGTCAGAAGCTTGGTGCGTGACTTTCGAACGGTCACCGTCCCCTTTTTAGCATCGTAACCTGTGAGAGTGGCCTCAAAAGTTTTCGAACCATCTGAACTTGTGAAAGTGCGCTGATCCAAGGCGCTTGCGGGGAGGCCCATGGCTAGGCACCCAAGTAATGTGATCAAAGATTTTTTCATGATTTTGGAGGGTCCGGCCCAGAAGTATCTCAAATCTGGAAGGTCGGTGGCAAGCTTTATTGGGATAAGATATCATACCCCATAAATCACTGAAAAACAGAAGGTAAGGTGAAACTTCTACTCCGCAGGCCTCAAGACGATGTTGCGATATTTTACCGAGGTATGATCCCCCTGTAAATAGATCGGTCCCGGAGTCATCGCATCGGTATGCATCGCACCTCCTGTCGGGCCGGGCACGGGCTGGTTATCAACAACCTTCTCTCCATTGAGAATCACCGTGATATGGCGGTCCACGAGGGTTAGATCATAGGCCTGCCACTTTCCTCCCTCGTAGCCCGCATTCTTCGATGGAGCCACCCGACCAAAAACCGCGCCCACTCCCTGAAGACCCTGCATGCGGCTGTCACGGTCCACGACCTGGGCCTCATACATCCCACGAAGATAGACGCCACTGTTGCGACCCTTCTCGATGAGAAATTCAATGTGTAATTTGAAATCTTTGAAAACCGCTTCGGTGCGCAGATTTCCATAAGCACCCGTCGCCGAGAAATCCGTCTTGGGTGTTTCGTTCACCAACAAGCCATCTTTCACGGACCAGCCATTGAGCTTTTCGGGGCGGCGCAATTTCCAACCGGTGAGATCTTTGCCATTGAAGAGCGTAACGGGCTTTCCAAATTTCACCTTGGCCAGGTCGGGCTTCGGCGGCATGGGCGGAACAAACTTTCCCGTGAAGGGATCCTTCTCCTCACGACCATCCGGAAATAACGAAATCACCTCTCCGGCTAGCTTGCCATTTTCAGACCACACCACCGCTCGGGTCGTCCGAACCAATTTCCCATTCTTCCCGCCCTTACGAAATTTCTTGATGGGAATGTGAATCTTTTCCTCCTTCACCGTCACATTGGAGAGTGGCTTGATACTCCCCACATCCACCGCCATCGCGACACTTGGCAGCCCATCTTTTTCACTCACGCTCAGCCATCCCGCTTCACCCGATTTAAGATTGAGCGACCAATCACCCAGCATCTCTTTCGGAATCGGTTCTGCATTTCCCACCATCGTTGAAAACACCATCCAATTTAAAAAGATCAATCTACTCATCATCGCGGACTCGCTCCATGACGAAATTCCGTCCCATTCGCAATGTCGAATTCAATTCGACACCAACTCTCTCATCGACACCAATTCCATCTGTCCCTACAAGGACATTATGGTAAGTAAATTCATCCCCTTGACCATCGCGATGATGATCGGGTTCCATCCGGTCGCGTCCATAGCTCAAGACACCTCCGGTCCAACGATCTCTAAAATCATTGAGACTCACGAAGACGCCGTCGAGGTCCTCTATAAGAAGATGCGCGGCAAATCCAGAGAAGAACAACAAAAGCTCTACGAGGCCGAATACCCCAAACCTGACCAAGCAATCGAATCAATCACTGCCCTCGTCCTCGCAAATCCGGGAGGCTCCGCCAGCCTCGATGGCATCGATTGGCTTCTAAGATATTCAGGCCAAAAAGGGGTTAATCCCGCCCTCTATAATGTGCTGGAAACACATCACCTCCACAGCGAAAAGCTCCAAGCTATCGTCCTGAAAATGGCCCGGAGTCGAACTCCCGAAACGCAAAACTTTCTCACCACGGTCAGCGAGAAAAGCAAAATTAAAGATGCCCGTGGTGCCGCCATTCTCTCCCTCATGAAAAGAATCGAGCGCGACAAAGAAAAAGAAGACGAACACACCGCGCTTTCCAAAACATTATTCGCCGAACATGCCGATCTCATCATCAATGGCCGCAACGTCACCAAATCCATCAAAGCCAAACGCGAGGCCGAAGAGAAACTCGCCATTGGGAAAGTGGCTCCGGAGATCATTGGAAAAGATGTTGATGGTAAGGAAATGAAACTTTCCGACTATCGAGGGAAGATCGTCGTCCTCGACTTTTGGGGTGATTGGTGAGGACCCTGCAGAGCAATGTATCCCCACGAGCGGTCGCTCGTTGCGCGGATGAAAGACAAGCCTTTCACCATTCTCGGTGTGAACAGTGATTCTGCCAAAAGGTATAAAACCGCCATCAAAGAAAACGAAATCACCTGGCCTTCATTTTGGGACGGCGGAAAAACCGGTGGCCCTATCGCCACCGATTGGGCCGTCCGGGGTTGGCCCACGATCTACATCCTCGATACCAAAGGCGTGATCCGATACAAGAATACCCGCGGCAAGGCCATGGATGAAGCCGTCGATGCCTTGATGGAGGAGCTCTAATCGCATCTTCTTTTTTCCGCTAAAACCATCGTATTGCCTCATCGACCTTTAGGGTCTCTGAATTAGGCTATGCCCATCTTCCGCTCATTTTTGGTCTCACGGCAAGCCCATCAGGTACCCAAAACCCCGTCGCGGGTTTTTCCTTTTTCATTCACCTGCCAATAGCGACGGGTCATCGGATTGAGACAGGTCAGCCAGCCATCCGGACGGCAGGCCCCGGTATCAATGCAGATACTGTGACCGAGGTCGCTAGGATAGCCGGAACGTTGCACGGTGTGTCCGCAGATCACCCGCTTGCCTGACATATGGGGTCGGGCATCGGGGAATCGACGCCAGGCCATTTCCTCAGGGTCCTGCTTCTCCAAGGGAAGATCGGGGTCCAATCCTCCATGCACAAAAATACAATGACCGGTTTCGTAGTAAGGCAGACCGTTTTTAATGAAGCTCCAGTGTTTTTTAGGAACATTATCCAGTTTGGCACCATAGGAAATGACTGTCTCGAGACCGCCGACATCGCACCAATATCCAAAGTGCTCCGAAGACTTCGTGGCCTCTTCCATGATCTGCTCATGGTTGCCTTTGATTAAAATCAAATCTGATTCCAGCTTCCAACCGAGGAGGTATTCGACCACGCCCTTGGAATTCGGCCCCCGGTCCACGTAATCACCCAACATGACCACGGTGTCCCCCTTTTTAGGTTTCACCCAATCTACAAGTTGTTTCAATGATGATAAACAACCATGCACATCACCTATGGCCAATATCCTCCCCACAGCCATTTCTAGGTCATCGATTTACCGATTGCCAATCTCAAAACGGCTTCATTTCCTCCCAACGACGCTGATTCCCCCAGAGACGCTCTAGAACCAAGCCCAGGGCCCCCTTGTAATCCATCCTGCCGGGGCGATAGGAGGGCGCAACCATCTTGCCCTCATCATCGTAGCTGAGATGCCACTGGAAGACCGGCATCTGGTAATCGTGGCTCGGATCTCGGTGCTCGGAGAAGCGCATATCGACCAGAATGACCTTCCCGTCCGGCCCCCGTCGAGCGAGCCAATGGTCCCTCGCAAACCACTTCAATGCCCCGAATAATTCCTGTCCCTCGAAGGCTTGCGCGAGCTCGTGTCTCTTCTCGTAATAATCATACGTCCCGGGCTCCCGGTCAAAAGGTGACCAATAAGTCACCCAGTATCCCTTTTCAGTCTCAACCAAGGCCCGCCACAAAATCACGTTCGCGAAAGTCGGTGAAACCGACACGATCTTCGCGCCCGGAATCTCTTCCTCTATTCGGCTGCTTACCTGGCTGTAGGCCCAACCTTTCATCACGAAACTGAAAACCACATAGAGACAGCTCAACGAAATCCCGATCTTCGCCAATCGTTGGCTCGTCGGTTCGATTTCGGGTTTCTGTTCCACCAGTTCTTCCATCTCGGGTGACAGCCCGATCTCATCGGATTCAGAAAACTCCGCCCGTGCCTTGGACCACTTTCTACCCCAGATGATTCTTTTTGATAAATACACCAAGCCTCTGATCGGACGAATCATCAGACAGAACAACAATGGCAGGGTGAAAAAGAGATCAATAATCGCCATGTTGTTAAGAGAAACCCGGCGATCCGAAAAAGGTTCGTAGATCTGCGTCCCATAAGTCGTGAAGACATCGATCAAGACATGGGTGCTCCAAACGAGAAACACAAACCAACCGGCCCTCCTCGCGGAAACTCCTTTCCTGCGATGTAAGAGCTCCAGCGGTTTTGCAAAAGCAAAGCTCGCCACAATCATGACGAGCAACGAATGGGAAATCCCGCGATGCCATTTCAATCTCGCGACCTCATCCAACCACGGATAGGCAATAATATCGAGATCCGGCAGAGTCCCGAAAAACAAGCCCCAAGCCATCCCCTTCCAACCCAGTTTACGACCAAGAACAAGCTCGCCAACGACGCCACCCAAGGCAGCTTGTGTAATGGAATCCACGGCGGGAAAATAGGGCAGGTTTCCGATTTGTCAGCCCCCGATCACTTCATGATAAGCATTCTCGCACCCACCACGATCATAAGCACTCCAAAGATCTTCGTTAGCTGTTGATTACTCAAGCTCCTCATCAAATCCGAACCATACCAGGCCGCCACGACCGCACCCAAGGCGGTAATCCCAACGATCTTCCAATCGATTAAGTTAGATTTGGAGGTGATATTATTCGCCGTCGCCGAAAGTCCGGACACCACCACGACCGCCAGCGAAGTCGCCACCGCGGTCTTCTGAGTCATCCCCAACATCAGCACGAAAGCGGGCACCATGATGATGCCTCCGCCCACGCCACACAAAGCCCCGGCTAGGCCCGCAACCACTCCGACCAAGAGACACGTCAGCAATAATTTTCCCATGAAGATCTTTTAGCCGATCCCACCGGGCTCGGCAAACCCGTATTACTTTAAGGTCTTGATCCACTCGACGAGCGCCTTCTGCTCCGCCACGGAAAGATTGAGCGCAGGCATCGCGGGCGGGTAGCCTTCCGGGGTCTCGGCCAGCGGAGTGGCGATGGAACGAAGAAGATAATCATCGTCCACCGTGACCGTCACTTTCTTGCCATCACGAATCACGGTTTGCTTCTTTCCAAAAAGCCCTCTGAAGGACGGACCAGCAAGGCGATTTCCATCAAGCGTATGACAGGCCGCGCAAATCGCTTTGTATTGCGCCTGAGCATACTTCATCGGGTCCTTCTTCACATCCAAACCTGCTGCCACGAGCTGGGTGTTGCCACCGCCCTGATGCCGAATCATGGTATACCAGCCGGTGTCTTTATAGAGTTGCAGGTTCTTCAACTTCACTTCGATGACCCAGCCAACATTCTCGTTGCTATATTTCTGATGCGTCAAAAATGGTGGCGAGTTGTCACGGATCCCAGGCATGGTCAGGCGAATTTTTTTCCCATCTTTGCTCAATTCCTTCTTGGTAATTTCAAGCCCCTCTTCACCAAAATTGCGACCGCCATAACCATTGGTCGGCACATAGGTCCATTGCTTGGTCGCGAATTGAATCCCATCCAACTGCGATTGATCAATCGCTTTAAAAAGCTCGATCTCCAGGCCCCCGGGCTTATCCCGGATCGCCACCATCTCGTTGAAATCACCTGGCACATCTGAAACAAATGACAGCCGCTGTAATCCGTAGTGAGGCTTGGGCTCTTCATTGGGCTTGGGCAGAAATTGCCAGAGTCCCCCATGCCCGATATGGCCGAGGTAATACTTTTCATCCGGCCCCTTCACAATGCGGTTCGGCCCTGCCGTAAATCCTTTCTGCCCCTCCGCATCGTGTCCGCCGGAGTGCAGGAAAACCGCGCCCTGCCAAACTCCTTCCACTTCTTCAAGAAAGACACGATTGAGACGACCCAAGGTCAACTCACCCATCAACCACTGGTCGTTGTAGACCGAAAGCGCGCCTTTCAATCCCTTCAGCTTGATCGGCTGGGTCGGCGAACGATTCACAATTCCCTGCGGCAGGTGCACCGTCGTCGGAGTCTGATAACGCGAACCACCAGTATTGGAATCGACATTCTCAGGCTGAAAGGCCGCGATATTGGTATTCCCCTTCTTAAGCAAATAGTGCCCGTAAAACCCACCCTGGGTCAGCCGGATAAATTCATTGGAGGGGTTAAACACGCCCTGATTATCCACCACCACGATTTCATTCTCGTCGCCCACCGCAAAGCCATTCGGGGTCCGGTATCCACCGGCATAGTAGGAAATGTCCACCTGCGACGGCTTCTCCGTCCCCGTGATCGGGCCAAGCAAAAAGGTCGACCCCCGCTTCGTCTTCGGATTCACCGTGACATTCAAATCACGCGAGCCACCCAGACGAATCGAGGTCGTGAAGTTCCCCGCAAGGTAGGTCTCCCCCTTACGCTTGATCGTTTCAAAGCCCACGGTATAGGTATGGAAATTCGGCTGCGACGTGCCATCCATGAGAACAACTTTTTCATCAACCGTGAATACCCCGTCGCCATTCTCGTCCTCGAGACGCGAGATCTTATCCTTCTCCCCCACATAAATCTTCCCTTCGAAAACCGCGATCGCCGTCGGCTCGTAGAGGTCTCCCATCAGACGGTGCGCTTTGATCTTCGCGCGCTCCGAATTCCCCACCAAGCCGGTCACTTTGAAAATCTCCCCTTTCTTAAAGGGAGCCTTGTTCTGCCGATCCGGCGTAAATACGGAGACAAAGAGATCGTCCCCTTGAAACGCCATCGCGGAGATCTTCAACTCCACCTCATCAAGCGGATACACGTTTTCCAATTTCACGAGCGGATGCAAGCGATCCGCAGCCACCCCGGCACCGAGCTTGGGACTGAATTTCTTTTTCTTCTTCGGCTTGGCTTGAGCCATCACGATGGCCGGAAAGAGGATGAGGGTGAGAAGTAACTTCATAAAAAGGTTTTAGAGCGAGCAATCCGAATTGCCAATTTATTGATTGGTTTAAATCTACAAGAGTCCACGATCATGAAGATGAAACCGCTTTTTCTTTCGCTCATTCTTTGTGCCTCCGCCGCCTGCGCCAAACCCCTCAAAGTCTTCATTCTTGCCGGACAATCCAACATGGAAGGTCACGCCAAGATCTCTTCCTTCGATCACATCGGAATGGATCCCAAGACTGCGCCCATGCTCGAGGAGATGCGCGACAAGGACGGCAGCCCGCGCGTTCTCGATAATGTTCGCGTCTCCTACCTCACCGGCGGAAAAGTAAATGGCGTCGGCACCGGCCCACTCACGGCGGGATTCGGATCACGAAAAGACCCGACTCAAAACGGCGAAAAAATCGGGCCCGAATTCACCTTTGGTATTTACATGGAAAAGCTCCTCAACGAACCCATCCTCATCATCAAGACCGCCTGGGGCGGCAAGTCCATTAACACCAACTTCCGTCCTCCCAGCGCCGGGCCCTACGTATTCAACGACAAACAAATCGAAAATTATAAGAAACAAAACAAAGACGTGAAAGCCGAGCTCGCAGCACGCAACGAAGCCGCCGGAGTTTACTACAAATACATGGTGGACCACGTCAAAAAGACCCTCGCTGATCCCGGAAAAGTGCATCCCGCCTACAATGCGAAGGACGGCTATGAGCTCGCGGGCTTCGTCTGGTTCCAGGGATGGAACGACATGGTCGATTCCGGCACCTACCCCAACCGCAGCCAGCCCGGTGGATACGATAAATACAGCGAAGTCCTCGCCCACTTCATCCGCGACGTTCGCAAGGATCTTACCGCGCCCAAAATGCCCTTTGTCATCGGCGTGATGGGAGCCGGTGGCCCCACCAAGGATTACGGCAAGAACCAACAACGCTACAAATCAACACACGATGGATTCCGCCAAGCCATGGCTGCTCCGGCATCCATGGCTGAGTTCAAAGGCAACGTCATCGCGGTCCTCACTGAGAACAGCTGGGACCCCGAACTCGATGCCGCCGCCGAAAAGAGAAACCTCATCAACAATAAGAAAAAGGAACTCCAGAAGGGACAACTCTCCAAAAAGGAACAAGCCGCAGAGCTTGAAAAATTCACCGCGGAAACTCTCACCGAGCGCGACGAAAAACTCCTCACAGGCATCACCAACGCCGACTACCACTACAAAGGCTCCGCCAAAATCCTCGGCCAAATCGGCAAAGCTTTCGCCGAAGCCAACTACCAACTCCTAAAAAAGTAGCCGAAAGCTTTGCTTTTGGTGCGAAGACCTAGTTTTTCTTCAACCGAATCCGGCGGTATTCCATCTGCCCCCGGTCGCCCTCGAGCCCGATTGGGCCGCTGGGCGGTAGTTTGAATTCCGCTTCGAGAACTTCGCCATTGCAGGTGCAATGCGCCACGCGACCTTTCACTTCCACTACGATTTCATTCCAGTCTCCGGCTTTGTATTTCTTCATCTTCTTATACGGGCCGGCCACGAGATAATCGCGACACTGCAACTGTGGCTTCCGAATAAAGACACCGCTATCCGCCTCAGCATTGGCACGAAATTCCAGCTTCAGCGTAAAGTCCGATCCGAATTCCGCGTGCGTCCAGAGTTGGGTAAAGGCCCGTCCTTCCGGCGGGGTGGTCACGATGAGTCGACCATGCTTAGCGAGGTAGCGATGCTCTTTGCTATCGATTTTCCCGTGAAAGTGATCGGTGTTTTTCAGCGTCTTTTTCTGACGATATCCCCAGCCGGTGAGATCCTTGCCATTAAACAACATCTCAAATCCCGGCTCGGGTTTGAAGTCATCGACAGGCACTTTCACAAGATCGAGAGTCTCCAAAACGGGGCGTAAAGTATTGCCCCACATTTGATAGCCTGTGCCATTCGGATGAAGCAAATCCGGAAATTCCGCTTTGCGGGCATTCCCATTTTCATCGGCAAACATGGCCCAGGTATTGATCACCGTGATCTTCCGGTCACCCTTCACCGCCGCCGCGTAGAGCTTATTGATCTCCTTGATCTTCTCCGCCGGACGCTTCTTTGATTCGTGACTCGGGAAGACATTGCACAAGACAATTGGCATCTCACTATTCGCCGCCTTTAGCTCCGCAATGATCAACTTGAGATTTTCCGCGATCACCGCTGGCTCGGCGCCTTCTTCCAGATCATTCGTTCCCATCAACATCACCACGCCCGATGGCTTGAGCGATAGAACATCTTCCTTGAGACGAAGCAACATCCCGCGCGTGGTGTCTCCGCTGATCCCCCGGTTGGCCACTTTGGCATCGAAAGCGCCGCCGATATTATCGCCCCAACCCTGCGTGATTGAATCACCAAAAAACACCAAGGCGCCCTGCTTCACATCCACTTCCTTGGCCCACGCGCTACGCTTCCTTGTCCACAATTTTTGAAACCAATCATATCGCCTGATCGGACCCGCTCCCGGCAGGCCTTCGTCGGTTTTCGGAATATCAAAGGCCCCCGCATCCTGGGCATGAAGCGAGGTGAGTAATAATAGGCACAGCGCTTGAGGGAGAAAAAATCGTCTCATCAGCGAGTTCTACCGCGCCCTCTTAAATCTGACGAGAACTGAAATTCATCCCCTGATTTCCTCTTCCGCTAAGGATCGCGGGGGAGCTTCCGAAACTCATCGGTTTGCCTTCGGAAGAAGGCAAACTATGAAGCCATGAGCCCGGGCTTTCGAATGCCCGGGTTCTCTATTTCACCTCTACAGGCCCTTCAAATATGCGACACTCTCCTTGATACTCGCGAGCGGATTGGGTGAATGATCCTGCTCCACGTGGCAATGCGCCACTCCGGCAGCCTTACCGGCCTCAATGATGGGCTCCATCGGAATCATGCCATTGCCCAGTTCCTTGAAGGCCTCCTTCGGCATCCCTCCGTATATCGGAAGCTTCACCCCCGCCTTGAGATCCTTCAGATGCAGTTGGGAAACCCGCCCGCTCAATTTCTTAATCAAACCCACCGGATCCACACCTCCTGCCTTCACCCAGAAGACATCGAGCTCGAACTTCATCTCCGGAGCGAATTCCTTGATGAACACTTCAAAGCCATTTGAACCACCCATCGGCTGGTATTCGAACGAATGATTGTGGTAGGCCAATTGAATCCCGGCCTTCTTCGCGATCACGGCGGCCTTATTCAAATTCCCGGCAACCCGCTTGTAGCCATCGAGGTTCTTGCGGTCCTTGCCATGGAGATAAGGCACCACGAGATGAGTCAGTTTAATCTTATTGGCCTTCTCGACGATCTTCTTGAAATCAGAAAAGCCCTCGTCCGAGGGATTCACGGCGGTCTCCCATTCGAAGTGAGTCGAATTCATCGCCAGCCCGTGATCCTGCGAGGCCTTGATCATGTCATCGCAATTCGGAAAGCCATACATTTCGCCCTGCTTGTAACCCGCCTCGGCAATCGCCTTGATCGTGCCAGCGGTGTCCTTCTTGATGGCATCGCGCATGGTATAAAGCTGAATCCCGATGTTCGCGCGGTATTTATTATCCGCGGCGAGTGCGCTGAGGGTGTTGGCAGTTCCCGCAAAAATAGAGGTAGCGGCCGAGGTCCTGAGAAATGAGCGTCGATTCATGAAAAGGAAGCAAGCACAGGCCGCTGCCTCCTACCATTCAAAAGACAGACAAAGATCTCCCGCCTATTTCTTTAAGCTCTCCCACTCCTCCTTAGTCCCGCTGCTCTTCTGATTTTCCATCAAAATGAGCCAGCGATCCTTCTTCACCATCAAAGCCTCGAGGTGAATGTATTCCGTCTTCGCCACGCCTTTCTCATCGACGTGTTGATAGCGAAACATCCCAATTTCATGCGCCGTCCTGGCATCGCCCCATCTTTTCGAGAAACGAAAATCCACCGCCGCCTTGACCTTCCCGGCCTTCGTCGCATCGATCCCCGGCTTCCAGATCTCAAGCGCCTTCGCCAAAAGGTAGCTCGTCTTTTTCTTCCCGGAAATCAGGACCCCGTCCGGATGACAAGTCGCCTTGTATCCCTCAAAATCCCCCGCCTTCACCGCCCGCGAAACCTCCGCCCAATAATTATTCAACTCCTTAATCCGCTCGTCGGCAGATGCGGCAGAAAGCAATAAACTTAAACAAAGCATCAATCGAATCACCATAGGGAGGTCATTACCTCACCTCAGGTGAAAAGTCACGACAATCGACCCCGCTTCATCTTCATGAAAAACGAATTAAAATAGATTGGAGACAATTCACGAAGATTAGCGGACCATCTTCCCGATGACGACCGACTCCGAACCCATCGCGAATGCCCTCCTGCGATCACTCCTCGAGAGCCCACTCCTCATCGACGACCTCCCCGAAGCGCCTTCCCTTTCCCGCTCTCATCTCGCCCTCCCCAACCCAATCCCAGCTCTCAATCTTCAACAGAAACTCGGTCACCTCTACGAAGACGCCCTTGCCATCCTCCTGCGGGAATCACCCACCCTCGATCTCCTCGAAGAAAACCTCCAAATCCGCAAAGACATCCACACTACCGTCGGCGAGCTGGATTTCCTCCTCCGCGAAAAATCCACCGGCAATCTCATCCACCTCGAACTCGCTACCAAGTTCTACCTCTCCGTCAACACCCCGGACGGTCTCACCCTCCCCGGCCCGGATGCCCGCGACAACTACCACCGCAAGCTTACCCGACTCCGCAATCACCAACTCACCCTTTCCTCACGCTTTCAGGATCATCTCCCGGAAACTTATCGCAACGAATCCATCGAAACGAAGCAACTCATCTACGGCTGCCTCTTCGATCATATCCATGCCGACCAATTGGCAGACCCCAAATTCATTTCCCCCACCTGCCGACGGGGCCGCTGGCTCCACCAACACGAACTCTCTTCTTATTTCCCCAAAGAGACTCAATTCCATCTCATCCCAAAACACCTCTGGCCCGTCCCATTTGATCTTCTCACCGACATCCCCCTCGAATCTTGGCAGCCCAATGAACCAATCGATCGCTGCCTCATGATCTATGCTGGCGACGACCCAGCCCCTTACTTTATCGCTCCAGATTCCTACCCCAAATTTAACTCCTGAAGAATGACAGTGCATTCTTCGGCAAGCTATTCAGAATAGCAAAATGTTCAGGCCCACAGTAGCTCTCCTTCTCTGCCTCTCTCTGTCCGTCTCGGCGCAAGTCCACCGCGATCCCATCCGCCTGACCCATGGGCCGATGCTCGGAAAGCCCACAACCGATTCCGTCCTCGTCTGGGGCCGAACTTCCGAGGAAGGCGAATTCGTCGTCAAATACGGTCTCACCGAAAACGCCCTCGATCAAACCAGCCAGCCGGCCACCACCAAGATCGGACACGACCTCACCGGCTTCACCCAGCTTTCCGGACTCAAGGGCGACACCCGGTACCATTACCAAATCTTCGTCGAGGGAAACCCTCACGGCCTCCCCGGATCCTTCCTCACCCTTCCCTCCAAGAAAGACAGCATCCACCCCGAACACAATCCCGAAGGCCTCTTCAATTTCCGGTTCGAAGTCGGTTCCTGCGCCAACCAAAACCCGATCCACGGCATCGGCCACCGCGCACCCGTCTACGAAAACCTCAACCAGAACTGGGCTGACAAGACTCACTTTCACATCATGAACGGGGATTGGCTTTACGAAGAGCTCCGCACCTATCCCGCTGAAGCCTGGCGCCTCACCCAGGGTGTCAATACCCTCCCGCCCGTCGTCGAAAATGCTCCATCCATCGTCGGAGTTTGGGAAAACTACAAACTCTACATGAGCCGCGGCGTCGAACGCGCCAAATGGCATCGCAACGTCCCGAGCTACTTCACCTTCGATGACCACGAACTCGTCAACGACATCTGGGGCTCAGCCGAAACCGGCAAGCGCCACCGCCGCACCGTCTTCCGCGATATCGGAACGCGCGCCTTTTACGACTACCTCGGTTGGGCCAATCCCGTCGCTCATTCCAACGAAGTCCACATTGGCCGCGGCCAAATGAAAAAAGGCAACGACCTCCTCATCGATCCCAACACCGACTTCACCAAACTCCCGCTCGATGAAATGGGCAACCTCCACGTCCACTGGGGCACGCCCGAAGCCGGGGTCAACGACCTCAAATTCGACAACGACGAGGGACACAAGAATTCTTACGTCTACGACATCGCCAAGATCGTCGATAAACACACCTTGCAGCTCCACATGCCCGCCAAGGTCAGCGACACCGTGAGCTACTCCATCGCCCGACGTTCCTACGGAAATTTTCGCGTCGCGAATTGCGAGTTCTTCCTCCTCGATACCCGCAGCTCACGCGATATGCACGACGTCACCGACCGCGGAAAAGAAGGCATTTCCATGATCGGGAAATCCCAGCGCGAGTGGCTTCTCAAATCAATGAAGGAAAGCGACGCCGATTTCTTTTTCCTCACTTCCTCGGTCCCCTTCATGATCCCTCACAGCGGCGCGGGCGGATTCGAAGCCGCCGGCAACAAAGAGGAAGCCTGGACCGGGTTTTTCCACGAACGCGAAAAGCTCATCGACGAATGGGACAAGCTCGGAAAGAAAGTCTTCGTCCTCACCGGCGACCTTCACAACAGCTTCGCCATCAAGATCACCGACAACGTCTGGGAGTTCTGCTGCGGCCCGCACAACAGCGTGAACCACGTTCCCAAAAACGACGAGATGGATCGCCCCGCCACCGGCATCTTCGACTGGGGTCCACGCAAATGCGACATCCGCTGGAGCTCCTACATCCTCCCCGACCTCCCGCGCCTCGAACGCCTCTACCCGCACTTCTGCGTCGTAAAGGTCAATAACGTCTTCAACATGCCCAAGAAGCTCGGCGACAAACGGCTCGTGGCCTACCCGCATCCGCGGGTCATCTTCCAATACTACGACGGCCGCACCGGGGAACTCGCCTACGCCGAGGCTATCTCCCTGGACCGATAGGACAAATCCCCCATCAAACGCCCATTTTTGAAAACTTCAAAAGAAGCGTATCGTATTTCTCCGCCCGGAAAACTTGCCAGACGTTCTCTTCCTCTCTCAAAGTCTCACTTAAATCCACTCATGAAACACATCCTAGTCATCCTCACGATCTGCCTGACCCAACTCGGTCTCGCAGAAAAACCCAATGTCGTTCTTATCCTTTCCGATGACCAGTCCTGGACCGATTACGGATTCACCGGCCACAAAATCATCAAAACTCCGCGGATCGACAAGTTCGCCTCCGAGTCCCTCACCTACACCCGCGGCTACGTCACCTCTCCGCTTTGCCGACCTTCCCTCGCCTCCATCTTCACCGGACTCCACACCCCCGTGCACGGCATCACCGGAAACGATCTTCTCGTCGAAGGAGTCAAAGGTCGCTCCTCCCGCTCAGCTCCCAAAACAGCTCCCTTCCACGAACAAATTTATGCCGGATTCCAAAAGCAAGCCAACCTGGCCCGCCTCCTCGGAGACGCCGGATATCTCTCCTTGCAGACTGGAAAATTCTGGGAAGGAAAACCACAACGCCACGGATTCTCCACTGCCATGACACACGCCGATCCCAAAAAAGGTGGCCGCCACGGTGACCTCGGCTTGAAGATCTCCCGCACCGGCATTGCCCCCATCAAGTCCTTCCTCGATGAAGCCAAGAAAGAGGAAAAGCCCTTCTTCATCTGGCACGCCCCCTTCCTTCCCCACACCCCGCACAATCCGCCCAAGGAACTCTACGACAAATACCTCAACCTCGAGCCCAACAAATTCATCGCCCGCTACTACGCCATGGTCGAATGGTTCGACCAGACCTGCGGTGAACTTTTCGACGAACTCGACTCCCGCGGCCTCGGCAAAAACACCATCATCGTCTACGTATGCGACAACGGCTGGATCCAATCCGGCGACTCCGGGAAATATGCCCCGCAGTCCAAACAGGAACCACACGAAGGCGGCATCCGAACTCCCATTATGGTCAAGTGGCCCGACAAAGTCCCTGCCGTCATGGACCAGAAAACCCTCGTTTCCTCCATCGACATCGCGCCCACCATCTTAAAAGCCTGCGGCCTTGAAGTGCCCAAAGCCATGACCGGCCTCGACCTCCGCGACACCTCCGCCCTCGCCAAACGTAACGTGATCTTCGGCTACGACGGCAACCACGACATGCAGGACATCAACAATACCACTTCCAACTGCGAATCCCGCTACATTGTCCAAGGCGACTGGAAACTTATTGATCACCTCAACGACACCTCCTTCGTAAAGAGATACAACGGACGCTACACCGGCCGCCCCGGCAATGAGGCTGGCAAAGCCGAGCTTTACAACCTCGCCAAAGACCCCCACGAAAAAACCAACCTCGCCGACAAACACCCCGAAAAAATCACGGCCCTCAGAAAGTCCCTCGACGTTTGGTGGAAACCCGGAAAATAAAGACCTGATGAATGTCCTTAACCCTCTTCTCGGGGCCGAACTCATCATCAAGAAAGGCTCTGAGAAAACAGGAGCTGCCTTCGCTGAAGCGGTGATCGAGTCAGGGCAGTAGAAGGGCCAAGCTTAAGTAAGGATATCGCTGATCACTTTCCCGTCGTTGGTTGGTCCAATGAGGCGTTGGT
>ERZ1048068.1203-NODE-1203-length-20570-cov-6.778991_pt1 | contig 20570 bp, 18 predicted proteins | sample MGYA00383098_ERZ1048068 | MGnify/ENA primary metagenome ERZ1048068 (study PRJEB29581, sample SAMEA5548368) | metagenome | biome: marine; feature: coastal; material: water | depth 1 m | study: Short-term variability in the microbial, nano- and picoplankton... | reverse complement strand
TAAAGAGGGTGTGGATAAATTGAACACCCCTCTCACCCTCCACAAATTACTCCACGGTAACGGACTTCGCTAAGTTTCTAGGTTGATCGACGTTTTTGTTCAGTAAAACAGCAATATAATAAGAGAGTAGTTGCAAAGGTATAGTTGTGAGCAGCGGCGACAAAAGCTCCGAAGTTTCAGGAATTTCAATAACGTGATCGGCAATAGCCGTTACTTCTGTATCTCCTTTGGTTACTATACCAATAATCTTTCCTTTTCTAGATTTTATTTCTTGAACATTACTTACAATTTTTTCGTAATGACCGTATTTTGTAGCAATGACTACAATAGGCATATTTTCATCAATCAATGCAATGGGGCCGTGCTTCATTTCGGCAGCAGGGTATCCCTCAGCATGAATGTATGAGATTTCTTTGAGTTTCAGTGCGCCTTCCAGTGCTACAGGGAAGTTAAATCCCCTACCCAAATATAGAAAGTTTGGTACATCTTTATAAATTTCTGCTATTTGTTTGCTTAATTTGTCGGATTTCAGAACCTCTTCAACCTTGGAAGGAATAGTTTCTAATTCGACCAAATAGCGCTTATAATCTGAGCTTGATACAGATCCTTTGGCTTTTGCCAACCTCAGCGCTATGAGTGATAGTAATGTAATTTGTGTAGTAAATGCTTTGGTAGAAGCTACGCCTATTTCTGGGCCAGCATGGGTGTATGCACCCGCATGAGTTTCTCTTGATATCGAGGAGCCCACCACATTACAAATACCAAAAACAAAAGCACCTTTTTCCTTAGCCAGTTTGATGGCTGCCAATGTATCTGCAGTTTCTCCAGATTGCGAAATGGCAATTACAATGTCTTTGTTAGATATTACAGGATTTCTGTACCTAAATTCAGAAGCATATTCCACTTCAACAGGGATACGTGCTAAATCTTCAAAAATATATTCTGCGACTAGGCCCGCATGCCAAGAAGTGCCACAAGCAACAATCGTTATTTTTTGAGCATTGAGGAATTTTTCTAAATTATCTTCAACACCAGACATTTTGATGATGCCCTTATTGACAATCAATCGTCCTCTGTAGGTGTCTTTTATGGCGTTTGGTTGTTCAAAAATTTCTTTGAGCATAAAGTGCTCGTACCCTCCTTTTTCAATTTGTTCTATATTCAATTTCAATTCTTGAACATAGGGACTTACAAGCCGATCATTTTTTATGTTTCGAACTTTAGTTTCTTTATGTAATCGAATAATAGCCATTTCTTCGTCTTCCAAATAAATAGCGTTGTTGGTATATTCAATGAATGGTGAGGCGTCACTCGCAATAAAAAATTCTCCATCGCCAACACCAACGGCTAGTGGACTACCAAGGCGTGCAGCAATAATTTCATTGGGTTTTTTCACATCAAAAACAGCTATGGCATAGGCGCCAACAACTTGATTTAGTGCAATTTGAACTGCTTTTCCTAGTTTGTAATTCCCATTTTTTTGAACGTCCTCAATAAGATTAACCAAAACTTCTGTATCTGTTTCAGATTGAAATGTGTACCCTCTGTTCGTGAGTTCTTTTTTTATTGAAGCATAATTCTCAATAATTCCATTGTGGATAATAACCAAATCTCCCGAATTTGAATAATGTGGGTGTGAGTTGAGGTCGTTAGGAACACCATGAGTAGCCCAGCGCGTATGTCCGATGCCAATTTTTCCCAAGATATTTTGTTCAGAGTTTATTTTCTCTTGCAGGTCACTAACTTTTCCTTTAGTTTTTGTGACCTTGACATTTTCTCCATCAAAAAGTGCAATTCCAGCACTATCGTATCCTCTATACTCTAGGCGTTGAAGTCCTTTTAAAATAATGGGATGGGCATCTCGATGACCAATATATCCTACAATCCCACACATACGTTTTTAGTTATTTGGTTCGGTGTAATAAACCGTTAGTTTTACTTTTTTTAATGCATCGTCAGAATTGCTACCGTGTACAATAACACTTTTTGGGGAGAGAATAGCTCCAGAAGGGATAACTTCTAAATCATCATCATATTGCAAAAGCTTTTTCATGTCTACAGCACCTACATTTGAAGATACCAAAAGCCCAATTTTCACATTAGTAGAGTCTTTTGTAACGATGTTGTTTAGGTGTCCCGTTAGACGAACTTTGTATTTTTTATGTTCAATTCCTTGATCATCCGTTTCGGTACTTATAGGTACAAGATGAGAAAACTTTGAATCGGATGTTATTGTATTGACAGAGGAGTCTAAAAAATAATCATAAAGCGGAATGTTGTTGTTTAAATCATAAACAAATATACGATTTGGATAATCGGCATCTGCCCCTGCTGATTCATCAACGTAAAACTCTACATAAGCTTCATTGATAAGGCGCTTGATAATTGTTTCGTCGCCATTACTCTCTTTGAAATCTGTTATGAAATCATTAAAGTCGTTTCCTGATTCATCTTCTGCAAAAAGCTCAACAATAGCCATTGAGCCCTCACCTCCTTTGAGATATAGACGTTCATCACCATCTACTTCATTTGCATTTGCTATTTCTTGTATAATAGTGGGCTCAAAATCATTTTCAAAAACATTGATTCGCGTACCGTTGAATCCCATTTCATAGGTGCCTTGTCTTTCTGTAGTTTCATCAGATGTAGTGGAAGTAGTCTGGTATTTGTAATGTAGTTTTACATGTGCATTGGAGGATGCAAAATCTAGCTGTATCAAATGACCTTTCTCTGGATCTAAAGCTTCGACTTTAAAATAAAACCCTCTAAAGTAATTGTAAAAATTGTTGCTGTTTGAGAGTTCTTCGCTATCTTCTTTTGCTATAATTAAATCTTCCCAAAAGTTTGCTGGCAAACTTGTGTCTTCAAGTTTTACGCGTAGACTTGGCGCTAGAGTTTCAGAGGTTTCACTTTCGCCCTCGCTGTTCAAAGCCGTAAGTGTAATTTCTTCATTGCTTGGCAGAAAATAAGAGGTGGAATATAACAGCTGCCCTTCTAGTTGGGCTGTGTTGAGTTGTTCAGAACTGGAAAGACTTCCGTTTGAATAATAGCTTTGATTTTGGTCTAAATCGCTGTTGGGGTCAAAGTCACGTAGAAAAAAATTATTTTTAAATATAGACAACTTTACAGCATCTTCTCCGTACAATGAATCGATAGTGTATTCTTCACTAGTTTTTCTGCTTGTATAGGGGATGGTTAAAACTACAGAATCCAATACGGGACTGTCACCAAAATCAACGTTATAACTTTTTGGTGTTAGTTGTGCTAAAAAATGAGCTGTTGTATTTCCAAAAATAGGGTCGTTGTAGTAGCCCAGTAGATTTTTAGGTAATCCATTAGACACAAATGGTGTAATGCGTTTGTTGTAGGTTTTTACAGGGTAACTTTGTAGTTTTATTTCAATGTTTGGGTTGCTAATAATGCCAGTTCCAATTTCAGAGAATTCCTTTTCACAAGCATTGAAAAGAGAAAAAATCAAACCAAAGGCAAATAATTTTGAGAAATTACGTTTCATGTGTTTCATAAGAAAATATGTGGGGCTAACTTAAAATTTGAGTTGTATAAAATTCGCTGTACGCTTCTGCAAATTCTTCGGGATACTGATAGTCCAAAACAGGTTTTTCAAAATCATTGATGTAGTTTTCTAATTCATCAGGGAGATCTTTAGAACCTTTTATCAATCCATCAGAAAAATCAATAGCTGTTTTCATGAGGTTGACATAATTTGGTGTTGTTAAGTTTTGAAGATGACCATCTTCAATTTCATCAAACTTGACCTTATTAATTAATTCACTATTCAGTTGTTCGTCGAAGCTTTGCTCATAAACAGAGGTTACTATTTTACTTTCATTAAAGAGCGGTTCATCTTTGTAATATTCTTTTAGGTACAACGGCAATAATGACGCCATCCATCCGTGGACATGAATAATATCTGGCGCCCAATTGAGTTTTTTTACTGTTTCAATCACGCCTTTAGCAAAGAAAATCGCACGCTCATCGTTATCTTCAAATAATTTTCCATCTTCGTCTGTGAGCGTTGCTTTTCTTTTAAAATAGTCTTCGTTGTCAATAAAATAGACTTGAATTCTCTCTTTTGGGATAGATGCTACTTTGATGATGAGCGGCATATCCAAATCGTTTACAACTAAATTGATTCCAGAAAGACGAATAACCTCGTGAAGTTGGTGGCGACGCTCGTTGATGTTGCCATAGCGCGGCATGAATATGCGTATTTGTCCACCTTGTTTATTGACCATCTTTGGGGCTTCAAAGGACATCGAAGAAATCTCAGTTTGGGGTAAATAGGGAATTACTTCGGATGACACGTACAATATTCTCTTATCTTTCATAAATTCAGCTGCTTAGTCGGTTATCAACAAAAATCATGCAAAAGTACAAAATTTTATGCAGATTAATGCTAATAGCTTAAGTTTGCAGGCGGTTAATTTTTATAACATGAACGTTTTTACAACCAAACAAGCACTACAAAAAGCATTAACTCCTTTGCGTGAAGCTAATTCTACCGTAGGATTTGTGCCCACAATGGGGGCTTTACATGAAGGACATTTGTCTTTGATTCATAAAGCTTTGGATGAAAATGATGTGGTAGTGGTGAGTGTTTTTGTAAACCCAACCCAATTTAATAACACTTCAGATTTGGCAAAATACCCAAGAACTTTGGCGCAAGATTTGAAAAAAATAAACACTTTAGCAACAACTAAAATTTTAGTTTATACACCAGAAGCTGATGACATTTATGGCGCTTCTGTTTCAAAAAGTGTATTCGATTTTGGAGGGTTAGCACATCAAATGGAAGGTAAATATAGATCAGGACATTTTGATGGCGTGGGTACAGTTGTGCAGCGCTTATTTGAAATTGTTCAACCACATTTTGCATATTTTGGAGAAAAAGATTTTCAGCAATTAGCGATCATAAAGAAGCTGGTACAACTTATGAAATCTCCAATAAAAGTTGTCGGATGTCCCGTTGCAAGAGCTCAAAATGGTCTGGCTCTGAGCTCCAGAAACGCACGTTTGACGACCGAAGAACAAGATGCTGCGGCAAAAATCTATAGAGTTTTGCAATCTGTAAAAGAAAAGTTTGGTACAGAAAATGCCATACAAATAAAAGAATGGGTAATACATCAATTTAAAAATGATCCTATTTTAATGTTAGAGTATTTTGAAATTTCAGACGCACTCACCCTTAAATCTATGCGCACAAAAGAGCCCAAAACAAAGTACCGCGCTTTTATTGCAGCATATGTTCGCGATGTCCGATTGATTGATAATATCGCATTAAATTAATTACCTTTGCACCATGCAAATACACGTTGTAAAATCTAAAATACACCGCGTCAAAGTAACTGGCGCAGATTTGAATTACATTGGTAGTATCACCATCGATGAAGATTTGATGGATGCCGCCAACATTATTCAAGGTGAAAAAATACAAGTCGTTAATAACAACAATGGCGAACGGCTAGAAACTTACGTTATTCCTGGACCAAGAAAATCGGGCGAAATTACCCTCAACGGTGCCGCAGCTCATAAAGTTAATATTGGGGATGTTTTGATTTTAATCACCTATGCTACAATGAGCTTGGAAGAAGCGAAAATCTTTAAGCCCTCTTTGGTATTTCCAGATGAAGCAACAAATCTTCTAAAATAACCGCCTTGAGCAATTCCTTGAAAGCAATCCTGAAAATTGCATTACCACTATTACTAGGAGGTGTTTTGGTATGGTATTCATTACAAAAAGTTCCACTGAGTACACTTGCTGATTATTTCAAAAATGCCAATTATCTATGGATTGGCCTCGGTGTTTTTTTTGGGTTTTTGAGTCATATTTCCAGAGCTTATCGCTGGAAATTCATGATTGAACCTATGGGTTATACACTGCGTTTTCCTAACAGTATTATGGCTGTTTTTGCGGCCTACCTCATAAATTACACCATTCCTAGAGCAGGAGAAGTATCGCGTGCTACAATTCTAACAAATTATGAAGGTGTGCCTTTCGAAAAAGGATTTGGAACAATTGTCGCTGAGCGTGTCGCAGATACTTTGGTTATGCTCATCATCATAGGGATTACATTTATTATTGAATTCGATGTTATTTATAATTTTTTCTTTGCCGATTTAAATTTTAAAAAACAATGGTGGGTGTTGGCTAGTTTTGTTGTTGTGGCCTGTTTTATCTATTTGATTTTTAAAAAAGGAACACATCCTATCATAAATAAACTAAAAACACTGTTTAAGGGGTTTTTAGAAGGTGTTTTGAGTATTTTTAAAATGAAAAAAAAGTGGGCATTTATTGCGCATACAATTTTTATTTGGGGCATGTATGTTTTGATGTTTTACGTTACTTCATTTTCTATAGATGCAACCTCAGAACTTCCATTTTCTGCCATTTTAATCGGATTTATTGCGGCCAGTTTTAGCATCGCTGCTACCAATGGCGGAATAGGATCATATCCTTTGGCCGTTTACGCCGCATTTTCGATATTCAATGTAGCACAAGCACCTAGTCTTGCCTTTGGTTGGATCATGTGGGCATCACAAACAGTTATGATTATCATTTTAGGCGGATTATCTCTTGTTTCCCTACCTATTTACAACAAAATTTGTCCAAAGCGTTAGGCCAAACAATCTATAGATTTCTTTCTTTTTTTTAGTTATTTGCTTAACTTGTGGGTTTCAAACCAATAACCAATTTAATGAAACGTCTAACCATATTTGCAATGTTTTGCACTACAATTTCATTGGCCCAAACGCAGTACGAGTTGATCGAAACCGGAACTCTAGGAGATCGTGAATTGAAAGTTCAACTGCCAAGAAATTATGAAGAAAATTCAGAAATGTTCTATCCACTGATTTTGACACTCGATGGCGATTATCTTTTTGAAGTTGTGGCTGGAAATGCCGATTATGTTGCTTATTGGGACGATATGCCAGAGGCCTTAGTAGTTGGAGTAAACCAAAATGAGACAAGAGCAGACGATTTATTTATTTCAGACAACACCTTTTTTCCAATCAACTCTGGCGCTCAATTTTTTGAATTTATCAGCGATGAACTCATTCCTTTTTTAGAGGACAACTACAGACTCAATGATTTTAAGGTTGCTGTGGGTCATGGAGACTCAGCAAATTATATTCAATTTTTCGCTTTCAAAAACAAACCTGTTTTTCAAGCGTATATCGCATTGAGCCCTAGTTTGACTCCTTATATGACAGATAATTTGACATCTTTTTTAAGCGATATAAAAACTCCTTTGTTTTATTATATGGCTACCGGAACTAAAGATTTTGGAGAAAACAGAACTCAAATTTTGGAGTTAAACACCAAAATAGAAGCAATAGAATCAGAATATTTGTTCTATGCGTTTGATAATTTTGAAGGGGCCAATCATTATGCTCTAGCGAATCAATCAATTCCAAAGGCATTGCAACACGTATTTTTGGTGTATCAGCCAATCTCTCGTGCAGAATATAAAAATCATATTTTACCCTTAGAAACATCTCCTGTCGATTATTTAATAGAAAAATATGAGATGATTGAACAGCTTTTCGATATTGAAAAACAGATTTTAGTGAATGACTTTCGCGCAATAGCTACTGCAATCAACAAAAACAAAACATTTGAATATTTCAAGGATTTAGCAAAATTGGCTCGCGAAGCTTATCCAGATGCCCTACTGAACAACTATTATATGGGACGTTTTTATGAAGCCACAGACAACCCAAGAAAAGCAATAAAAGCATATCAAGAAGCGTATATTTATCAAGAAATTGACGGCATCACAAAAGACGACTTATTAGATCGAGCCGACCGTTTAAAAGAAGAATTTGGATATTAATGGCGAAACTAAAAACAACATTTTTTTGTCAAAGTTGTGGTGCTCAATTTGCCAAATGGCAAGGGCAGTGTACTTCCTGTAAATCGTGGAATACAATTGTTGAAGAGCTTGTCCAAAAACCAGATAAAGGCACTTGGAAAACGAGCAATTCTTTAGGGAAAGAACGCGTATCCAAACCTTTGAAAATCTCTGAAATTGACACCACAAAAACCCCAAGATTAAACACCACAGACGATGAATTGAATAGAGTTTTGGGCGGGGGCATTGTACCAGGGTCTCTCATTCTTTTAGGGGGCGAACCAGGTATAGGGAAAAGCACACTTATGCTACAATTGTCTTTAAAACTACCCTACAAAACATTATATGTTTCTGGAGAAGAAAGTCAAAAACAAATCAAACTTCGTGCAGAGCGGATTCATCCCAGCAGCGAACAATGCTATATTTTAACAGAGACCAAAACACAACATATTTTTAGGCAAATAGAAGCTTTGGAACCAGATATTCTTGTCATCGATTCTATTCAGACCCTTCAGAGTGATCTTTTGGAAGCTTCGGCAGGGAGCGTTTCTCAAATTAAACAATGCACCACCGAGTTGATGAAATTTGCTAAAGAAACAGCAACTCCTGTAATTTTAATTGGTCATATTACCAAAGACGGAAGTATCGCAGGACCAAAAATACTGGAACACATGGTGGACACTGTTTTGCAATTTGAAGGTGATCGTAACCATGTGTTTAGAATATTGCGTGCGCACAAAAATAGATTTGGCTCGACACACGAGTTGGGGATTTATGAAATGCAAGGCACTGGTTTGAGAGAGGTCAAGAATCCATCCGAGATTTTGATTTCGAAAAAAGATGCTTCACTTTCTGGTAATGCCATTGCGGTAACTCTTGAAGGGATGCGTCCGTTATTAGTGGAGGTTCAGGCCTTAGTGAGTTCTGCTGTGTATGGAACACCACAGCGTAGTGCGACAGGATTTAATGCCAAAAGACTCAATATGTTATTGGCTGTACTCGAAAAACGAGCAGGGTTTCGTCTGGGGGCAAAAGACGTTTTCTTAAATATAACAGGAGGGATTACGGTGGATGATCCTGCAATTGATTTGGCCGTGGTTGCTGCAATTTTATCATCAAACAATGATGATGCACTTACCGATAATTTTTGTTTTGCTGGGGAAGTTGGCTTGTCTGGTGAAATCCGTCCTGTACAGCGCGTCGAACAACGTATTATGGAAGCCGAAAAACTTGGGTTCGAAGCTATTTTTATTGCAAAACATAACAAATTTAGTTTAAATACCTCCAAGATTAAGGTTCACTTGTTGTCCAAAATAGAAGATTTATTGAATTTTATTTAGAGCATAAAACGAAGAATAAAAAAAGCCCTGAACTTCAGGGCTTTTTTTGTTTTAGCAATATTCGTTGTATGCGTTTATTAGATTTTCTGCAATAAGCTCTGCGGGTCTGCCTTCGATATGGTGACGCTCAAGCATATGCACCAATTCACCATCTTTAAACAAAGCCATACAAGGCGAACTTGGTGGGAATGGAATCATATGTTCACGGGCTTTATCTACGGCCTCTTTATCTACTCCTGCAAAAACAGTTACAGTTTGTGATGGGCGTTTTTCGTTTTGTAAACTTTGAATGGCACCTGGGCGCGCATTAGCGGCTGCACAACCACAAACAGAATTCACCACAACAAGTGTTGTGCCTGGTTTTGCCAAAGCTGCATCAACGGCTTCAGCACTATATAATTCTTCGAATCCTACTTGCGTGAGGTGTTCGCGCATTGGTTTTACTAATTCAGCTGGGTACATAGATTTATTTTAATAATTATGGCACAAAGATAAACAATTGTGTTTCAAATTGCGGATCTATTGAATGTTATAAATGTTAAATTCAATTTAAAATAATAAACTTATTTCCGTAGGTTTGATGCTTCAAGATTTAATATAAAATATGAGTTTTGCAAAATGGATTGGGGCTTCTGTAGGGTGGTCTTTTGGTGGGCCTATAGGCGCTATTATTGGATTGGCTTTAGGGAGTTTATTGGACAAATCTGCTGGAGTTGCCAAAACGTATTCTACTTCGAAAACTCAAACACAATCTGGGGATTTTGAGGTAAGTTTACTCATTTTAGCATCTTTGGTCATCAAAGCCGATGGCAAACAAGACCAAAGAGAATTGGATTTTGTTCGTCGTCAATTTGTACAAATGTATGGCAAGGAGCGCGCCAATCATGCATTTAGATTGTTTAAAGAAATAAATAAACAGACCAATATTTCGCTGCGTCAAGTGTGTCTCCAAATCCAAAAAATGATGGACCATGCATCGCGTTTGCAATTGCTGCATTTTTTGTTTGGTATTGCAAAATCGGATGGGCATGTAGCCGCAAGTGAGGTTTCCATAATAGAGCAGATGGCACGCTATTTAGGGATCAATCCCAGAGATTTTGAGAGCATCAAAGCCATGTTTTATGATAGTACCGATAATGCCTATAAAATATTAGAACTCCAAAAGGGGGCTACGCCTCAAGACATTAAAAAAGCGTATCGTCGAATGGCTAAAAAATATCATCCAGATAAAGTGCAACACTTAGGAGAAGAACATCAAAAAGGAGCTGAAGAAAAATTTAGAAAAGTTCAAGAAGCGTACGAGCAACTTCAAAAAGAACTGGGTTTTTAGCTCAATAAAACCCTATCAAAATTTACTTCATTTTATACCTTAATCCAAAAAACAACCGCCTTCCTTGGTTAGGCGCATAAATATAGGTAGGGTCAAATGTAAGTGCATATGGATTGTTTGGCGTTGCCACAGCATTTCCATTGTTGTCGAAAGTGACATTTTTGTCAAAAGGGTCATTGGCTCTTGCGATAATAAAAGGATTTCCTCTATTTGGCGTCCAATTCAAAATATTTTTCACTCCAGCATATAGCTCAATATTTTTAAGTCCTTTGAATGTAAATTGTATATTTTGGATACTCCACAAAGGGGATTTGTTTTTTCTGGGATCAAATTCATTCAGCACAGGCAGTCTCATAGGGCCATACAAATTTCCAGTGTAGTCAATGCTAAAATTGTTTTTTATATTCGAATATGAAATAGACCATGTTCCAGAAAATTTCTCGGTTAGTATTTGTTGTTCTGTTACACCATTTTCTTTTTTAGAAACTTCTTGCAACGTAAGCCCAACACCTCCTTTAAGATTTTGTGAAAGCACTGCGTCAAAATTGACACTTGCACCAAAACTGGTCGCCAATCCATTCAAATTGTCGTAAATAACTTGGCTGGGGTTGGTGTCATAATCGGGGAGGATAGCGTTTGTAAAATAGGTATACCAAGCAGAAATGTCCCATCCTAAAATTCGACCTTTTTTGGTATACATTTTCTTTAAATAATTGACATTAACGTTGTAAGACTGCTCTGGATTCAATTCATTTTGAATAACCACCTCTCGGGCACCACTAAGCGCTGCGTGTTCCTCTGTAAAAAGATTAACAACCCTAAATCCTGTACCCGCATTTATTCTAAACACATCGTCTTCAGTGGGCTTATATTTGTAGGCCATACGAGGAGTAAAAATAGATCTGTGTCTGCTGTCATAATCATATCGACCACCCAAAAGAAGTTTGTGTTTTTTGCTTAAAGTGATTTCATTTTGAATGAATAGCGATGGAATAAAAACTTCATCGGGGATTTTCGTGACCGTAGTGTTGTCATCATAGAAATTATATCTACCACTGATGCCAAAAAGCCAATCACTTTTATGAGCAGAATAGTCCCAAATCAGTTGTCCAAAACCAATGCGTTGTTTGGCAAGATAATAAGTCTCTCCATAGACAGAGTTTTGATCGTGATCTGAATATGAAAACTGTAAAGATATTTTTTCATCTACAGGGAGTTGATAGTTCCCTATGATTTCGAAACGAGAGGTATAAATACTTTCTCCGTACACGTCATCGCCCCCTCGATTTTTTGATGTCCATTGCAGTTCTCCACCCCATCGATCTTCATAAAAATACCGACCAGCTATAGAAAACATTCTGTTTTCATTCCTCTTGAAATTCCATTTTTGAAATACCGATATTCGATCTTGTAGTGTAACGTCCGTAAAGTTGTCGTTGTTGTTATCCATGGGATTGCTGTAATTGTAATAATTGGCCCCTAACAACATGCTTACTTTGTCATTAACTTTTGCCTTTAGACCCAAGTCCAGATTGTATTCTTCCCAGTTTGTTCCAAAAGAGTCAAAGAACAATAATGGGGCGTTGTCAGGATGTTTTGTGACCACATTAATGAGTCCGCCTACTGCCTCGCTTCCATACAGAGAGGATGCTGGGCCTTTGACAATTTCTACTTGATCGATTAAAGAACTTGGGATGCCCGACAATCCATAAACACTAGACAAACCACTCACGATGGGCATACCATCGATAAGCACTAGTGTGTAGGGGCCTTCCAATCCATTGATGTGGATGTCACCAGTGTTGCACACACTACAATTGATTTGAGGGCGAACGCCATTCACATTCTGAAGAGCTTCGAAGATATTTGGTGCTGGATTTTTGTTCAAAAAGGCAGCAGAATAAACTTCTACGGGGATAGGACTTTCTAAGCGTTTTACAGGTTTTTTTGTTCCTGTAATAACCACCTCGTTCAAAAGCTCAATTTCTTCAAGTGAAATGTTTATGGTGATGTTTCGGTCGACAATGAGTAGTTGTTTTTCAGCTTTATACCCTGTAAAGGAAGCAATCAGCGTGTAACTTCCTTTTTCGATATTTTTAATAGTAAAAGCGCCATCAATATTACTAAGGACTCCTTTTGAAGCCCCCTTCAAATAAATATTTGCATAGGGGATTGCTTCTTCATTCTGATTCGTCACTTTACCAGTGATTTTAAACGTGTTAGAGGCATTTGATATCGTGCAAATAAAAAACAGTAAAAAGGTTAATTTTTTCACGACTTTGGTTTTAAAAAACAAGCACCCATTGTTTATATAGGCAGATTTTTGTCATTTATTTTTTACAAAGGTAATTTAAAATTTAGACAAGACTAAAAATTTATTTATATTTGTGTAAATAATTAAGTTTGTGGTTACATTATCAGAAGAGAACTATTTAAAAGCCATTTATCATTTGGCAAAGCATGAAAATGCATCGGTCAGTACCAATGCCATAGCACAAAAAATGCAAACCAAAGCATCATCTACCACTGATATGATTAAAAAGCTTTCCGAAAAAGGGCATGTAGAATATCAGAAATATAAAGGGGTTAAATTGACAGAAAAAGGAAGGTTAGCGGCCGTTTCAGTCATTAGAAAGCACAGACTTTGGGAAGTTTTTTTGGTACAGAAACTTAATTTTTCTTGGGATGAGGTCCATGAAGTGGCGGAGCAATTAGAGCATATCAAATCCGACAAATTGACCCAGCAATTGGATGTCTTTTTAGAGCACCCTACGGAAGATCCTCACGGAGATCCTATCCCTGATTGCAATGGCAATATCCCTTCCTCACAAAAGGTTCTTTTAGCACAAATTGACCAAAACCAAAGTTGTATTTGTGTTGGAGTCAAAGATTCTACAACAGACTTTCTGCAATATTTGGACAAACACGGTATTGCTTTAGGCACAAAAATCAAAGTCATTTCCAAAGAATCTTTTGATGAATCAATGACTTTAAAAATTAATAAAACTGAATTGGCAATTTCTAAAGACGTTGCCCACAATTTATTTGTAAAAATCAATTAAGTATGTTAGATCAAATTATCAACTATTTTGAATCCATCGATCCAATATTGGCGGCGCTATACGCGTCTTTATTCACATGGATTTTAACCGCACTTGGTGCTGCATTAGTATTTTTTTTTAAAGGAATGAACAGGGGTCTTCTCGATGGAATGCTTGGGTTCACCGGTGGTGTTATGGTAGCAGCAAGTTTTTGGAGTTTACTTGCACCAGGAATAGAAATGAGCCCTGGAGAAGGATTTGTGAAAGTGATTCCTGCGGCCATCGGATTTGGTTTAGGTGCATTATTTTTATTTGGTTTAGACAAAATTCTTCCTCATTTGCATATCAATTTTAAAGAGACCGAAAAAGAAGGGGTCAAATCTCCATGGCATCGAACAACATTATTGGTTTTAGCCATTACTATGCACAATATTCCAGAGGGTTTAGCTGTAGGGGTTTTGTTTGGCGGTGTTGCAGCTGGAATTCCAGAAGCTACTATTGGTGGTGCTGTAGCATTGGCTTTAGGCATCGGCATTCAAAATTTTCCTGAAGGAATCGCAGTCTCTATGCCACTTAGGCGTCAGGGCGTAAGCCGTTTCAAAAGTTTTTGGTACGGACAATTATCGGCAATTGTAGAGCCCATTGCAGCTGTTTTAGGGGCATTGGCTGTAACTTTTTTCACACCAATTCTACCTTATGCATTAGCTTTTGCAGCTGGCGCAATGATTTTTGTGGTGGTTGAAGAGGTCATCCCTGAAACGCAAAGAGACAAATATACAGATGTTGCAACGCTTGGATTTATTGGAGGATTCATTGTAATGATGACTTTGGATGTAGCTTTGGGCTAACAGCCACAGTTCCCTCCACCACAATTTTTGTTGTGGTTTTTTCGCCATATCTTTTTTCTAAAGAGCAGCAAAATAGCACCAAAAACTAAGGCGCCGACAATGATAGATTCTAGTGTTGTATTCAAAACCTTATTTTAAAACTTGAAATGCAATCAATGCAAAAATATAAGCAATTGTACTCATTCCAACAAGTTGAATCAAGGGCCATTTCCAACTTTTCGTTTCTCTTTTTACCACAGCAAGCGTACTCATACATTGCATAGCAAAGGCATAAAAAAGTAATAAAGAAATTCCTGAAGCAAAGGTGAAAACTTTACGACCATCGTCGTAAGTTTCATTAGACATTTTAGTTTTGATGGTATCAATGCCTTCATTTTCCGTGGCACTTCCCACACTATAAATGGTTGCTAAAGTCCCCACAAAAACTTCTCTTGCAGCAAAAGAAGCGACCAAACCAATTCCAATTTTCCAATCGTATCCTAAAGGTTTTATTACGGGTTCTATAGTTTTTCCAACGATGCCAATATAGGAGTGCTCAAGTTTGTATGCGGCAATTTTATCTTCTAGTGCAGTGTTGGAAAGGTCCACGTATTCTTTTGCGATAATGGCTTCAGCATTATTAAATTTTTCGCCTGGGCCATAGGAGGCCAAAACCCACAGAATAATGGAAATGGCTAAAATGATTTTTCCGGCTTCCAAAACAAAAGTTTTAGTTTTTTCGAAAACGGTGATAAGTACATTTTTCAGCAATGGAAGCTTATAGTTTGGCATTTCGACAACAAAAAATGTTTTTCGGTTTACTTTCATTACACGGTCCAATACATAAGCCGAAAATACGGCCATTCCAAATCCAATAAGGTAGAGCAGCATTAGGGTGAGTGCTTGATAGCTAAGCCCAAAAATATAGCCTTCAGGAATCACCAAAGCAATAATAATCAAATAAACGGGCAATCGAGCCGAACAGGTAGTAAAAGGGGTGACCAAAATGGTAATGAGACGTTCTTTCCAGTTTTCAATATTTCGAGTAGCCATTACAGCAGGGATAGCACATGCTGTTCCCGAAATAAGCGGCACTAAACTTTTACCACTCAACCCAAAACGGCGCATGATCCGATCCATCAAGAAGACTACACGACTCATGTAGCCACTTTCTTCCAAAATCGAAATAAACAAAAACAAAAATGCAATTTGAGGGATGAATATGACAATACCACCAATACCTGAAACAATTCCTTCTGCAACTAAATCGGTGACTTTCCCACCATTTGGAAAGGCATTTTTCACCCACTCTGCAAGTCCAGCAAATGTGGTATCAATCAAATCCATTGGAAAAGTAGCCCAATCGTAAATCGCTTGAAAAATTGTAAGTAAAATGACAAAAAAGATGACATAACCCCACACTTTATGGATTAAAATTCGGTCGAATTTACTTCTTAAATCTCGTGCTTTTGAGCGGTCGATATGTTGTCCTTCTTTGAGAACATTATTTATGAATTGATAGCGTTTTATAGCTTCTTTTTGTTGTAGGCGTTTGAGTTCTGTTGTGGATTTTGTTTTAAATTTTGAGACATCCAGTTCTTGACGCGAGATTTTTCCAAAATTTGCATCTTGAGTAATCACCAGCCAAAGCTTGTAGATGTCTTGATTTGGGAAAGCTTTTTGCAAGCGATCAAAGTATGCAGGGTCTATAGAGGAGGCATTCAAACATTGTGTTTTTGGTAATGTTTTGTGTTGCTCTATAAGTGCTTTTAACTCTTTTATCCCTGTATTTTTTCGTGTACTGACTAGGGCAATTTTGGTGTGTAGTTTTTCTTCCAAAACAGCAACATCCAAAGAAATCCCTTTGCGGTCCATCACATCGCTCATATTGATGACCAATATTGTTGGAATTTTTAAGTCTTTAATTTGGGTAAATAAAAGAAGATTTCGTTTTAGATTTTCAACATCACTTACAATGACAGCCACGTCGGGGTAATCTTTATCATTTTTGTTAAGTAAGAGCTCAATCACAACATTTTCGTCCAATGAAGATGCATTTAAACTGTAGGTGCCAGGAAGATCTAAAATATGTGCTTTTACTCCTCTTGATAATTTACAAATACCTTGTTTTTTGTCGACCGTAATTCCAGGGTAATTTCCAACTTTTTGATTCAGGCCTGTCAACGCATTAAATACAGAGGTTTTCCCTGTATTGGGGTTCCCAATAAGCGCAACGTTGATTTGCTTACTCATTAATTTTATCGATTAAAATTAGCGTTGCCGTTTCTTTGCGAATAGCCAAAAAACTGTCATTTATATTGAGGTACATAGGGTCGGAAAAAGGCGCGAGCTGAAGTAACTTTACGACGTTGCCAGGCAGACATCCCATTTCTAATAATTTTAGAGGAATGTCATTGGAAGAACTGTCAGTAATTACACCGGTTTCTCCTTTTTTTAAATCAGCAATTGTAAGACTCACGCTTATTTAGATTCATTTTAAAGAAGCAAAAGTAATAAAAGATCAGTTATTGTCACTTGCTTTTAACACTTTTATATCATCCAAAAGCTTCTCAATGGCTTCTGGATCGGTACCATCATAAAATCCGCGAATTCGTTTCTTTTTATCGATGAGCATAAAATTCTCGGTATGGATCATATCATATGGCCCGCCATCACCATTGGTTTTTACAGCCAAATATGATGTTCGTGCCAGATTATAAATTTGTTTTTTGTCTCCTGTAACTAAATTCCATTTAGATGCATTTACTAATTTCTTTTTGGCGTAACGTTTCAATTGTTCTACAGAATCTATTTCAGGAGTGACCGTATGAGACAGCAACAAAACTTCGGGGTCAGAAATGGTTTGTTTTTGGATGTCGTACATGTGATCTGTCATGATGGGACAAATGGTTTGACAGGTTGTAAAAAAGAAATCGGCGACATAAATTTTATCGTCATAAAATGCTTGTGTAATGGTGTCACCATTTTGATTGACAAGTTTAAAATCGGCAATTTTATGGTACTTCTTTACATGCTGAACACTGCTGTCTACCAATTCAAAATTCACTTGAGCGGGTTGATATATGGGGAGGACTTTTGTGGGTTTTAAAATAGAGTAAAATGATGTGATGATAAGCAAAGAAAGTACGGCCATAGTGGCGATAAAGAGCTTATATTTTTTAATAGTTTTCATCATCAAATTATAATGCGCTACAAAGGTACAATACAAAGCTTAATAATAGAATCAAAACCTTGAAGAAATCTGTTTTTGTGTTGGTTTTGTTCCTAATACTAAAACCGCTACATTTGTTGACCAAATTATGATATCTGTTATGGAGTTTTTTATCAAAATAAGTCAGTTTTTACTCAGTCTTTCACTTTTAATTGTACTGCACGAGCTTGGGCATTTTATTCCTGCCAAGTTGTTCAAAACGCGTGTCGAAAAGTTTTACCTGTTCTTTGATGTAAAATATTCATTATTCAAAAAGAAAATTGGCGAAACGGTGTACGGTATAGGATGGTTGCCATTGGGGGGCTATGTCAAAATTTCTGGGATGATTGACGAAAGTATGGATACCGAACAAATGCAACAAGAGCCACAACCGTGGGAATTTAGATCGAAACCATCGTGGCAACGTTTGATCATTATGTTAGGTGGAGTAGCGGTGAATTTTATATTGGCCGCAGTGATTTATATCCTGATGGCCTTTGCTTATGGTTCTTCAGATGTTGATGCCAATAGTGTCCGTGGGGGCTATGATATTTATAACCCTGTTTTGAAAGAAATTGGATTAAAAGACGGCGACAAAGTATTGGCTATTAACGATCATAAAATTGAGTATTTTTCTGAAATCCGTAAACATATTTTAGAAGCTCAAACCATGACTATTGAGCGTAATGGTCAGCAACAAATCATTAATTTTCCTGTAGACTTTTTGGGGCAATTGAGTACCAGCAAAAAAAGGGGGCTTATAGAACTGAGAACACCATTTATTTTCGATTCTTTTCAAGACAATTCAATTAATGTAAGTGTGGATCTTCAAAAGGGAGATGTTTTTAAAGCTATAAATGGTCAATCCGCAAAATTTTTAAGTGAAGTAGAGCCGTTACGTCAATCCTTTAAAAATCAAGTCGTAGAAGTAGAGTTGGAGCGCAGTGGAGCTGTAATATCTCGTGAGCTTCGTATAACAGATGATGGTACATTTGGTATCGTATTTGCTCAGTCTATGAAAGATTTTGAAGCTGCAGGTTATTTTGACATCATACAAAAAGAATATGGTTTTGGAGATAGTATTGGCGTTGGTTTGGATCGTTTTGTATCACAAATATCGGCCTATTGGATGCAGTTGAAACTCATTTTTTCGCCAAGTACAGGCGCCTACAAAGGGGTTGGGGGTTTTAAGGCCATTTTTGATATTTTTCCAGATACTTGGAGTTGGGAATCATTTTGGGGCATCACGGCCTTTTTGTCCATTATGTTGGGGGTTTTAAATTTGTTACCTATCCCTGCACTGGATGGTGGTCACGTGATGTTTTTGTTATACGAAATGGTTTCTGGGCGTAAGCCAGGCGATAAGTTTATGGAGTATGCGCAGACGGTTGGCTTTTTTATCTTAATCGCCTTGGTATTGTTTGCCAATGGGAACGATATTTTTAAAGCCGTTTTTGGGTAATTATTTTTTGTTTTCTATTTGTGTAAACTAAAAAATGATATATATTTGCGCTCGCGCAAGCGAAAAACAGTCCTCCTTAGCTCAGTTGGTTAGAGCATCTGACTGTTAATCAGAGGGTCCTTGGTTCGAGCCCAAGAGGAGGAGCAAAAGCTTTACAGAGATGTAGGGCTTTTTTTATTGGCGCTTTCCTTCTCTAACCACGTTTCGAAAAGCACCTAAAAGCACTTCACGACTTTCATTTTAAACATCTCAAAGAACACTTCAAATGTACTAAAAACTGACAGACATTTGACAGACATTGGCTTTTAGTTGTTTTCTCAACACGCTTTGTTCCAAAGCTACTGCACTAAGATATATCAAATATGGACCAAACTTTTGTTTAATTTTATTTATATTTGATTAAACAAAAAAATAAATCAGATATTAATGAAAAAATTATTTACAATTACAATGGCACTAGTAGCCTTTACTATTAGTGCCCAAAATGTCACTTTTGGTGCCAAAGCAGGTTTAAACTTTGCAAGTATGACGGGTGACGATGCAGATGGTCTTGACGGAAGAACATCATTCCATATTGGAGTCACTGCAGAAATTGAAATGTCAGACACCTTTTCTATTCAACCTGAATTGTTATATTCTGGACAAGGTTTCACAGACTCTGATGAGTTTGAAGTATCCGATGGGTCGGGTAATTTTGACGTATTTGATGCTGATATTACAGCTAAAGTTGATTATTTGAATTTGCCAATTATGCTTAAGTATTATGTTTCTGATGGATTAAGTCTAGAAGCTGGGCCACAAATTGGTTTTTTGTTGAGTGCTAAAGCCAAAGTGGAAGCTGAAGGTGAATCAGAGACAGAAGATATAGATGATTTAAAATCAACTGATTTTGCTTTTAATTTAGGAGCAGGTTACAAACTTGATTCTGGATTGAATTTTGGTCTTCGTTACTCAATGGGGCTAACTGATGTTCCTGATGGTGACTCAGATGGTTTTAAACATAGCGTATTACAACTATCGGTTGGGTATAATTTTTAAAATTTAAACATAAAAAAAAGGGGGGGGTAATTACCCCCCCCTTTTTCTTATTAATGATAATATGAAAAAACTACTCTTACTCTCTGCTTTACTCATTTTCGCTTGTAGTAGTGATGATAATGATAATTCAAATGATAATAATTCCAACGACCCAATTGTAGGGACTTGGGAAATATTTTACTCAGAAGCTACTGACGCCTCAAATAATTGGCAAGGAGGTTTTGAAACCCCTATTGGCGATTTTACTTGGATATTCAATTCTGATGGCAGCTACGATATAATTGATGGAGGTTTTTTAGAACAAAATATTGGGACTTGGACTAATGTTGGTGATAATATTTATAAATTCACAGAAGGGCAAGACGAGCTATTTGACACACTTACTTTTTTGTGTTCAAATAATATTCTTATTTATGATTTTGGCGGAGCATATAGCGAATTAGAGTA
>ERZ1048068.1199-NODE-1199-length-20611-cov-6.141078_pt1 | contig 20611 bp, 16 predicted proteins | sample MGYA00383098_ERZ1048068 | MGnify/ENA primary metagenome ERZ1048068 (study PRJEB29581, sample SAMEA5548368) | metagenome | biome: marine; feature: coastal; material: water | depth 1 m | study: Short-term variability in the microbial, nano- and picoplankton... | reverse complement strand
TGGAAAAAAAATCAATTTGAGTGATGCTACCAAGTAATAAAGTACACTAAAACGAGTGTTCCAAAAAACACATAAAACCTATTGATATCGTTTTCTAGACTTGGACCTGTGACGATAATTATACCAAGCCAAAAAATGAGTACACCAACGTTAATGAAGTTTAATAAAAACCCTTTAACAAAAAGCTCAACATAGTTTGGGCGAAAAGCGCTTGAGAGCTGCGCTTTAAGATCGGTTGGTTTCGGTTTTTTGAGAAATACAATAAGGCCATATACGGCTAATATTGTTCCTCCAAACACGTATAATCCTGGGTAGTTACTTAGATTTTCTAGCAATTGAAAGCTACTAAAATAGGCAACACCAATAAAAATAATATCTGCTAATATTACACCAATATCGAAAGCAACAGCAGCTCTAAATCCCTTTGTTGCGCTTGTTTCTATGAGCACAAAAAACACTGGGCCAATCATGAACGCTAGAAAAAAACCTAAAGGTATCGCTGCTTGAATATCTTGAATCATCGCGTTTTAATAATTGAAACTATTATTAGTCTTCATAACGAATTGTACCACCAATCATTTTGGTTTGTTTTGTTTTTTTCGCTTTTCCTCTCACGATAAGGTTTCCTCCAGCAATTATTTTTACGTCCAAAAATTCAGTCGTGTTTAGATCTGCATTGCCTCCCCCTTTGATTTTTATTTTGGAGTTCATCGCCACTAAATTTGGCGCATTATAAGCACCACCTGTACTTATTTGTATGTCTTGAGATTGTGTACTCCCACTAACTTTAATTACTCCGCCTGTTACACTTTTTATCGCTAATAATTTTGTATCAGCTATAAGTGCGATCTGTGCGCCTTCTTGGGTTTTAAGTTCCAGCTCATATTGCTTAAATGTAGATTCAGAAACTATTTTAGCTCCTTCATTTGCATCAATCGTATTTATTTTAGTGTAGAAAAGCTTAACAAAAGTATTGACTCCATTAAATACCTTATTGATATTCATCTTTATTTTAAGGAGACCGTTTTTTTGAATTATAGAAACGTCTGATGCGTTTTCTCCGCTAATTTCTATTTTATTTTCAGTAGCTTCAATAAGCTCTACGTTTATTAAATCATAAACTTTTAGTTCGGAAAATTCTCCTATCGATTTACTAATTGGTGTTTGTGCGCCTACTACTAAACTTGAAAATAGTAAAAATAAAAAATATGGTTTCATTATGTAATTGTTTAAATACGGGTTATGATAAAATAAAATCTAATTGTTTTTTAACTAAGTCTGCATTTTTGACTCGAACCTCAACTTCATCACCTAGTTGATATTTTGTTTTGGTTCGTTCTCCTATTAATGCAAATTCTTCGGCTTCAAATCTGTAAAAATCGCCTTTAATATCTCTAATTCTTACCATGCCTTCACATTTATTTTCTATAATTTCTACATACATTCCCCATTCTGTAACTCCAGAAATTACACCTAAAAAAGTATCTTCTATGTGGTCTTGCATGTATTTAACTTGCATGTATTTTATAGAATCTCGTTCTGCTTTTGTGGCAAGATATTCCATATTTGAAGAATGTTTACATTTTTCTTCATACACCCCTTCGTTTGTGGATTTATTACCTTCTAAATAATATTGTAACAAACGGTGTGCCATAACATCGGGATAGCGGCGTATTGGCGATGTAAAGTGGCTATAATATTTAAAAGCAAGGCCATAATGTCCTATGTTTTTTGTTGTATATACCGCTTTACTCATACATCGAATTGTTAGTGTATCTACTAAATTTTGCTCTTTTGTGCCTTTAACATCTTTTAAAAGTGTGTTTAAAGATTGTGTTGTTGTGGCTCTAGTTTTAAAATTAAGCTGGTGTCCAAATTGTGACACTATTCTTTGTAGCCCCGCTAATTTTTGATCATCTGGTTCATCATGAACTCTATAAATAAACGTTTTTGGAGGGTTTTGTTTCCCAATAAATTCTGAAACTTTTTTATTGGCTAATAACATAAATTCCTCAATAAGTTTATTCGCATCTTTTGATGTTTTAAAAAACACACCTACGGGGTTATTAGTAGCATCAAGGTTAAATTTGACTTCTGACTTATCAAAAGAAATAGCCCCATTTTTCATACGTTTTGAACGCATTATTTTTGCTAGTTCATCTAATTTTAAAATAGCATCCTTTATATCATTATCTGCTTTATACGCTTTTCCATTAATAGCTATTTCATCAGGGATATTACAGTCTTCTGTTTCAATAATGTGCTGTGCTTCTTCATAAGCAAATCGTGCTTCACTATAGGTAACTGTTCTTCCAAACCATTGATTTTCTATAAGTGCTTTATTATTAATTTCAAAAACGGCAGAGAACGTATATTTTTCTTCGTTTGGACGTAAAGAGCACGCATTGTTAGATAATACTTCAGGAAGCATTGGAACGACTCTATCAACTAAATAAACAGAAGTAGCTCGTTCGTAAGCTTCGTCATCTAAAACAGTGCCCTCTTGTAAGTAATGAGAAACATCGGCGATATGAATTCCTATTTCGAAGTTGCCATTAGGAAGTTGTTTAAATGATAAGGCATCATCAAAATCTTTTGCATCCTTTGGATCTATTGTAAAAGTAAGTGTTGATCGCATGTCGCGACGTTTAGAAATTTCACCTTCTGTGATAGAAGTGTCTATATTATTTGCAAACGTTTCAACTTCTGTTGGAAATTCATACGGCAATCCATATTCAGCTAATATGGAATGAATTTCTGTATTATGATCGCCTGGTTTTCCTAATATTTTAATTATTTTTCCATTTGGGCAATCTGCTTTATCGGGCCATTCTTCTAAACTTACCAATACTTTATCACCATCTTCAGCTTTTAAGGTTTTAGAAAGTGGTACAAAGACATCGACGGGCATTTTATTGCTATCTGGTACTACAAATGCAAACTTTTCATTTAATTGTACGATTCCAACATAGTCAGTTCTAGATCTTTTTATTATTTGAGTTATTTCTCCTTCTTTTTTTCCATTCTTTTTTCGGTTATAAACATATAACTCAACGGTGTCCCCATGAAGTGCTTTTTGCATCTTATTAGCTGCTATAAAAACATCGTCTTCTAAATCATCACATATAATATATGCATTGCCTCTAGAGGCCATATCTACAATTCCTATATAGTATTCTGTTGAGGTGACAATTTGAAATTTACCCCGTTCTATTTCTTCTATTTCTTTTTTACCCGCAAGTTTGTGAAGATTTTTTATGATCTGGTTACGGCTACTCGCATCATTTACACCAAGTTTTGCTGCTATTTGCTTATGATTGAATGTTTTTTTTCTATCTGCTTTAAGAATAGTTAATATACTTTGACTATAATTTTGAATAGATTGTTTGTTATTCTTTTTTCGTTTCATTTAAGGTTTCTGATTAAGCAAAGCTACTACTTTAATTCAACTCAAAGTCATCTCTTTTTTAACTTTATCCACATTTAATATAATCATATTAATTTTTTATTAAATTATTTAAAAACTAATGGTGTTTATTATAGTGTGTGAATAGGTACTATAAGTTTTATTGTATTCATTAGTTTTATCACTTATATACATATTATAAACAATTACTTAACAATTAATTATTTATTTAATTATTTGATTTATAACTATTTAGTTATACCTATTATACGTTGTTGATAACCTCTACTCACATAGAATAGCTTATAAGTAATTTAGTTTTTTTTGTTCACAAGCCCCCTTTCAATATTCATAAGTAAACAACTAAAAAAGATAACTTAATTAGTTTTATAATTTCATATAGCTGGTTGATAAAATTAATTGATATTAAAAAATTTAGTTTTCATATTCGTTCATTAATTATTAACAACTAATTAAAAAGGCTATTAACAATTTAAATTATATAAAACTCTTTTTTGTAAATTTACTAATAATTTAAGTTTTAACAAATGAACATATCTATCGGAAACGATCACGCAGGAACAGATTATAAATTCAGAATTATAGAATTTTTAAAATCTAGACATATTCAAGTTGTAAATTATGGAACCGATTCTGACTCGAGTGTCGATTATCCTGATTTTGTACATCCTGTAGCTCAAGATGTCGAAAGTAAAAAAGCAACCTTTGGAATTTTAATATGTGGTAGCGCTAATGGTGTTGCAATGACCGCAAATAAATATTCAAGCATAAGAGCTGGTATATGTTGGAATAATGAAATTGTGTCGTTAATACGGCAACATAACAACGCAAATATACTTTGTATACCTGCTCGTTTTACCGAAATAGACGCTGTTTTAGAAATGGTTGAAACATTTTTAAATACAGAATTTGAAGGCGGCCGTCATCAAAATAGAATTAATAAAATTCAACCTTGTTAATATTGTAATGGGTCTTTCTCATAATCATTCCGCTAATCATAAGGATAGAAATCTTTTAATATCTATTTTATTAAATAGTACGATTACGATTGCTCAAATTATTGGTGGATTTCTTTCAGGAAGTCTCGCTTTGTTAAGTGATGCATTACATAATTTAACAGACGTTTTGTCTCTTGTTATTTCTTATATAGCGTCTATTTTATCCAAAAAAAAAGCCACCAATACACGAACTTTTGGATATAAACGCGCTGAAATTATAGCTGCTTTTATCAATGCTTCATCGTTAATTGTGATTGCTATTTATTTAGTGTTCGAAGCTGTCAATCGCTTTTTTAATCCTCAAAAAATTGAAGCTGAATTAGTTATATGGTTATCTATTTTAGGAATTTTATTTAATGGATTAAGTGTTTTATTATTAAAAAAAGACAGTGCTAATAATATAAATATAAGGTCTGCCTATATTCATCTATTAACGGATATGTTGGCAAGTATCGCGGTTTTGATAGGGGGCCTTCTAATGAAGTTCTATCAAGTTTTTTGGGTCGATGCTGCGCTAACTGTGGCTATTGCAGTGTACCTTATCATCGTCGGTTTTAGTTTACTTAAAGAATCTTTTAATATTCTTATGTTGTTTACTCCTAAAGAAATACGAATTGAGGATGTGGTAAAAGAGGTTATAAAAATAGAAGTAATAAATAATATTCATCACATCCATATTTGGCAATTAAATGAATCAGAAATACACTTAGAAGCCCATATTGATTTTAACGACGATTTAAAGTTTTCGGAATTTAATATCATTCTTAAATTATTAGAATCTAGCCTTTACGAAAAATTCAAAATAAACCATTTTAATATTCAGCCAGAATACGGCACAACCGATTCTAAAGCGATTATTATTCAAGATTAAATTATGCTAGATATTTCTATTAAAACGTTCGAACAGCTTTCATTGGAGGAGCTTTATTTTTTATTACAATTAAGAAGTGAGGTTTTTGTAGTAGAACAAGATTGTGTGTATCAAGATATCGATTCAAAAGATCAATCTGCACTCCATATCATCGGCAAGAAAGATAATAAGATTATCGCTTACACACGTGTTTTTAAGGGTGGAGATTACTTTAAAGAAGCAAGCATTGGAAGGGTTGTTGTTTCGTTAAAGGAACGTCATTTAAATTATGGCCAACAAATAATGGAGGCTTCCATAGTAGCGATTAAAAATAATTATCAAACTACAGAAATTAAAATTTCGGCGCAGAAATATTTAGAAAAATTTTATAACAATTTAGGGTTTAATACACAAGGAGAGCCTTATTTAGAAGATGGTATTCCCCATATAGGAATGTTAAAAAGTTAGTTTTTATTGTATATATAGGTGATCTTAATTTCTACACGCCTGTCAAATTTCGGATCTTTTCCTAAAGGATATTTATTTTTCAAACCTACATACCGCATTCGGTTTCTCTTGATGCCTTTATCAACTAAATAATCATAAATAAACCGAGCTCTTGCTAAAGATAAATTACGTTTACCTGTCCTTTTATCAATTGAATCTCTAGAGTTTCTAGTACAACAAATATGACCCTCAATTGTGAAGTTAAGTTCAGGTCTTCCTCTTAACGCTATCGCTAACATTTCTAGAACTGGAACAGATTCTTCTTCAATATAACTATACCCTGTTTTGAATAAAATATTATCCAAAATTATTTTATCACCAACGGCTATATTTTCTTTTATAAGTTGATTATCTTCGGTTTGTTTTTCAACTTCATCTGTTTCAATCTCTGGTGTAATTATTGGTTTTTTAAAGTCAATACGGACTTCAACTTTTCGATTCAGACCACGAATTATATTTAAGTTATCAGATGAAATAACACGCAATAAAACCTCTCCTTTTCCATCTACGTTGGTTATGAGATTTTCATCCATATCAAGTCCAGAAAATATTTTTTTTATTGCATCGGCCCTATTTTGAGAGAGTTTCAAATTATAAGAATCAGTTCCACGATCATCGCAAAACCCATAAATTGAAATTCGCTCAACTTCAATATCTTTTAAACTTTGTATAAATAACACAAGTCGATTGACTTCTATTTCTGTCACATTAAACCTTCCTGTTTCAAAATAGACTACATGCGTATTAGTGGTCTGCGCTTGTAGCGTGTTGACTAATAAAACGAATAAAAAAATAATTTTACGCATCGTGTTTCCTATTTTAATATTTTTTGATATTTCTTCTGGTCATTTAAAATTTCTTGTGCTTCAAAGACGTCCTCATTTGTTGCAATAAAATAGGCGTACATTCCTTCACGGTAAAAATAACGTTTTATAATTTCACCCTCCAACACTGAAATTATCTCAGATTTAAATTCGTTGATTAGTTTTAGTTTTGATTGGTGTAATGCTTTTTTTAAAATATCAAAACTAGCATCCATTTCTATAAAACCTTCTTTGTTCGTTATTTTTTTTAATTGATTTATTTCTGTTTGAATTTTATCGTCTGCATTGTACTTCTTACGAAGACTCAGTTGTTTAAATTCTTCAAAATCTTTTGTACTTAAACGAAACTCTTCAAATGAATCAACTGTATTGTTGTAGTAATAGTCGTTTGAATAATCAAACACCATAGAGCCATTTAAGACACTTTCTATGTACTTGTTGGAGAACTCAGACCCAATCACTATGTCGGGGTTAATTCCGCCACCATCGTATACCGTACGTCCATTCTTAGTCTTAAATGCTTTGTATTCATTTTCTTTAAAACGAACCGCTGAACCATCTTCTTTTCTATCTCTGTAGTTCAGTGCTTGTATACAGCGCCCAGAAGGCGTGTAGTAACGTGATATTGTTACCTTTAATTGTGATCCATAAGGAAGTTTTGTGGGTTTCTGAACCAGTCCTTTTCCAAAACTCCTTTTTCCAACAATGACAGCTCGGTCTAAATCTTGAAGAGCTCCCGCTACAATTTCACTGGCTGAAGCACTTTTTTGATTTATTAAAACTACCAAAGGAATGTCTAAACTTAAGGGTTGGTCTTTTGTTACAAACGTTTGGTTATAGGTTTCTATGTTTGATTTCGTAGAGACAACAAGTTGTCCTTTAGGAACAAAAAGGTTAACTATTTTAACGGCTTCGTGAAGTAGACCTCCTGGGTTGTTTCTTAAATCTAAGATTATCCCTTTTGCTTCATCAATAAGCATCAATTTAAGAGCATTTTTAACTTCAGAAGATGCGGTTTTTGAAAAACGATCCAAAGCGATATATCCCACCCCGTTTTCTAATAATTTAGAGACTGGTACCGCTTTTGGCGTGACATCACCTCTCGTAACTACGATCTCTTTATCTTCCCCATTTCGTCGGTACGTCAACGCGACGGTCGTATTTTTTTTACCGTTCAAAAATTGGGTCGCACTTTCTTTTAAGGTATTTACTTCAAGCCCCTCAATTTTTATAATTTCGTCTCCCGATTTCATTCCTGCTTTATCCGCTGCTAAGTTTTTATAAACTTCAACAATGACTAATTTATTTTTTTGAGAATTAATACTTGCTCCGATTCCAACATAAGCTCCCGATTGATAAATACGTGCTTTTTCAACATCCTGCTCGTTCATATAACTGGTGTAGGGATCAAGCTCTTTTAGCATGTGTTTGACACTTTTCTGCATCAACTTAGCAGGGTTTGTCTCGTCAACATAATTCATATTAACTTCTTTAAAAAGCGTTGTGAAGATGTCTAACTGTTTCGCAATTTCGAAATAATCATTTTTATAAGCAGTTGTAAATAAAAATATCACAGCAAGCATTCCAATAATAAGACTTCTTTTGTTAAGATGAAATTTCATTTGATTGTTTTTTATTAAAACGTTTTATTAAGGATTCAAATTGTGGTTTTAGGCCAGGGGTTGTTGGCATTTCTTTTCCAACATATAAAACCATTACAACGCATTTAAAGTCTAAGCCCTCTAAAATTTCGGTAAGCGAACCTTTCACAGCCACTCTTAAAAGGCGCTTAATTCGGTTTCGGTCAACTGCATTTTTGAAGTGTTTTTTACTAACTGAAACGCCTATTTTGTTAGTAGAATCAGACTCTAAGTAAACTAATCTTAAAGGAAACGCACCCACCGAATGACCCGACGTGAATAACTGTTCAATCTGCTTTTTTCCTTTTAAACGTTCCATATCTTATAATATGATTATCTTATTATTGTCTTTATTCACATCCGCAACTTCGTTATCCAAATCTAATGTAACGGATTCAATTTCGGATCGATCGATATCAATATCAAAACGATATTCAGGATAGGCCCATGTCCAATCTTTTAATAAAACCACCCCATCTTCTGCTGGTTTTTCGCCCCGCATTTCCCGTAAAGGAATATAATAAGTGGTTGTTCTCCCATCCTTATATTGTATTTGGACCTCAACAGGCATCGGCATCAATCCAATCCGTTCCAATGTGATTTGAGTTTTACTGTTTATGGTTTCAACGGTTCTCACGCCATAATCAATGGTGTTTGTGGTTTGGGTCCAATCAGTCAAAAACCATTCCAACTCTAAGCCTGATGCTTTTTCGGCACAGCGTATAAAATCATTTGGGGTTGGGTGTTTAAACGCCCAGTTGTTAAAGTAATCTTTTAAGGTTTTATTGAACGCAATATCTCCAATTATATACTTTAATTGTGCTAAGACTAACGCTCCTTTGCTATACGTTGAAATACTGTATGAGCTATTGTATTTAAAGCGGTCTCCATGAGTTGACATTGGTTGTTCATTTCCACTCAAAGCTAGTTTCAAATAGCGATTGTAATGACGTTTAAGAGGTTGAACTGGTTTTACATCAAATATGGTGTTTTCAATAAACGTACAGGTGTATTCAGCAAAACCCTCATCTAACCAAGGGTGTTTACTTTCGTTTGAAGCCATTAAAAACTGAAACCAAGTATGTCCAATTTCATGTGCTGTAACCCCTACCAAGCTTTCAAAACTTCGTTCTCCAGTAATCAAGGTACACATGCCATACTCCATACCACCATCGCCACCCTGAATTACGGAGTATTGTTCATAGGGGTATTTTCCAACGGTGCTACTGTAGTATTGAAAAATTTCACTTGTTGGGACTTGTAAGTCTCTCCATCGTTTTTTGTATTTACTTTTTAAGGATTTTTTATATAAGAAATGTAACATTGGACCTTCGGGAACTTGCAAGGTATCATGAATAAAGTTAGGATCTGCAGCCCAGGTGAAATCATGCACATTTGGCGCCACAAAATGCCAAGTTAATAGATCAGAATCGTTTTTTATTTCTTGGGTTCCATATCCGTGCCCAACCTCCGTTGGGTTTTGAAGGTATCCTGTTCCTCCAACCACATAGTCCTTATCAATGGTTAATTTGACCTCAAAATCTCCCCATACGCCATGAAATTCTCTACTAATATATGGATCAGCGTGCCAGCCTTCAAAATCGTACTCTGCCATTTTGGGATACCATTGCGCCATGGATAGCGCTACATTTTCTTTACTGTTTTTTCCTGCTCGACGAATTACGGGTGGTACTTGGCCCTCAAATAACATATCAAAAACAACTTTTTCTCCTGACTTTATTGGTGTGTTTAATTGCACTTCTAACACGGTTCCAACGACCTCGTAAGTCAAAGGTGTGTTGTTTTGAGTTAAACGTATTACATTTAAAAACCCGATATCCTCTTTACTAAGTTTACTAATTCGATCATCTACTCTAGAATCAGGGTCCGAAATTGTAATTGATCGCACATCCATTTCGCTTCCAGGCTGGAAGGCATTATAAAATAAATGATAAAATACTTTATCCAAACTATCTGGTGAGTTATTGGTATAAATTAGTTTCTGTGTTCCTCCATACTTAAAAGTGTTTACATCCATTTTAACATCCATATCGTAATCCACATGTTGTTGCCAATACTCAAAATTGTTTTGGCTAAACACAGCCATCATTCCCATAAAAAAAACAAGTAAATAAGAAGCGTATTTCATAGTTGTAATTATTATTTAGACATTTTGGATGCCATTATTAATGCATTATAAGCGTTTACTATTTTACCAGACTTAGAGAGTTCAGAAAACGATATGATCTCTCCGTTTTCCAAGGTAACTTTTTTATTTATGGATAGCCCAGATTCCATTAGTATTTGTTTTACCTGTGCAGCACTTAGCTTGGGATATTGCGAAAAAATCAAAGCGGCGACCCCTGCCACTAAGGGCGAAGCCATTGAAGTTCCTTGAGCAAACTCGTAGGTGTTTTTGGGATAGGTCGAATAAATTTGTGATCCTGGCGCAAAAACATCAACGGTGTTTTTACCATAATTTGAATACCTAGCAACTAACGTCGAACCGTATCTGGGTTCGTTTGCACCCACTTTTAGAAACGTATTAGACACTTCGGTGCCATTATCTATTTGGTCATTTGGAAAGTAATTAACTTGATCTGTGTTTTCACCATCATTTCCAGCAGCAGCTACGATTAAAACATCTTTTTCTGCGGCATAGTTGATTGCATCTCTGACCCAGTCGCTATGAGGTGAAAACTGTTTTCCAAAGCTCATGTTAATGACCTTAGCACCATTATCAACCGCATAATAAACAGCCAAAGCAACATCTTTATCATACTCGTCCCCGTTAGGCGTGTTGCGGATAGCCATTATTTTTACATTATCAGCAGCGCCATTCATGCCTATTCCATTATTGCGCTTAGCAGCGATAATTCCTGAGACATGGGTTCCATGACTCCGACCATTTTTTGCTCTTACATCACTATCACCATACGCACGATCCTTAAAATCATCGGGATTATCTCCTACAAGTTTTCGCCCATCAAAATCGACATTTAGGTTATATTCTAAACGTTCATTAAAGGACTTGAGTCCCGCATTCAATTCTTTCAGTAAATCTGCGATGCTATCAAAACCAAAACCAAAGGATTGTTTGATTACACTCACGTGTTTAAGTAATTCCTGATCGGTTGTTTCTATTTTTGAAACGTCCTCTTTTGTATATATTTCTTTTTTTAAAATCTCAGCAATTGCCGCATCAGAAGTTTTGACTTGGGCTTTAATTCCTTCATATTGCTCTTTTGATTGCCTCGTTTTCTCTCGTTCTTTTGCTATAAATTCTGTTGCTTCTGTATAGCGTGGATTAGTGGTGTCTCCACTCGCTACTAATCGCACATACTCTAGTTGTTCATTGCTGGAAACGCCGAGGAAATTCCATCCGTTTATATCATCAATATAACCATTGTTGTCATCGTCTTTTCCATTATTCGGAATTTCATTTTTATTGACCCAGATTTTTCCTTTTAGATCCTCATGAGCAATATCAATTCCAGAATCAATCACCGCCACAATAATCGTTTTACTTTTTGATTTAACCAACTCTTTATAGGCTCTATTTAAACTAACCCCTGGGATGGTGTCGGTTGTGAGGTCTAAATGACTCCATTCTTTTTCTTCATTGTCTGTAAGATCGACAGTTTTAAGAGGAACTAAATCAATGTTTTCTACAGGTGTCGATATAATTGTAGCCGTCGAGCCACAGCTATTTAAGATAAATAAACAAGCCAATAACTGGATTGAATAAATATTAGTGAATAAATTTTTCATAGTAGGTAGGGTTTAAAATACAGTATTAAATTTGTAAACTTCGTTCAGTCGAACCCCTTTTTCAGTGTGTTTCACAGTAATGAGTTCGTTATGGGCATCATGCTCCAAAAGTAAAAAATAATTTTGATCTGCAGCAAGTTTTAAAAAACGATCTTTTTCGTCCAAGGTCAACAACGGTCTGGTGTCATACCCCATCACAAATGGGAGCGATAGATGCCCAACGGTCGGTAGTAAATCGGCCATAAAACAAATTGTTTCCCCTTTATATTTAATCATTGGAATCATTTGTTTGTCAGTGTGGCCATTTGCAAAAAAGACATCAAACCCCAAATCTGTTCCATGTAAAATATCTTTTTCTGGGACTAATACATGTTTTAATTGTCCAGAAGCCTCTATAGGTTTAATGTTTTCTGACAGAAACGAAGCCTGTTCTCGAGTGTTCGGTTGAGTGGCCCACCTCCAGTGGTTTTTATTACTCCAAAACGTAGCGTTTTTAAACGCAATTTCATAACCGGTTTTATCGTTATTCCATTGTACAGAACCTCCGCAATGGTCAAAATGTAAATGGGTCAGAAATACATCTGTGACATCTGCTCTAGAAAACCCATGCAAAGCGAGCGCTCCATCTACAGAATGGCCTCCCCAGCGATTGTAGTAGCTAAAGAATTTATCACTTTGTTTGTTTCCCATACCGGTATCAATAAGGATCAAACGATCTCCATCTTCAATGAGTAGGCATCGTGAAGCAATATCAATCCTATTATTTTGGTCGGCAGGATTTGTTTTATTCCAGATTGTTTTTGGCACAACTCCAAACATTGCACCTCCATCTAATTTGAAATTACCAACATTTATAGGATATAACTTCATTTTAAACTTTGTTTATAATGGCATTTAGCCTGATGCCAAAATCTAGCAACGCCTTGATTTCCTTAATACTCGCCACGCGTTCTTTACTATAGATCAACAACCCGTCTTTGCTGGACTCTATATGATAGTAGGCATTACTTTCAAAAAACCGGACAAGTTCATCTGTGAACAATGTTTTAATCCCTTTAGCATTTTCACCTCTTAAATAAAATCGTTTTGAAAAGTCTGAGTGGTTATCAATTGCGATATCTTTATATCCAGCCAAAGCGTAAAATCGTTCTAACAACCCTTCACGGTCTAGCGTAAATACCGGAATATCTTTTGAGGTTTTAATATACAGCATTGTGGATCTGACCACTTCCTTGGCAATAAACTCTCCTTCCGAATAGGTGATGTCAAATAAACGATAGGGTCCTTTTTTTACGGATAGTTGATTAAATAAATGCTTAATTTTTTTTGTTTTAAAATAGATAAAGTCCTCCAAAAATCCACTTTTTGTGGTTTTCTCGGCGCTGTAGGATAATTCAAAATCACTCGCAACAAGCTCAAGACTGTTTTGACGTTTTGTTTTATTGTCTGGTATAATTTTTTGAAGTGGCAATAAGCGTCTTAACGCAAAAGGATGTTCGGATTTTGTTCCTAAGATATCCAACCCAATCACTCCAATATTACCACCTTTTTTATGAAACAGCTCTTGATAATCATGTACACTTTCCATCACCGAATGGTCTACAAAGCCGCACAAAGAAAAATCGATAATCACATCGTTTTTTTCTGGAATTGCCTCAAGACTACTTTTCAGAATATTAAAGTTTAAAAAACTACAAAAATGCTTTACACTCAAAAAATAGCTTCCATCTTCTTCTTTGAACATTAAAACATTCGGTTTTAAGATGTTTTTCATAAACAAACTAATACTTCTAGTAATCACAACATGAATAATAAATGTAGCAATTAGTCCAGCAATAATCCCAGAGATCAATCCCACTTTTAAGGTTACAAATAAGGTTGCAAAGAATATAATAAGCTGTTCTTTTCCAATGGTGAAAATCTGACGAACAATATTGGGTGACGCCAGTTTATACCCCGTATAAACCAGAATTGCCATAAGTGCAGATAATGGAATGCGAGTGAGTTCTGTACTGAAAAGCACAATAAAAATAATCAAAAATAGTGCATGAAATAAATTTGAAGACCGATTGCTACCGCCATTATTAACGTTTACGGAGCTTCTTGCGATGACTGTTACCACGTTTAATCCACCAAGAAATCCGCTAAAAATTGTTGCCAAACCAAGGGCTTTAATGTCCTTATTTACATTCGACCGTCGCTTGAAGACGTCTAATTTATCAACAGCCTTAATGCTTAATAACGACTCAATACTTGCAATTAACGTTAGTGCGATGACACTCGACCAAAAAGAAAGTGTTCCCACCATCTCAAAGTTAGGAGACGGAATATCGGTTACGATCTCTTGAATATTTGGAATCGCTGGAATCATATAATCCCCCGATATTGGATTGGGCATTTTTAGCACCAACTCATAGTAGTAACTAAATCCGACAGAAACAATCACAATCCACATGGGCGCTGGAATTAGCTGTAAATATTTGTTCCGTACTTTCGAGTAAAAGACCATAATAGCCAAACTTATCACTCCGGCAATAGCGGCATAGATTAATCCCTCATCTCGAAATTTAGCAACCGTAACGAGTGTGTTTGGGATTTCCAACAAGTAGTCAATCCCACTGTCTTGAACGATTTTATTTCCAAGCATGATATGAAACTGCTTTCCTAAAATAATAAGTCCAATCGCCGCCAACATGCCTTGAATCGCTGAGGAAGGAAAATAGTCAGCTAATTTGCCGAGTCTTAAAAACCCAAGAATCACTAACAAAACTCCTGAGCAAATAATTGCAGCATAAGTTGCGGTAAGCCCTAGGGTTGTAATCGCAATTAAAACCACTCCAACCAATCCATTTCCTGGTCCTGAAATGGTCACAAAGCTTCCTCCTAAAATAGAGACAAGAATACCTCCAACGATTGCTGTGATCACTCCTGCAATTGGGGGCGCCTCACTTGCCATCGCCAACCCTAAACCTAAGGGTAATGCAATAAGACTTACCACTAATCCAGAGAATATGTTTTTAGGTAATGCTTTCACAAACCCAACAAATGTAGATTCTTTTGTTTTCATTGCACAATTAATACATCAGTTGGTAATTCAGTTAAAATATGTTCGATATCATGAGGAAATAATCGGTCCCAAAAGGTCATTTTGGCCGGTGCATTCATAACTAATAAATCGGCACGTGCTACTTGAGCATAATGCCCTATTGAATAGCCGCGTTTTCCAAAAATTGGTTGTGATTTAATTACAATATCTTCAGTGTAATCTGTGGGGATGGTCTTTAATATTTTTTTAACTCGTGTCTCTTCTCTCAATCGTAAACGTTCTTTAACAATTGTAGACCTCCTAAGTGATTTGTCATCGTCAACCTTGACGCTCACTTCGTCCTGATCAACTTCTTCAACGACCGTAATTTTTTTAGCGCCTAATTTATGACCAACAAAGAATGCGGTTGTAACAGTTTCTTCGGTTTTTGGATCTTTTAAACCGTTGACCACAATGTGGTTACACGGCGCTCGCTCTTTAGAGGGGTTAATCAAAAGCAAAACAGAACACTTCGCTTTTCGTGTAATCTTTCGCGCAATAGAGCCCAAGTAGTATTTTAGAAAATTCTCCTTTTTAAGGGCTCCGATGATGAGTAAATCTATATTTTTTTCTACTGTTGAGGTTAGTATAACATCCACGGGATCCCCAGATTGAAATATCACCTCAAACTCAAGGCCTTCAGACTCAAAGGGATTTAAAAAATTTAAAAATGTATTTGACTTTTTATCAGAGGGTTCTCCAACATGAATTAAGACCAATTTGGCTTCAAAAAACAGCGCTAAACGAGCCGCTTCGTTAATATTAGCCTCTAGGTTTGGGGAAAACGTAACCCCAATTCCAATTGTTTTGTAAGCAATCGCACTCAATCAGTTTTTTGTTTAAAGATTATCCTGAAATATAAGACTTTCTTCAAAAATATAAAAATCAGAAATCAGATTAATCATTCAGTTTCAAAACAGCCATAAATGCCTCTTGAGGAATCTCAACGCTTCCTACCTGACGCATTCGTTTTTTACCTTTTTTCTGATTTTCTAAAAGCTTTCTTTTTCTAGAAATATCGCCACCATAACACTTGGCAGTTACATCCTTACGGACTGCTTTTACAGTTTCTCTGGAAATGATCTTCGCTCCAATAGCAGCCTGAATTGGAATATCAAATTGCTGACGAGGGATCAGTTCTTTTAGCTTGGCACACATTTTTTTACCAATATTTACTGAGTTACCCACGTGGATTAACGCAGATAATGCATCGACGGTTTGTCCGTTCAGTAATATATCGACGCGTACTAATTTTGAAATACGCATCCCAATTGGTGAGTAATCGAACGAGGCATAGCCTTTAGATACGGTTTTTAATCGGTCATAAAAGTCAAATACAATTTCTGCTAACGGCATATCAAATGTTAATTCTACTCGCTCAGGAGTTAAATAGTTTTGACTTGTAATTTGCCCACGTTTTTCTATACACAAGGACATGACGTTTCCAACAAAGTCAGACTTCGTAATGATGGAAGCTTTAATATAAGGCTCTTCAATACGGTCCAATCCAGAGGGATCTGGCAAATCTGTTGGGTTGTTCAACGTCACAATCGTATCTGGATCCTTACGCGTAAAAGCGTGGTAAGACACATTGGGAACCGTTGTTATTACGGTCATGTTAAACTCGCGTTCTAAACGTTCTTGTATGATTTCTAAGTGCAACATCCCTAAAAACCCACATCGAAATCCAAACCCTAAGGCCGCAGAACTTTCCGCTTGAAATACTAAGGAAGCGTCATTCAATTGTAGTTTTTCCATTGAAGCGCGCAGCTCTTCATATTCTTCAGTGTCTACAGGATAAAGTCCTGCAAAAACCATTGGTTTTACATCTTCAAACCCTTCAACCGCTTCGTTTGTTGGAGTATTTGCATCTGTAATGGTGTCGCCTACTTTGACATCGCGCGCATCTTTTATGCCTGTAATTAAGTAGCCAACATCGCCTGTTTTTATTTCTTTTTTTGGGGTTTGAGTCAGGTTGAGGGTTCCTACCTCATCTGCGCCATAGGTTTTTCCGGTGGCTATAAATTTAACTTGTTGATTTTTTCTAATGCTTCCGTTTTTGATTTTAAAATAGGTTTCAACCCCTCTAAAAGAGTTGTAAACAGAATCAAAAACAAGCGCTTGCAAAGGCGCTTCTGGATCGCCTTCTGGCGGTGGAACGTTTTCTATAATAGCGGTTAGAATCGCTTCAATTCCAATACCAGTTTTTGCACTTGCAGGAATTACTTCTGAGGGGTCACATCCAAGTAGCTCTACAATATCATCGGTGACTTCTTCTGGATTTGCGCTCGGTAAATCAACTTTATTTAAAACGGGAATAATTTCTAAATCATTCTCGAGTGCTAGGTATAAATTTGAAATTGTTTGTGCTTGAATACTCTGTGCGGCGTCCACAATCAATAGTGCGCCTTCACAAGCGGCGATGGATCGAGACACTTCGTAACTAAAATCGACATGACCAGGCGTGTCAATTAAGTTTAAAATATACTCTTGACCCTGGTGTGTGTACTCCATTTGGATCGCATGCGACTTGATGGTAATTCCACGTTCCCGTTCCAAATCCATACTATCAAGGAGTTGACTTTGCTTTTCACGCTCTGTAACGGCGCCCGTAAAATCCAATAACCGGTCTGCCAAAGTACTTTTACCGTGGTCAATATGTGCGATGATACAAAAGTTTCTAATATACTTCATTTACTCTGATTTCAAGATGCGTTGTATGCAACGGTAAAAGTAATGAAATTTCTCACACTACATTTAGATTAATTAGTGACTGTTTATTAGGTATTGAATCCGCTGAATTGCTTCGGCTTTTCCTATTAAAAAGAGGATATCAAAAACGTCTGCACCTTCAAGCGCACCAACCAGCGCCACTCTTAAAGGCATCATAATTTTCCCAAAACCGATTTCGTTTTCGGTGATCCATCCTTTAATAGCCGTTTGAAGTGCTTCTACAGAACGGTCATCGGCTGCTTCAAGCTGTGTAATCAATTGCAGCATTAGGTCTTTAGAATGCTCCTTCCATGCCTTCTTAAGCGCTGCCTCTGCGTAATTTTCAGGAGCTTTAAAAAAGTAATGACTTAATCCCCAAAATTCTGAAGGAAACGTTGCTCGCTCTTTAATGTGTTTTATGACCAACTCTACATAGCCAGGGTCCATAGACGCAATTTCAGGAGTCGAACTTATAAATGTTGCTGCCAAGGTTTCAGTATCCGCCTTTTGCATGTACTGGTGATTGAACCATTTCGTTTTGTCGGGGTCAAATCGAGCGCCCGCTTTATTGACGTTTTTTAAATTAAACACGTCCACAAGTTCTTCCAAATCGAAAATCTCTTGCTCTGTTCCTGGGTTCCACCCTAAGAACGCTAAGAAATTAATAACCGCTCCTGAAAAGTAGCCACTTTCTTTATAGCCTTTTGAGAGACTTTGAGAGTCGGGGTCTTCCCAGTTTAATGGAAACACCGGAAACCCTAGTTTATCTCCGTCACGTTTACTTAATTTTCCTTTTCCTGTTGGCTTTAAAATTAAGGGTAAATGCGCAAATTCAGGCGCCTTCCAGCCAAAAGCAGTGTAAAGTAATTGGTGTAACGCCAAAGACGGCAACCATTCTTCTCCGCGAATGACATGCGTTATTTTCATTAAATAATCGTCCACAACATTGGCCAAGTGATAGGTTGGCATGCCATCGGACTTGAACAACACTTTATCATCAAGGGTGTTAGTGTCAATTTTTATATTCCCTCGAATGAGGTCGGTTAGCGCAAGAGTTTCATCTTGTGGGGCTAAAAAACGAATCACATACGCATCGCCTTTTGCTATTTTATCGGCTACTTCTTCTTTGGATAAGACCAAAGAATTAACCAATCGACCTTTTGTTCTGTTGTGCCAATTGTAGATAAATGTTTTGCTTTTTGCTTCGTGGTTTTTACGCTCTTCATCTAGGGCTTCAGCAGTATCAAAGGCGTAATAGGCTTTGTTGTTCTTTATAAGTAAATCAACATACTGCTTGTACAGATGCTTGCGTTCACTTTGTTTGTAAGGACCAAAACCACCGTCTTTACCGGGGCCTTCATCGAAAGGAATATTACACCAGTCTAGTGCGTTTACAACATAATCTTCAGCGCCCTCAACATAGCGTTTTTGGTCGGTATCTTCGATGCGAAGTACAAAAGTACCCCCGTGTTTTTTTGCAAATAGATAATTAAAAAGAGCGGTTCGCACCCCTCCAATATGGAGTGGTCCCGTTGGGCTTGGTGCAAATCGTACGCGAATAGGAGTGTTCATTGTGTTTAATTAGTGCCACAAAGATAGAATTGCTGAACGCATTCCCCAAAGAAATAGGCGGTGTTTTTAGGAAAGTGAAATGGGATTGATGTTGGGATGAGCAACTGAGCGTTTTCCTTATGAAAATGAAGACACACTTGTGATAGTGGCGTGCCCTGTCTTTTGCTGTTTCGTGCTCTGGGAAGTGAGAGGCTTTTTTGGAATTGGCATTTTGTTATTTCTATTCATTTGTAATGTACTTAGATGCCCCAGAGTTTGATTCATTGTTCTTGTCAGAAGAATCGGTATCATCATCCTGATGAGTTTTTAAAAGACTGTCTTTTATTTTTACACAGTTTAAAACTTCCTAATTACCTCCATAAATTTCTCTCCGTACTGTTCCATTTTGTTCATTCCCACTCCAGAAATTGCTAAAAATTGATTTTTTGTAACAGGTAAATCACTCGCCATTGCTTTCAGTGATTTATCATTAAAAATAATGTAAGCGGGGACACTTTTTTCGCGAGAAATGGAATACCTCAACTTTTTTAATTCAGTTAATAAATCAGTATTCACTTGTTTCTCGTCTGTCATTTTCATGACCTTCGGCTTCCTCCTACTTTTCTCTTTTGCAGGAATTGGTAAAGTCAGCTTTATGGACTGTGTTCCTTTTAGCACTTTCCATCCAATTGGTGAAACCTTTAATGCAGAGCCTTCGCTATACATAATCTCAATCAATCCTTGATTTGCCAATTGAATGATGTAATCTCGCCAATCAAAAAAACTTATATCTCTCCCTACCCCATAGGTTTTGAGTTGGAAATAACCTGCCGCATTTACCTCCGCATTATTGGAGCCTCTCAATACATTGATTAACATCGTTATTCCTTCCTTCTCTTTCATTCTAACAATTCCAGAAAGCGCTTTCTGAGCCAACAAAGTTCCGTCAAAGTCCTTTGGTGGGTTGTCACAAACATCACAATTTCCGCAACCGGTGGTTAAATGTTCTCCAAAATAAGAAAGCAGTATTTTTCTCCTACACGATTTTGCCTCAGCAAATTGTAACATTCGGCTCAATTTGTCTTTTTGCATAGTTGAATTTGCACCATCATCCGCAAACTGACTGTACAACACAAAATCTCGCATGTTATAATACAACCTTGTTTCAGAAGGAAGTCCGTCACGGCCAGCTCTTCCAATTTCCTGGTAATACCCCTCTAAGTTTTTTGGTAAATTATAATGAATC
>ERZ1048068.1191-NODE-1191-length-20666-cov-6.120324_pt1 | contig 20666 bp, 14 predicted proteins | sample MGYA00383098_ERZ1048068 | MGnify/ENA primary metagenome ERZ1048068 (study PRJEB29581, sample SAMEA5548368) | metagenome | biome: marine; feature: coastal; material: water | depth 1 m | study: Short-term variability in the microbial, nano- and picoplankton... | reverse complement strand
ATTTCTTGAGCTTGAGTATTGATTGATAAGAAAACAATAGGAATTAATAATAGAATTTTTTTCATTTTTATTTTGGATATTAGTTTTATTAATCGCAAAACTACGTTGGTTTTCTATATTCATCCTTATCACAATCTTTATAAAACCTTTATTTTAATGTTACCAAAACCTACTAAAACATTTTTTTCGTAACATTAACTTAACATTGAAAATTACTATCTTGCACTTATGAGTAAGACCATGAATTGGGAGCAATTATTATCCCTAAAGCGACAAGGCGACACCAACAAACGCTTACGCAATGAACAAGATGAAACCCGTTTGGGTTTTGATGTCGATTATGATCGTATCATTTTTTCGCCAGAATTTAGAAGTCTGCAAGACAAAACCCAAGTTATCCCTCTTTCCTCTACAGATTTTGTACACACTCGGCTTACCCACAGCTTAGAAGTTAGCGTTGTTGCGCGCTCTTTAGGGCGAAAGGTTGGCGTCAAAATTTTGGAAAGACACCCAGCTTTACAAGAAATACATGGCTATAAACCTAACGATTTTGGTTCTATCGTTGCTGCTGCTGCTTTGGCACACGATATTGGAAATCCACCGTTTGGGCATTCTGGGGAAAAAGCCATTGGACATTTTTTTAAAAATGGATTAGGACAAAATTTCAAATCAGAGTTAAGTGCCAAGCAATATCAAGATTTGTGTGATTTTGAAGGGAATGCCAATGGATTTAAAATCTTAACTCAAGATTTAAAAGGTCGTCCAGGAGGTTTGCGTTTGAGTTATTCAACTCTTGGGGCATTTACAAAATACCCAAAAGCGTCTTTACCTAAAAGACCAACGCCTCATATTGTTTCTAAAAAGTATGGGTTTTTTCAGAGTGAAGCAACTATGTTTAGAGAAGTTGCCAAAGAATTAGGGTTACTAAAAATGAATAGGGACGACGACTCGCAATTTTCTAGACACCCCTTGGCTTATTTAGTAGAAGCTGCAGATGATATTTGTTATACCATTATAGACTTCGAAGACGGCATTAATCTTGGTCTAATCGATGAAGATTTTGCACTGGAGTACCTAATTAATTTGGTACGTAACAAGATTCAAACAAAGAAATATAGTGCCTTGCCGACAACTTCTTCCAGAGTAAGTTATCTGCGCGCTTTGGCTATTGGCACACTTATCGATGATGCTGTAGATATTTTTGTTCGCAACGAAAAGTCTTTACTTGATGGCAGCTTTCAGGTTGCTCTTATTGATAAAAGCCAGTACAAAACCCAAATTGATGACATTATTAAAATAAGTATCGACCGAATTTACAACGCAAAGGAAGTCATTGACAAAGAAATTTCGGGGTTTGAAGTAATCAATGAATTGTTGTTGCGTTTTACTACAGCAGTCAATAATTCTTATGCAAATAAAGCGAGTCATTATGACCGTCTTTTATTAAAATTATTACCCTCCGAATTGGATATTCTCAATCAAAATCTATACGAACGTCTGATGGCTGTTTGTGGTGTAGTCGCCTCATATTCAGACAGTAATGCAATTTTAACCTATAAAAAATTGAAGGGGTTAACGTTTTAGAGTCCCTCAAAAAACGGTCTCAATCCATCAACATCTATTCCTATCTGTTTTTGAAGTTCTTCAGTCGTACCGTGTTCTATAAAAGTATCTGGGATTCCTTTAAGGGTTATTTTGTTTTTAAATCCATTATTCGCTGCAAATTCTAAAACAGCACTTCCAAATCCGCCAACAATTGTTCCATTTTCTACAGTCACTATATTGGGGTAGCGTTCAAATATTTGTTTTAATAAAACTTCATCCAATGGTTTTACAAAACGCATATCATAATGGGCAATTGATAAATCTTTTATTGCTTCTTGGACATTGTTGGCTATGGCGCCAATGCTTAAAACGGCTGTATTTTCACCAGCTTTTAACTGAACTCCCTTTCCAATGGTAATAGGTTTAAAGTCTTTTTTCCAATCCAAAAGTGTTCCACGTCCTCTTGGATATCGAATTGCAATAGGGTGTTTCAACCCCATTTGCGCAGTGTACATGATGTTGCGCAATTCAATTTCATTTCTTGGCGCTGCTACAATAAGATTTGGAACGCATCTTAAATAGGCGATGTCAAACACCCCGTGATGTGTAGCACCATCTTGGCCAACAAGTCCTGCACGGTCCAAACAAAAAATTACGGGCAAATTTTGTAATGCGACATCATGAATGACTTGGTCGTAGGCACGTTGCAAAAAGGTAGAGTAAATCGCACAAAATGGAATCAGGCCTTGAGTAGCCATTCCTGCAGCTAGGGTTACAGCGTGTTGTTCTGCTATCCCCACATCAAAAGCACGATTTGGGAAGGTTTCCATCAAAAATTTCAAAGAACTTCCAGTTGGCATAGCAGGGGTAATACCGACGATATTTTCATTCTTTTCGGCCAATGCTACAAGTGTTTTTCCGAATATATCTTGAAATTTATCAGGTCTTTTGGTATTGTTTGAAGGAAGTAAATCACCTGTTTCGGCATTAAATTTTCCTGGGGCATGGTAAGTGACTTGATGTTCTTCGGCTTGTTTTAGCCCTTTCCCTTTCGTGGTGATTACGTGCAAAAACTTAGGACCCTCAATTGTCTTGAGGCGTTCCAATTCTAAAACTAAAGCATCAAGGTTGTGCCCATCAATTGGGCCAGAGTATTCAAAATTTAGTGCTTCAAAAATATTATCTTCTTTTTGTTTTCCTTTTTTGACGTTCGTCAAATACTGCTTAAGTGCGCCTACACTTGGATCAATACCAATGGCATTGTCATTTAAAATTACCAATAAATTAGCATGAGTAACCCCTGCATGATTTAGCCCCTCGAAAGCCATACCGCTTGCAATAGAAGCGTCACCAATTACTGCGATATGGTGCTTTTTTAACCCTTTTAACTGACTTGCAATCGCCATACCCAGCGCTGCCGAAATTGATGTTGACGCATGTCCAGTACCAAAGGGGTCATAAAGACTTTCATCACGTTTTGGGAAACCACTTATGCCCCCTAATTGACGGTTCGTGTCAAATTTAGCTTTACGTCCAGTTAAAATTTTATGCCCATAGGCCTGATGTCCAACGTCCCAAATAAGCAAATCTTTCGGCGTATCAAACACATAATGTAACGCAATAGTGAGTTCGACCACCCCCAAACTTGCCCCCAAATGGCCTTCTTTAGAGGCCACAATTTCAATGATAAAATCTCTTAATTCTTGTGCAAGTATCGGTAAGTCCTCAATTTGAAGAAGACGTAAATCCTGTGGGTGATTGATATGGCCGAGTAATTTTTTTTGCACAGTACAAAAATACACGTTTGAAATCGTATTTTTGGCATATGGATATAGAATTTGACGATGACTATTTTATGAAAAAAGCCATAATTGAAGCTGAAATGGCTTTTGAAAAAGGCGAAGTGCCTGTTGGCGCAGTAGTCGTTGTAGATCAACACATCATTGCCAGAGCGCACAATCTTACAGAGTTGCTCAATGATGTTACCGCACATGCCGAGATGCAGGCCATCACGGCTGCTTCCAATTTTCTGGGTGGAAAATACTTGCACAATTGTACGTTGTATGTTACTTTAGAACCTTGTCAAATGTGTGGCGGTGCATTGTATTGGAGTCAAATCTCACAAATTGTTTATGGAGCTAAAGACCTTGAACGTGGTTGCTCAACTTTGGGCACTAAATTGCATCCAAAAATAAAAATTCGAGGGGGTGTTTTAGCGGAAGAATCTTCAGCGTTATTGAAGCGTTTTTTTATTGAAAAACGGAACTTGAACTAATTTTTCACACTATCGTTATACGCTCTCATCTTCTCAATATTTTCTTTATTGAGCATATAGTCAGAAACATTTTTATTTTTCCAGCGATAGTAAGAAAATAAAGGGAATACGATAACAAAAAGCCCCAAAACACCAAAACCGATGAGTTTTTCGGAATAATCAACATCTAAGATAAATCCAAAAAAAACACTTCCTACTGTGGCTATAAAAAGAATCCAAATTAAATACTTCATCTTAGTTTAGTCGGTTATTTTGCTTTCAACCCTAATTCGTCTAATTGATCTTTTGCTATGGGCGCAGGCGCATCAATCATTACATCTCTACCAGAGTTATTTTTTGGAAATGCAATAAAATCACGAATGGTTTCTTGACCGCCTAAAATTGCGACCAATCTATCTAAACCAAAAGCAATACCTCCGTGTGGTGGTGCGCCATATTCAAAAGCATTCATAAGGAAACCAAATTGTGCTTTGGCCTCTTCTTCTGTGAAACCTAAATGATCGAACATCAGTGCTTGTGTTTTTTTGTCGTGAATTCGAATTGATCCTCCACCAATTTCATTTCCATTAAGTACCAAGTCATAAGCATTGGCTTTTACCGCTCCAGGATCTGAATCTAGCAGATCAATTTGTTCAGGTTTTGGCGCTGTAAAAGGATGGTGCATGGCGTGGTAGCGTTGCGTGTCTTCGTCCCACTCCAGAAGTGGAAAATCGGTGACCCAAAGTGGAGCAAATTCTTTTGGATTTCTGAGTCCAAGACGCTCTGCCAATTCCATACGCAAAGCACTCAATTGTGCGCGGACTTCATTTGTTTTTCCTGAAAGTACACAGATGAGGTCTCCTTTTTTGGCTTCAGTTGCTTTAGCCCAATTGGCCAAATCATCTTGATCGTAAAATTTATCTACTGAAGACTTATAGCTCCCATCGTCGTTGCAACGGACATAGACCATACCAAGTGCGCCAATTTGAGGGCGTTTTACCCAGTCGATGAGTTTGTCAATTTCCTTTCTAGAAAATGAATTTCCTCCAGGAACTGCAATTCCCACTACGAGTTCGGCACTGTTGAATACATTAAACAATTTGTGTTGTGCTACACTATTAAGTTCGCCAAATTTCATTCCAAATCGAATGTCTGGTTTGTCATTTCCATAAGTTTTTATGGCTTCATCATAGCTCATTCGTGGAAAGCTGTCGATGTCTACGTTACTGATGCTTTTGATCAGATGACGTGTCAATCCTTCAAAAGTGTTGAGGATATCTTCTTGTTCTACAAATGCCATTTCGCAGTCGATTTGCGTAAATTCTGGTTGACGATCGGCACGTAAATCTTCGTCTCTAAAACATTTGACAATCTGAAAATATTTATCTATTCCGCCGACCATCAATAATTGCTTGAAAGTTTGCGGTGATTGTGGAAGGGCATAAAATTGACCTTCATTCATACGGCTGGGGACCACAAAATCGCGAGCACCTTCTGGTGTGGATTTGATAAGGTAGGGCGTTTCAACTTCAATAAATTCTTTTGAAGACAGATAATTTCTCACTTCCTGAGCAACTTTATGTCTAAAAATCAAATTGTTTTTGACGGGGTTACGTCTGATATCCAGATAGCGATATTTCATACGCAATTCTTCGCCACCATCGGTTTCGTCTTCTATCGTAAAAGGGGGGACTTTAGCAGTATTCAGTACACTGAGAGATTCCACTAAAATTTCGATGTCACCAGTACTAATATTTGGATTTTTTGAGGCGCGTTCAATCACAGTTCCTGAAACTTGAATAACAAATTCTCGGCCTAGACTTCTGGCGGCTTCCATTATTTTTTTATCTGTACGATCAGCATCAAAAACGAGTTGTGTGATGCCATATCGATCACGTAAATCGACCCACGCCACAAACCCTTTATCTCTAGATTTTTGGACCCAACCCGAAAGGGTTACTTTTTGATTGATGTGTGACCCTCTAAGCTCACCACAATGATGCGTTCTGTACATTTTATCTAATTAGTTGAGCAAATTTAAGGTTAATAAAATAAAAACACAGCATCTAAGCAGTAACATTCATGCGTTTGGTGTTTATTTTGTTGATCAAATAATACAAAATAGGTACGACAACGAGGGTCAAAAATGTAGCAAAAGTGAGCCCATAAATAATAGCCCAGCCCATTGGCCCCCAAAAGGCAACATTTTCTCCACCGATGTAAAAGTTAGGGTTTAGTTCTGTAATCAAGGTTTTAAAATTGACATTAATTCCAAGTGCTAAAGGCAATAGTCCTAAAATCGTGGTTATGGCGGTTAGCAATACGGGGCGTAGTCGAGTTTTTCCTCCTTCGACTACACATTCCAACAATTCGGAAGAGGAGAGCTTGTCTGATGGTTTCAAATTGAGTATTCTTTTTTTCCTTTTTATGATTAAATTGATATAATCAATTAGAACAATCGCGTTATTGACTACGATTCCTGCTAGAGAGATAATTCCAATCATGGTCATCAAAATCACAAAATCCATCCTAAAAATCAGCAGACCAAACAGCACCCCAATCAAACTTAAAAACACTGAAATTGATATGATAATGGGTGTAGTTGCTGAGTTGAATTGTCCTACAAGAATGAGGAAAATCAAGAGCACGGCTATGAGAAGTGCTCTACTGAGAAAAGCCATTTCTTTGGCTTGTTTTTCTTGTTCTCCAGTAAAACTAATTTCAAGTCCTCTTGGGACTTCAAAATTTTGAATTATCCCTCTAATTTTGTCATTCACATCAGTTGGGTTGTATCCACTCAAAACGTTAGAATAAACGGTAACTACTCGATCTAGATCAATGCGTTTTACAGCACTAAAACTAGTGTTGTTTTCGGTTCTTGCTACTGCTGAAATGGGGACTTGTTTGATTTGTCCACTGCCTTGGTCTCTAAAAGTTATTTTTTGATTCAGAAGCGCATTTCTGTCGTATCTGTACTCGTCTTTTAGACGAATATTGATGGGGTAATCGTCTGTTAAATCTTTGAAGGTCGAAACTTCTTTGCCATAAAGTGCAGTCCTCAAATTGCTGCCAATAAGACCTGTTGAAACGCCCAATCGCCTTGCTTTTTGGCGGTCGACACGTACCAAAAGCTCAGGTTTTCCCTGATCGATATCGAGTTTTAGTTCTTCAATTCCTGGAATATTAGCATTGTTTATAAACGATTTTAAGTTGTTGGCGGTTTCAAGAATGAGCTCATAATCATCGCCTTTAATTTCGAGATTTATAGCCGACCCTGTAGGTGGTCCATCGGCAGGTTTGTCTACAACAATACTAACACCTGGATACCCTTGAATCACGTTACGGATATCCATTAAAACTTGTTCTGAACTCACACCTTGACGGTCTTGAAACTTTACAAAGTCTACTGTAATCCGCGCTTTGTTTGGCGTATTACCTCCCATTTGCCCCTTACTTGGATCGGAAGTGCCTTCGCCAACTTGACCGATAACTGATGTAACTAGAAAATTTTCCCCATCCTTTTCATATTGCTTTAGATGTGTTTCAATATCTTTTTCAATTTGTTTTGAAAGTCTATTGGTTTCTTCAATGTCTGTGCCTATAGGATATTCTAAAAACACAAATACTTGTTTGGCTTCAGTGTTTGGAAAGAACAATACTTTTGGAGGGAAAGTATACATCAATCCAGCTGCAATAAAAAGCAAAACAAAAGTTCCAATCACAATACCATAGGGTTTTCTCCCTTTGAGTGCAAATCCGAGAAACTTTTCATAAATCGCTTCTAATTTATTGATGAATGTTACCTTATTTTCTTTGCGCTGTACCTTCATGTAGAGTGAAATGAGCATAGGATTGATGACTAAGGCGACAAACAGCGAAGAGCTTAATACAATGATGAGTGTTATGGGGAGCCATTGCATAAATTTTCCAATAATGCCATCCCACAAAACAAGTGGGAAAAATGCTGCCAAAGTTGTGGCAGTTGATGCAATAATAGGCCATGCAACCTCGCCAACCCCTTGTTTCGCTGCTTCAATTCGAGGGACACCTTGGTCCATAAGGCGATACACATTTTCGACCACAACAATACCATTGTCAACCAACATTCCTAAGGCAATTACAAGCGAGAACAACACCATTGTGTTGAGGGTTACGCCCAAGAAACCGAGTATTGTAAACGATAAAAACATTGAAAGGGGAATCGCAATTCCTACAAATAATGCATTTCTAAAGCCCAAAAAGAAATAGAGGACTGTAACGACCAAAATCACTCCCAAGATGATGCTGTTTTCCAAATCTGCGACCATGGTTCTGGTGTCGTTGGATTGGTCGTTGGTTTTTGAAATGACTAAATTATCTGGGAAAACAGTGGATTCTGCTTTTGCAATGATTTCATCAATTTTAGTTGAGGCATTCAATAGATTTTGGCCACTTCTTTTTTTGACATCAAGCATCACTACGGGTTGAGAATATTCTCGAGCATAGCTTTGTTTTTCTTGTTCTTTGAATTGTACATCGGCAATATCTCTCAGATAAACGATTTGACCATTTTCGTGTTTCACGACAATATCTTTCACACTGATAGGGTCTTTAAACTCACCCACAACACGCACATTGCGTCGTGTTCCGTTTTCGAGAATATCGCCACTAGAAATACTTTGATTTTCATAGGCAATGGCATTTTCTACATCATTGAAACTGATTTTTGAAGCCTGCATTTTATATAAATCTACAGCAACTTCAAGTTCTTTTTCTTGCACACCTCTGACGTCTACTCCTGAAATTTCTGTTAGCTCCTCTATTTCATCTTCAAGATACTCAGCATAATCTTTGAGCTGATCCATCGAAAAATCCCCAGAGAGATTGATGTTCATGATTGGCATTTGCTCACTAAAATTCATTTCAGTAATACTTGGCTCAGTAGGTAAATCTTTAGGAAAATCCTTGTCGGCCATTGCAATATCGACCTTGTCTTTTACTTTTTGAAGTGCATCAGAGGGGGTAATATCAAAATTGAATTCCACATTGATGCTGGAATACCCTTGAATAGAAGTTGATGTAATCTTGTCTACACCTGTTATGGCATTAATTTCTTTTTCTAGGCGTTTTGTGATTAGTTTTTCGACATCAAGTGCAGAATTGCCTGGGTATGGAGTTGCTACATAAATTTGAGGAACTATGATTTCTGGGAAGTTCTCCCTTGGCATGCTCGTGTACGAGAGGAATCCTCCCAAAACCACAATAAATGTAATTACCGCTACTGTCGATTTGTTAGAAATTGACCACGACGACAGTTTAAATTCTTTGTTTTTGCTCATGACTGAATTATTCTCCTAAAATTACATTTTCATTTGCTTTGACGATTCGAGAACCTTTGTCTACAATCAAAGCATGTGGTGTCAATCCATCTACAATAAACGATTCATTATTGTAAGCCATTTTGTCTTGGATGTATGTTTTTTGAACACTGAATATATCGCCATCTTGCATAAGAGTGTACACGAAAGTTTTTCCAATGCGGTCCTTTTGAATCAATTTTGTTGGAATTACAATTCCGGTTTCTTTGAAATCGTTGATTTTTACATCAGCCAATAAGTTTGCTTTCAATTCATTGTTAGGGTTATTGATGTTTATACGAATTTTAAAACTTCTATTGTTTGGATTGATATAGCTTCCGACTTGATTTATTTTCGCACTTATGTTTTTTGAAATTGAGGGGAAAAAGAGTTCTACTTCAGTTCCTTTCTTGATTGATTTAAGATAGGATTCGGTGACCTCGCTTTCAACATGAATAGTATTTAAATTAACCAATCGAATTGCAGGAATCTGCGGAGCTGCAACCCCACCTACTTTTGCAAAAACTTCATCTATAACCCCCGAAAATGGTGCCGAAATTACAAGTTTTTTAGCTTGTTCTTCTAAGCTATTCAGCTTATTTTCTAATCCTTCTTTTTTTGCTTTTGCTTGAAGAAATTGGAGTTCACTACCAATATTTTGTTGCCACAAACGTTCTTGACGTTCGAAGGTTGTAGTAGCCAAATTTAACTCTGTTTGCAATTCTATCATTGAGCTTTCAACGATAGAATTATCAATTTGCACCAAGGTTTCTCCTTTGGACACTTGTTGTCCTTCCTTCACAAAAATTTGAATTATCGTACCACTACGTTCTGGGTACAATTCAACGCTTTGATCAGCTTCAACAGTCCCTTGAACTTTTATATAGTGGCGAAATGTTTTTTCTTTTGCTTCAATGGCTGTTACAACATTTAGTCGTTTTGTAGTATCGAGTTTAGAAATACGCTCCTCTACGGATTTTAGGACATTGCTCAAACTATCAATTTGTTGCATCAAGTCTGATTTTTCAGAAGCAAGTTCTGTAAGTGTTGCCGATTTTTTTGGCGCATCTCCACAAGACAAGATGAAGGATAGAATTAATAGAGGGATTATTTTTTTCATGAATATATTTTTCAATTTATTGGATTAGGGTTTAATAGAATATCCAAGGCAATGTGTTTGTTTAGTACATACAACATCGCCTGAATATATTGCTGTTGAGCGGTATACAACTGTGTTTGTGCCTGACTCAATTCAAAACTTGAGGCAAGGCCTTCAAAAAATTTGATTTGATTTTTTTGTTCAATGCGTTTGGCAAGATCAAGCCCTTGTTTTTTATTTTTTAAATCTTGTTTGGCAAACTCTAAATCATTTTGTGCACTTTTTATCTGCACTTCAATTTGTTGTTCAAGGTTTTTCAGATTACGTTCCGATCTTTCGAGGTTAATTTTTGCTTTTTGTGTTGAAGCAGACCGTCCCAAAGCACTAAATATTGGGATCGATATATTGACGCCAAATAAAGAAGCACCAAACCATTTTTGAGAACGTTCCAAGAAATCGAACCGATCACTATTTCCTGAATAAGTGCCATTTATAAAAGCATTGATGGTGGGTAGGGCCTTGCTTTTTTCGAGCTTCAGGAGCAACTCCTTTGACCTTAGGTCATTTAGTGCAATTTTAAAATCGATTGTATTTTCAGCACTATTTTCTGAAATTCCGGGTGTTTTTAAGGATGAGGTTGTTATCAAATTTTCCAAAGTATCTGTCAACATTACAGGAGTGTTGATGTTGAGTCCAACAGTGAGGTTGAACATGTCGTAGGCCAAATCTTTCAGAATCAAATTGTAGTTTCGCATACTAATGAGTCCAGAACGAGTGAGTTGAAGTTGTTCAATATTCTCTTCTTCAGTCATGCCATTTTCATAAACTTTCTGAAGGTCAGCAATATTTTTTTCAATGACTAAAATATTGGCTTGAAGGATTTTAATGTTTTCTTCGGTCAAAAGCACATTTCCGTAAGCATTGGTTACCGCTTTTCTGAGTTCGGTATAGGTTTTTTCTTGTGCATTTTTGGAAATTTCCAAATAAACTTTCGCAGCTTGAAGTCCCACAAGGTATGATCCGTCAAATACTTTTTGGCTTAGTGTTAGGGTGCCGTTCATGGTTTGTTTTGTTCCAAAAGCTACTTCAGCAAAGTCTCCCATATTTCCGCCAAAAAATTCTGCGGGGATTAGTGAAATTTGTTGTTGAATCCAATTGTTGTAGGAAATATTGGCACTTATTTGGGGAAGTCCTTTAGAAGTTGTTTGCCATTTTTGAAGTTCTGCTAAGCGCACATCACTTTTGCTGTTTTGTGCTTCATTATTGTGGAATAGCGCATGATCCAAAGCATCTTGTAATGAAAATTTTTGTATGCTATTGTCTTGAGCATAAACTGAAAATGATACTAAAATGAAAACAAATAATTTATACATTTTGAGTCTTATTTTGTTGAATATATTTGTTTAGAATGCTTAATCCTTTTTCTGTTACAATTGCTCTAAGGTGGTATTCCAAATAGCTTTCCATAAGGTAATTTTTGTCAAATTTATGTTCTGGAAAAACAGACTGGTCTCGAATTCCTGTCATTCCCACAAAATAAACTCTTGAAACAAATGCAGTGTCAATGTTGGACCTAAAGAGTTGTAATTTAACTCCTTGCTTCAAACTATTTTCAACAGAAGATTGCATTTTTTCAATTTTTTTAATCTCCAATTGTTCAAAAATTTTTGGATAATATTTTTTTAATTGAAAATGGGCAGAACCCCGTTCGTTCCTTAAATAATGAATCAAAAATTTCTTTGTATCGTAAAGTTCCACTATGGGGTTTACGGTAGATTCTTTAATTTTCTCAATCCCTTGATAAATGTATTCTAAGACCGAAAATGTGACTGCACTAACCAACTCAGTTTTGTTAGAAAAGTGCGCATAAATCGTTTTTTTGGATATGCCCATTGCCGAGGCAATGTCATCCATTGTAACGTTTTTGAACCCTAAGGTCAAAAACAATTCTTCAGCTTTAGAAATAATTTTTTCTTTCATAATGGGGCACAAATATAATAATGGAAACTAAAAAAACAATAAAAGTTTCCTGAGTTTTGCAATTTTTTAACATTTGTTCATCCATGAGCAAATTATAACTGGAATTCTGTTATTTTTGTTTTGATGAAAGCGATACAACATTACCAATCCCAATTTCTTGCTCATCTAGAGCAGTACAACCATGCGCGAACACCAAGGCATTTGTACGACCCAATTCAGTACATACTAGGATTAGGTGGGAAGCGTTTGCGCCCAACACTTACATTGATGACTGCCGACTGTTTCGGTGGTGATGTTTCAGCATCTTTAGATGCTGCTTTGGCGATAGAGGTTTTTCATAATTTTTCTTTGATTCACGATGATATAATGGATAATGCACCTTTGCGTAGGGGGCAGCAAACGGTACATGAAAAATGGGACTTAAATACAGGAATTCTCTCAGGAGATGCCATGCTTATCATGGCATATCAACTTTTTGAGTCGTACAATGCTACTCAGTTTCAACAGCTTACTGCTTTGTTCAGCAAAACCGCACTGGAAGTTTGCGAGGGACAACAATATGACGTAGATTTTGAAACACGTTTTGATGTTACCATCCCCGAATACATAAAAATGATTGAATACAAAACTGCGGTTTTAGTAGCTGCAGCCATGCAAATGGGTGCTATAGTAGCCGCTGCAACCAAAGACGCTCAGCAACAATGTTATGATTTTGGCAGAAATCTAGGTGTTGCATTTCAACTCCAGGACGATTATTTGGATGCTTTCGGCGATCCAAAAACATTTGGCAAGCAAGTCGGTGGAGATATTATTGAAAACAAGAAAACCTATTTGTTCCTCAAAGCAATGGAGCTTGGTACATTAGAAATACAAACAGAACTGAAAGCACTCTACGGAAACGCAACAGAAAATTTAGATCAAAAAATAGTAAGAACACTTCACCTTTTTGAACAAAGTGGCGCAGCTGATACTACAAAACAAGCCATTCAAAGCTACACTAAAGCCGCTTTTGATGTACTCGAGACGATTGAAATGGATCCCAATAAAAAACAATTACTTCGAGATTTTGGGTCACAATTGATGACAAGAACGTCTTAAAAATGACAAAATTCTTCCCTATATTAAAATAAAAAAATACTATGTGATTTTCACAAAAGTTGTATTTTTGATTTAAGAAATTAAATATATTATTTTCTGAAATAACGCATATCACCACATGGACAAATATTCTTTTTTAAATGCAGCTCATACGGTCTATTTTGCGGAATTGTACGAACAATATCAGCAAGATCCCGATAGTGTAGAGCCCAGTTGGAAAGCTTTTTTTCAGGGGTATGATTTTGGTGCAGAAAATTATGGCCTTAGTGGTGAAGTAGTAGATGGCGTAAGTACACAGGTACCAGAACACGTTCAAAAAGAATTTCAGGTGGTCAAACTCATTGATTCTTACCGTACCAGAGGTCATTTATTCACAAAAACTAATCCAGTCCGCGAGCGTCGAAAATATGCACCAACTCTTGAAATTGAGAATTTTGGGCTCAACCAAAACGACTTAAATACTACATTCAATGCTGGTGAAATTTTAGGGATTGGCCCACAAACCTTACATGAAATTCGCAAACATTTAGAAGCGATTTATTGTGATTCTACAGGTATTGAATACATGTATATCCGTCAACCAGAAGAAATACAATGGATTCAAAATCGGTTAAATCACAACGATAATCATGGCAAATTTTCAGTTGAGGAGAAAAAGCACATTTTGAAAAAACTCAATGAAGCCGTTTCTTTCGAACACTTTTTGCACACCAAATATGTTGGCCAAAAACGGTTTTCATTAGAAGGAAACGAGTCTCTTATTCCTGCTTTGGACGCACTCATTGAAAAAGCAGCATCTTATGGCGTAAAGGAATTTGTGATGGGCATGGCACACCGTGGCCGATTGAGTACACTTACCAATATTTTTGGGAAATCTGCAAAAGATATTTTTAGTGAATTTGATGGTAAAGACTATGAAGAAGAGGTTTTTGATGGAGACGTTAAATACCATTTAGGATGGACCAGTAATCGCCTTACCGACAACGGTAACCGTATCAATTTGAGCATCGCACCTAACCCCTCACATCTCGAAACAGTAGGTGCAGTGGTTGAAGGAATAACGCGGGCAAAACAAGACCAATACTACAAGGATGATTTCAGTAAAGTTTTACCGATTGTGGTTCATGGAGATGCTGCTATAGCAGGGCAAGGATTGATTTATGAAGTGGTACAAATGGCTAAGTTAGATGGCTACAAAACCAATGGAACAATCCATATTGTAGTCAACAATCAAATAGGATTTACAACCAATTATTTGGATGCGCGTTCAAGTACCTACTGCACAGATGTTGGTAAAGTTACCTTGTCGCCAGTATTGCACGTCAATGCCGACGATGTAGAAGCCGTAGTTCATGCAGTCCGCTTTGCGTTGGATTTCAGAATGGAGTTCAATCGCGATGTTTTTATCGACTTATTGGGCTATAGAAAATATGGCCATAATGAAGGAGATGAGCCACGCTTCACACAACCAAAGTTGTACAAAGCTATTGCGAAACACCAAAACCCAAGAGCTATTTATGCAGAAAAACTAATTGCAGAAGGCATTATTGATCAAGCATACATCAAACAGTTAGAACAAGATTATAAAGCTAGTTTGGAATCTGAACTTAAAGATTCCAGAAAAGAAGACAAAACGGTCATTACCCCATTTATGCAGGATGCTTGGGCTTCTTTTTCTAAAGCTAGGGCAGATCGAATGCTTAAGAAAGTAGATACCACTTACCCCAAAGAAAAACTGGCACAAATAGCCAAAGTCATTTCGACATTGCCAGGCGATAAAAAGTTTATTCGAAAAATAGAACGTTTAGTACAATCACGTCAAACCATGTTTGACGAGAACAAATTGGATTGGGCAATGGCCGAACATTTGGCCTATGGCTCTTTGCTCGAAGAAGGGTTCGACGTGCGTATCTCTGGACAAGATGTAGAACGCGGAACATTTTCTCATCGTCATGCCGTAGTCAAAGTAGAAGATAGCGAAGAAGAAGTGGTTCTGCTAAACAATATTTCATCAAATCAAGGACAGTTTCATATTTATAACTCTTTACTTTCGGAGTATGGAGTTGTAGGGTTTGATTATGGTTATGCCATGGCAAGTCCAAACACATTAGGAATTTGGGAAGCACAATTTGGAGATTTTAGTAATGGTGCTCAAATCATGATTGACCAATACATTTCTTGTGGTGAAGACAAATGGAAAACGCCAAATGGTATTGTGATGTTGTTGCCTCACGGCTATGAGGGGCAAGGCGCCGAGCATTCCTCAGGGCGCATGGAGCGTTACCTACAATTGTGTGCAAAAGACAATATGTTTGTGGTTGATTGTACTACGCCAGCCAATATGTTTCATCTCTTACGCAGACAATTAAAAGCAGATTACAGAAAACCACTGATTGTATTTACGCCCAAAAGTTTACTCAGACATCCAAGAGTCATTTCAACCGTAGAAGAATTTACAAATGGAAGTTTTCATCCATTATTTGATGATGTCTTGGACAAAGCATCCAACATTAAAACCTTGGTTTTTGTTACAGGTAAGTTTTATTATGACTTATTACAAGCGCGTGAACAATTAGATAGAACAGATGTTGCATTGGTACGTATTGAGCAATTGTTTCCATTGCCAGAAGACGAGATAGATAAAATTCTAAAAAAATATAACAGCGCAACAGATATCGTTTGGGCACAAGAAGAACCAAGAAACATGGGCGCTTATGCTCATCTGCTGATGCATATCGAAGCTGCAAAACATTGGCGTGTTGCTTCAAGGCGAAGCTATAGTGCGCCTGCTGCGGGTAGTGCGACAAGATCCAAACGCAGACATCAAGAAATTATAGATTTTGTTTTTGATAAAACAAAAGATAACCAAAGAAAAAGAAGAAAATAGCATGATTTTAGAAATGAAAGTGCCTTCGCCAGGCGAATCTATTACAGAAGTTGAAATCGCAGAGTGGCTTGTACAAGATGGCGATTATGTCGAAAAAGATCAGGCCATTGCCGAAGTTGATAGCGACAAAGCTACACTAGAACTACCTGCAGAGGAAAGTGGAACTATAACTTTGAAAGCAGAAGAAGGTGATGCCGTAGAAGTTGGCGCTGTAGTTTGTTTGATTGATACCAGCGCATCAAAACCTGAAGGTGATACACCATCAGTTGATTCAAAACCGAAAAAGGAAACACCTTCAAATTCAACACCTGAACCTTCATCCAAAACGACTTATGCTAGCGGTACTGCCAGTCCTGCTGCAAAGAAAATTTTAGCTGAAAAAGATATTGATGCGAGCACTATTTCTGGTACTGGAAAAGACGGGCGCATCACAAAAGAAGATGCCGTAAAAGCAGTGCCTTCTATGGGTCAAAAGGTTGATGTTGAAGGGCGAGGCGTTAAGCGTTCTAAATTATCTATGCTCCGCAGAAAAGTTGCCGAACGATTAGTCTCCGCTAAAAACGAAACAGCAATGTTGACTACGTTTAATGAAGTAGATATGTCTCCTATTTTTGAACTTAGAAAACAATATAAAGAAACATTCAAAGAAAAGCATGAAGTTGGTCTTGGCTTTATGAGTTTCTTTACTTTGGCAGTTGTTCGCGCCCTTAAACTCTTTCCCGCTGTAAACTCAATGATCGATGGTAAAGAAATGATTTCTTATGATTTTTGTGATATAAGTATCGCTGTTTCTGGACCAAAAGGATTAATGGTTCCCGTAATTCGAAATGCAGAGAATTTAACTTTTAAAGGCGTAGAATCTGAAGTGAAACGTCTGGCTATTCGTGCAAGAGATGGCCAAATTACAGTTGATGAAATGACCGGTGGAACCTTTACCATTTCTAATGGAGGGGTGTTTGGCAGTATGCTTTCAACACCAATAATAAACCCTCCTCAAAGTGGAATTTTAGGTATGCACAACATTATAGAACGTCCTGTGGCAGTCGATGGCAAAGTAGAAATTCGTCCTATGATGTATGTTGCACTCTCTTACGATCATCGCATCATTGATGGAAAAGAGTCTGTAGGGTTTTTAGTAGCGGTGAAAGAAGCTTTAGAAAATCCTCAAGAGTTTTTGATGAATAACGACGTTAAAAAGGCCTTAGAGCTTTAGTGCGCTTGTAACCAATTTTCGCCAGTATCTATTTCCACATCGAGTGGCACTTTCATGCTGTAGGCATTTTCCATTTCAGTTTTAATCAAGGATTTGACGCTTTCTAATTCGGGTTTAAAAACATCAAAAACAAGTTCATCATGGACCTGTAACAACATCTTTGTTCTAAAATTCCCTTTTTTGAGTTGGTCATTAATACGAATCATCGCAATTTTAATGATATCTGCGGCACTTCCTTGAATGGGTGCATTCACAGCATTGCGTTCTGCAGCTCCACGAACTACAGCATTTCTAGAATTGATATCTTTTAGATAACGTCTGCGGTCAGAAATCGTTTTTACATATCCGTTATCTCGAGCAAAATCTACTTGATCAGCCATGTATGCACGAAGTTTTGGATAGGTTGCATAGTAGGTATCTATAAGTGTCTTAGCTTCGGTTCTACTTAAATCCGTTTGATTACTTAGACCAAAGGCTGAAACTCCATAAATAATACCAAAATTTACAGTTTTGGCATTGCTTCGCTGTTCTCTTGTGACTTCTTCCAAAGGCACATTAAACACTTTTGAGGCCGTAGAGGCATGAATATCTTCCCCATTCTTGAATGCTTGAATCATGGTTTCCTCTTTACTTAGCGCGGCAATTACTCGAAGTTCAATTTGAGAATAATCGGCAGCTAATAATATATAGTGTTCGTCTTTGGGGATAAAAGCTTTTCGCACTTGGCGACCGCGCTCTGTGCGAATAGGGATATTTTGCAAATTCGGATTGATACTACTCAAACGCCCTGTAGCGGCCACAGTTTGTAAATACTCAGTATGGATATGCCCGGTTTTTCCCAAAACTTGCTCTGGAAGTGCATCTACATAGGTGCTTTTTAGTTTTGCTAATCCTCTATATTCTAAAATGGCTCTAATAATTTCGTGGTCTTTTGCTAAGTAAGACAGCACATCTTCTGCGGTGCTGTATTGACCTGTTTTAGTTTTTTTAGGTTTATCAACTAGTTTTAATTTCTCAAAAAGAATAACCCCCAGTTGTTTTGGAGAAGCAATATTAAAAACTTCTCCTGCTTTGTTGTAAATAGATTCCTCTAACGCACTAATGTCCTTATCTAAATCTGAGGACAAGCCATTTAGGAAATCAACATCCAAACGAATGCCTTCCAATTCCATATCCGCCAAAACCTTGATTAATGGAATTTCAATGGTATTGAATAAATTCAGTGTATTCGCATCGGACATTTCCTTTTTAAAATGTTGAGCCAATTGGAAGGTTATGTCGGCATCTTCTACAGCGTATTCTGCAACCTCTTTAACAGGTAGCTCCCGCATTGTCTTTTGATTTTTACCTTTTTTACCTATAAGTTCTTCTATGGACTGTGGGGAATAATTCAGATAGGTTTCCGCTAGAACATTCATGTTGTGACGCATGTCAGGATTGATGAGGTAGTGGGCAATCATGGTATCAAAAAGCGGACCTTCAACAGATAGATTATATTTGCGCAAAACCTTAAGATCGTATTTTAAGTTTTGTCCAATTTTTTCACTAGTATCATTTTCAAAAAAGGGTCTTAACTTATCTATTAATAGCTGTGCTTTTAGCTGATCTTCAGGGAAGGGTACATAAAATCCTTTATGTGCTTCCCACGAAAATGCAATCCCAACTAGTTCAGCTTGCAAAGCATCTAAATGTGTAGTTTCTGTATCGAAACAAACCGATTTTTGTTTTTGAAGCTGTTCAAAAAACAAATCAAATGCAAGATCACTTTCAACAAATTGATAAAAATGAGACACAGATTTTAGAGATGCTCTTTTGAAATTAGGTTCAATACTTTCGTTGTCTTGTGGGGCATCAAAAAGTGAAAACTGCCCTGTACCTGCTGCTGTACTTTTTTTGACCGGAGCTTGTTGTTCGGTGGGTTTTGGCTGACTTGCTTGTGGGACACCAGGAGCAAATGTTTTTCGGAAATTTTCTATTAAACGTCGAAATTCTAATTCTTGAAAAATTTCATTTACTTTTTCATGGTCTGGCTTATCTAATTCAAAATTTTTAGCATCAAAGGCAACAGGGACATCAAGTAAAATTGTAGCTAATTTTTTTGAAAGTAGACCTAACTCGGCATTGGCTTCTACTTTTTCTTTCATTTTCCCTTTCAGTTCATGGGTGTTTTCAATCAATCCCTCCATACTGCCATAAAGATTGATAAATTTTTTAGCTGTTTTATCGCCTACACCAGGAAGTCCAGGAATATTGTCTACTGCATCACCTTTCATCCCTAAAAAGTCGATTACTTGTAGTGGGTCTTGAACTTCAAATTTTGCCTTAACTTCCTCAACACCCCAAGTTTCATAGCCTCCGCCAAACATGGGGCGGTACATGAAAATATTGTCACTAACAAGCTGCGCAAAATCCTTGTCAGGAGTTACCATAAAGGTTTGAAAACCTTCTCTTTCTGCCTTTTTAGCCAGCGTCCCTATAATGTCATCAGCTTCATAACCTTCTTTTACCATAATGGGTATGTGCATGGCTTCCAAAATTTTGTAAATATAGGGGACGGCAACTTTTATGCCTTCTGGCGTCTCATCACGGTTGGCTTTATAATCTGGAAACATTTCAATTCGGTCTGTACTACCCCCTTTGTCAAAGCATACCGCTAAATGGTCGGGCCGTTCTCTTTTAATAACATCCAACAAGGAATTTGTAAATCCAAGAATTGCCGAAGTGTCTAGCCCTTTGGAGTTGATTCGCGGGTTTTTGATAAACGCATAGTATCCTCTAAAAATAAGGGCATAGGCGTCGTTTTTGTTTATCCATAAGAAAGCCTAGGAATTTTTATTGAAATAATCGGATTGAATGGTTTGATTTCTACCATTTTGAAAAGCAGTCAAACTGAACCATTGATGAATAGAATAAGCCCCTATTTCACCCTGCTTATTTACGGCTATATAGCCTACTTGAAAATTTTTATAATCGCTATTTGGTTTTTGTACAATTCGTTTTATGGCTTCTTCACAGGCTTGTTGTGGAGTTTTCCCATGGCGCATAAGTTCTACGATTAAAAAACTACCTACAGTTTTTACGATTTCTTCTCCAAGACCAGTTGCTACAGCTCCACCAATTTCGTTATCAACGAATAAGCCTGCACCTATTATTGGGGAGTCTCCAACACGACCGTTCATTTTGTAGGCTAAACCACTTGTTGTACAAGCACCAGAAATATCTCCTTGCTCATCTATTGCTAACATGCCAATGGT
>ERZ1048068.1188-NODE-1188-length-20689-cov-4.831782_pt1 | contig 20689 bp, 18 predicted proteins | sample MGYA00383098_ERZ1048068 | MGnify/ENA primary metagenome ERZ1048068 (study PRJEB29581, sample SAMEA5548368) | metagenome | biome: marine; feature: coastal; material: water | depth 1 m | study: Short-term variability in the microbial, nano- and picoplankton... | reverse complement strand
GCATCGAGAGTATTATTTTAGCCAATATCCGTATCGCGCCAATCCAGGTTAGTAATTATGGTCATCCTGTCAGTACTTTCGGTTCTAAAATTGATTATTGGATTGGCGGTCGTGAGACCGAAGAACTTGATTTGGCTCAGGATCACTACTCCGAAAGATTAGTTACAATACCAGGCTGTGCCCAGGCCCCAGTTCCCCTGGATTACAAGCTTTCATACCCCAGTTTACCAGAAAGCCCGATTCAAATTAATTGTACTTGGAGCGCACAGAAGATTAACTACGAGCATCTTCAACGTCTCAAAGAAATTGCAGACCGTGCTGATAATCCGGTACGCTTTCGGTTCTTTCCTGGTGGCGCTGGACTTGCCAACAGCTACATCCCGCTGACTAGAGCAATCCAGGAGCAATTGGGTGCAGATCGGGTTGAGGTACTCCCTAATTTAGATTTTGAAAACTACATGAAGGCCCTTGAGTGCGCGCACTTCGCACTGGATGCTTACCCTTTTGGAGGCTACAATACAGCGGTTGATCTGCTATCTTTGCAGCAGCCTATCGTAACAATGGCTGGTAATCGATTTTACAACAATTCTACTGCCTACCTGCTAAATCGCATGGACCTAAGTGAGTTAGTCACCCAAGACCCACAAGAATACGTCGACCTTGCAGTGCGCATGATTGACAATAAAGACTACCGCCAGCGTATGCGCCGGCGCCTCAAAAAAGCGGATCTAGCCAACTCACTACTAAGCCTCGAACACGTCCCCGCTTTTGTGCGAGCAATTAAGTACCTACTTAAGAATCACGAAACTCTACAAAACGATTCCGGGCGGACTCCGATAGTTATCGATTAAGTGCGATTCTATTAAATTTAATGCATCCTACGTAGAAACTGTTATACCCGATTGGCTTTACCAAGAAGTGGAACAATACTTTGCGCCACTGCCTTTTGCGCCTAAGACAATATTAGATATAGGAGCAAATATTGGTGCCTTTGCGCAGATGGCCAACCGCAGATGGCCTGCTGCGCAAATTTATTGCTTTGAACCGATGCCTTTTAACGTAATGCATCTGCGCCGAAATGTTCCTCTCGGGACCAATGTTACCTCCGCTGCTATTCGAGCGAAAAGTGGATTAGATAACATTTACATCGGTGATACATCTGTCACTGGAGGATTTGTTCAAGGTGGCGGGCAGACAAAAAATCAATTACAAGTAGAATGTATTTCTGCGAAAGAATTGCCCTGCTGTGACCTTATTAAAATCGACACAGAAGGCAGTGAAGTTGAAATTGTTGAGTGCCTCAAGCTAGATAGCGTGAAAGCTATTTTCTTAGAGTATCACAGTCTCAATGATTCCATTAAGTTGCAGAACATTTTGAAGAAGCAATTTAACTTAGTATCAAAAGAAGAAGAAGGTAGTCTGGGGATTTTGCGTTTTGTATCAAAAACAATATAATACATATTGCTCCACTAACCCAGCAATTTGCGACTAATCGCACTCCCTCGAAGCTCTACGCCTAGGCGAAAATCTAATCATGCGGCTCAATAGCATCCGCGGGGGATTCTAACTTGCAGTAATTGTAAACCCAGTAGGAGTTTGCAAACGCTGTGAATACTGCTAGTTAAATGTCAAAATGAAAAGCGATCCATCTTCTCAGTGCCCCTTCCATGGCGGCAAAACGAATGCTTCGCCGCCTCTCGAAGGCCATGATTTACGATGGGATCTTGCGAAGCATGCTGAGCTCCTCAGCCCGAATCCACGCGAAGAAACAAGTAGTCTTGATAAATGCGCAAAGGAAGCGTGGCGAAATTCGGTTCGCTGCATCGGGAGACGGCTTTGGGCGGGGCTGAATGTAATCGACGCTCGCTCCTTAATTGACCCAGACGAAATATTTGAAGCCCTTATTACTCATCTTAAAAAAGCGACGAACGGGGGGAAAATTGTTCCCGTGATGACTGTCTTCCAAGAATGGCATCCTGATCAACCTGAAATCAGGATTTGGAACCACCAGCTACTCCGCTACGCTGGCTATGAAACTCCCAATCAGAAGGTCTTGGGAGATCCGATGAACGTGGAACTTACAAAATTAGCGATTACTCTTGGGTGGCGTCCTCCCGTCGAACCAAGTCAGTTTGATCTCTTGCCAATCATCATTCAGGTGGGAGAAAAATTACGCCACTATGAACTCCCAAAGCATGAAGTAATTGAGGTGCAGATCAGACACCCGAAATACCCCTTCTTAGAACAAATGGACTTGCGGTGGTATGCTGTCCCCGTCGTCTCAGATATGATTTTTGCGACCGGTTCATCGCTTCACCCTTGTGCACCCTTTAGTGGCCATTATCTCGGGACGGAGATCGGAGCCCGAAATTTGGCAGACTCGAATCGATATAATTTATTGCCTGAAATCGCGACTAAGCTTGACCTCGATATGACCACGCCCCGAAGTCTATGGAAAGACCACGCACTCGTCGTTCTCAATGAGGCTGTCTTATCCTCTTTCGACAACGAGGGCGTTCGGATCGCGGATCACCATGGGGTTTCTGACGAATTCTTAAAGTTCTGTAAGCAGGAAGGGAAAGCGGGACGCGAGGCGGCGGCAGAGTGGAGTTGGATCGTTCCACCAATCTCAGGGTCTGCCACCTCAGTCTTCCATCGAAGTTACAAAGAAGAGACCGTCTACCCGAACTTCCTTCTCCAAGTGCCTGCGTGGAAGACCGAGCGGGGTAAGCAAATTCTTGCTTCGAAGGGCTAATCATAAGGAAGGAATGGTTGAAGATGGGCTGCCAGCGGAGATAACTGATTATTCAAGTGCGCCTTTGCGCGGTGAGAGCATAGAACGGCACTTGCTCGCGTAGTGCCATTCTTCGAGGTCAATCGTTTAACTAATCGCGTTTATCTTGGCGTTGCCATATTACATTCGGCTTAAGCTAAGCCCTTTTTAATAAACTGCCCTTCTTGCTATAATTCAAAGTTTTTATTTTGACTAATCAAAGTATAGCTTACACCTTGCGCCAATATGCGAAGTGTAACAAAAGTTTTAACTGTAGTTCTCTTGATTGGAACCACTAATCTCATCAGGGCTGAAGACCTGTCAGTAGCTACCGTAGCAACGAGTCCTGCCAATGGGGACAGGGTTTATGAACTCAATGAGTTTGTGGTCGTTTCAACAGCCACACGCACGGAGCGACTACTCAAAGATGTGCCGATTAAAACTGAAGTAATTGGATGCTATAACTTTGAGATGGCTGCCAAATACGACCTAGGGCAAGCGATTGAACTTCTCAATGGCGCACGCTCCGAGAACAATTGTCAAAACTGCGGTAGCAGTGAAATTCAGCTGCTTGGCTTACCTGGTAAATACAATCAAATCCTAGTCGACGGGCAGCCGCTTTTCACGGGTGCAGCTGCGGTCTACGGCATCGACCAAGTCCCGACGATCTTTATTGATCGAATTGAAGTCGTCAAAGGGGGTGGCTCCGCTCTTTATGGACCTGGAGCGGTGGCCGGCGTCATCAACCTACTTACAGAAGAGCCCATCTATACAAACGCTCGCACAGCCTTTGATTATTTCGATATCGACGGCAGTCATTCCTATACTGGTCAGTTTGCAAGCTACTATGTGCCAGAAGGCAGCAAACTAAAGTTTAGCGTATACGGTCAGTATGTAGACCAAGGGTCTTACGATGCCGATGGAGATGGCTTTACTGAAATCGTCGAACGCGAGAACATGGTTATTGGTACTTATTTCTGGTATGACTTGAGCGAACAGACACGCCTACGTTTCAACTACCAACACATCGACGAAGAACGTCGAGGCGGTGATCAACTTAGGCAGCCAGAATATGAATCGCGGCTCGCGGAATCACTCGATACCGATTATCACTGGTCTACTCTGCACCTCGAACAGCGCATCAGCGACGAATTCGACTTCGCACTTTCTACTTCGATGGTCTACTTCGAGCGCGGAAGCTACTACGGAGGTAATTTTGGCGTTCCACTTCCCGCAAGCTATGATCTCAACGATGCAAGCAATCCACGCAATTTTTATGGCGAACTAGAAAGTTTCACCTATTACGTGGATGCACAGTTTAACTACGACCTAGGTGAGGCATGGTCGGGATCTCACGTGCTAAGCTGGGGGCTCCAGTATGAAAACGAAGAAATCGAGGAAGATAACGTCAACAATGAAGGCGACTTCATCACCGAAATCAACGATAGCCAATTCGACAACTTAGGTCTTTATCTACAAGACCAATGGATACTGAATGAAAGGCTCGAACTGGTGCCCGGCCTCCGCTATGACAAGGCTAGCACCCTCAACGACCCAGTGCTCTCTCCGCGCATCGCTGCACGTTACACCGCGACCGACGAGTGGACCTTGCGCGCGAATGTCTCCAGAGGTTTCCTCGCACCACGTGTGTTTGACGAAGACCTGCACATCACTGTCGCCAATGGTGAGCGCCAGCTCATTGAGAACGCAGGCGACCTCAGAGAGGAGTGCTCCTACACCGTGGCATTCGGCTCTGACTTTACGCCCGATACGATGGACAGAAAACTCATCTCCTCCCTTCAGGTCTACTACACAATCATAGAAGACTCCTTCGATATACGGGACACCAGCACCACAGACTCCAGCGGGCGTAATGTATTTGAACGCTATAACACCGACGGCTCCACTGTGATCGGAGTGGAATGGGACGTCGCATGGCAACTCGATAAGTACTGGACCATAAACGCAGGCTTCGCTTACAGCCGCGCACGATTTGATGAGAACGTTGAAGTCTTTGCAGGCAATGCCATCTCCTCCGACAAATATAACAAAACCCCAGATTGCTCGGGACTCGTCTCACTGAACTACACGAACCCCGATTTTATCGATTTTTATGCCGCGATGAAATGGACTGGCGAAATGGACGTGCATCGTTTCACAGATGCCGCTGCCGAAGAGGGCGAGATCAACCAATCTGACGATTTTTACGTCTTGGACATCGGCGCCAGCAAGACATTCGCCTTTAATAATGACATCGCCCTGACCTTGCATGCGGGCATCAACAATCTCCTAAATGAATATCAGGACGACTTCGACACCGGGGCGAACCGCGACGTTGGTTACGTCTACGGTCCACGTATGCCTCGCACTTATACGGTCGGTGCAAAGTTCGACTTCTAACTTTTTCTATTACCAGAGATTCTCAAAAGGGCTCAGCTCATGTATACGAAGAAGGGGGAAGTTTAAAATTAGGATTCTGCTAAGACACAGAAACATTTTTAAACGGGCGGGGTATTCGTATGTCTAGCTAACCATTCCACCGCTCAGGCAATTGAAGTCTTTTTGACTGGTGTTAATATGCCATGGGTGGTTTTGATAGTGCAGATACGATACACTTGTGTTGCAGCCCGAAATGCATATCACAATTTGTGAACTTTGATAATGATTTGATCCACAAGGCTAAGTAGCTCGGGTTTCACACCCGGCTTCAATTAACTTCTCCACATGTCCTTTTCTCCCGAAGATCCGCCCACTGGCACCGAATTTATTGAGCAAACGCTTTCAGCGCCTGAAAATGCGGAAGAGTCGAAGTTGCGTCCGCTTTCGTTTGGGGACTTCGCGGGGCAGGATAAAACGCTAGAGCGCCTCAAGGTAATGGTCGGCGCGGCGCGGGATCGGGAAGAAGCACTTAACCACATCTTACTGAGCGGTCCCCCAGGACTGGGTAAGACCACCCTCTCCCTCATCCTTGGCAATGAGATGGGGACGAAAGTGAACATCACTTCGGGCCCTGTCATTGACAAGCCTGCCGACTTGGCTGGGCTTTTAACCAACCTGCAAGAGGGCGACATTCTTTTTATCGACGAGATTCACCGCATCCCAAAAAACGTGGAGGAGTATCTCTATTCTGCGATGGAAGACTTCCGTATCGATATCATGATCGATCAAGGTCCCAATGCTCGCAGCGTGCGACTTAACTTGCCCCGCTTCACACTTCTAGGTGCTACCACCCGGATGGGCTTACTGACGGCACCGCTACGTAGCCGCTTTACTCTGCAATCTCGCCTCAATTACTACGATCATGCGACACTTCAAGGCATCGTCGAGCGCACTTGCGGGATTCTACATGTAAAATTTGAAACAGCTGGCGCGTCCGAGATAGCTCGTCGCGCACGCGGCACACCGCGGATCGCGAATAATCTAGTCAACTTCTGTCGTGACTACGCACAGCAACGCGGCAACGGCATGATTACCAAGGACTCCGCCGCAGCCGCACTTGAGCTATTAGAGATCGATTCGCGTGGCCTCGACGAGATGGACAAACAGATGATGCGTGTAATGGCAGAAAACTACCGCGGCGGGCCCGTTGGCCTCGGCACCGTGGCCGTAGCTGTGGGCGAAGAAGCTCATACCCTTGAAGAAGTCCACGAACCTTTTCTCATCCAAGAAGGCTACCTACAGCGCACCGCCCAAGGCCGAGTTCTAACCGAAAAAGGTTGGCATGTGACAGGAATAGACCCGAGTAAAGGCAGCGGCGGACAGGCGAAATTATTATAGGGTATCCACTATCGACTGACAGATTCTCCTGATTTGCCGCGCCTCCTTACAGGCGGTACTTGCCACTTTACCTAAGTATCGAAAGCAACCACATTATTACTTTACTAGGTCTTTTAAACTTCACTGTCACGCACATCTACCATGGGTCGTAATTCTATACACAAAATTAAACGTCCACCTCGCCACTCGACGGGGCCGACTGTTATCTACATTGAAAACGAGGACGACCTCTTTGACCTCATCGAACGCACGGAAAATCCCCTGATTCTCATACTCGAAGGCGTGCAAGACCCGCACAATCTCGGCGCGTGCTTACGGACGGCCTCTGGCGCAAACGTCACTGCGGTGCTTGCACCAGTGAAAGGCGCTTGCGGCATTACGCCGACCGTGCGCGACATCTCTTGCGGCGGAGCGGATGATGTGCCCTTCCTAAGAATTAAGAATATCGGCATGCTACTGCGTAAATTCCAGGATCGAGAAATTAAGATCGTCGGCACCTCAGATCGGGGCAACGACTCGCTCTACGATGTCGATTTCACGGGACCAACCGCGCTTGTCCTGGGCAGCGAAGGCTGGGGCCTGCGCAAGGTAACGGGGGATCACTGCGATCACTTAGTTAATATCCCGATGGCGCGCTCAGTAGATTGCTTGAATGTTTCTGTGTCTGCAGGGGTATGCCTCTATGAGGCGGTGCGGCAGCGAATGTAGTGCCGACAGCTGAGCGACAAAAAGTGGCTCCCAGTCGGGAGTGATAACTGCCCAGCCCGCAGGTTCTAGGTTCTCTGATTCCCATTCTATGTTGAACAAGCTTAGGTGCTAGAACTTTGTTAACGCAAAAAAGCCCCGTCGCTTTTCGGGCGGACGGGGCTTTGGAAATCGTTACTATCGAAGCGGCTTACTCGAAGTTATGAGCGCCTAGCTTGCGGCTAACCTTTTCCATGTTCAGTTGAACTAGGTCAGGTACACCGTTTTCGTAGGGCACTTGCACTTCGCCTTGGATGAGGGGAAGCGCATATTTGTAAAAGTTGAAGTTCATACTGACGCCGTCTTCATTAATCCAACTCTCGGGGAGCTTTTTCACGCCGTTGGCAATCTCAGAGAGGTCGGCTAGGCCGGTTTCGCATGAGTAGGTCTCGCCTTCACCGCGGACCAAAGTGACCATTTTGTCAGTAGTTCCTTCGACCGCAGCAATGACGGCGGCTTGGCCAGCCATGTAGGCTTCATCGTTGTCGGCCTGCGAGGAGCAATGAACAGCAGCGCGTTGGGCCATGCCAAGTTTGACAGAGCGAGCTTTGACTTGAAGACCTTCTTCCGCGAGTCCGCGAAGGTATTCGCCGGCACCACCGAGTTGGGAGTGGCCAAAAGCATCGGCACTCGCGCTGTCAGTGGAAACGTAATTGCCGTCGGCATCGACGAGGCCCTCGCCTACGACGACGACGCAGTATTTATGCTTCTGTAGAACATGCTGCACGTCGGAAATGAACTTATCCGCAGAGAAGGCGACCTCTGGAAGATAAATAAGGTGCGGTGCTGCACTGGGATCGTCGCGACGTTTGGCAAGTGCGGCACCGGCTGCGATCCATCCAGCGCTGCGACCCATCACTTCGATGACTTGCACTAGATCGTGTTGACCCATGCCTGCGTTGTCTGCGGCGATTTCTTTGACCGAAGCTGCGATGTATTTGATCACAGAACCGTAACCAGGAGTGTGGTCGGTCGTGACAAGGTCATTATCTATGGTCTTCGGGATGCCGATGACACGGAGTGCGTAACCGCGCTCTTGAGCGAGCTTGGAAATCTTGTCCGCAGTGTCTTGTGAGTCGTTTCCGCCAGCGTAAAAGAAATAACGGATGTTGTGCGCTTCGAAGACTTCGAGCACGCGATCGAAGTCGGCTTGCTTCTTGAGCTTGTAGCGGCAGGTGCCAAGAGCGGCGCCAGGCGTATGGCGAAGGCCACGGATGTTTTGCTGCGACTCGGCGGCGAGGTCGATCAATTGCTCGTTAAGAATGCCGAGCACACCATTGAGGCCGCCGTAGATTTCTTCGATGCACTCGTGATTGAGCGCTTCGGCAACGGCGCCGGAGAGGCTGGCGTTGATCACAGATGTGGGACCGCCGGATTGGGCGATGAGACAGTTTCCTTCGAGTTCTTCAGACATAATCTATTAAGTGTTTAAATTTAAGAGTGTGTTTGTGTGTATGTGGGTGTTTTCCGAAAGCAATCTTTAAAGAATTTTGAGAGATTTCTTAGAGAATCGCGCCAGGCGTGTAGTTGCTAGCGGCGGGAAAATTTTGGGCCCCTTCGCGAACGGCTACGCAGAACTTGTCGACCTGAGTGACTGAGAGACCGGTCATAGCTTGCGCGCGGCCCATCATTTCAGTAAGCTGCTCTTGAGAGAGACCAAGGCGGTTGTCACCAGCGAGACGCTCGACCAGGTTGTTAACCGTAATGTCACCGAGGCGAAGATCACGAACGGTCTGGACGGCGTGCTCCTTGATCGCTTCGTGAGCTTCTTCACGGCCAGCACCGGCTTTGACTGCTTCCATTAGGACGGTAGTGGTCGCGAGGAAGGGGCCGTAGCGCTGGTTTTCCTGACCAATCACGGCAGGATAGACTTCCATCTGGTTCAGGATCGTGAGAAAGGTATCGATCAAACCGTCGATGGCGAAAAAACTATCTGGCAAGAAGACGCGGCGCACGACGGAGCAAGAGACATCACCCTCATTCCATTGATCACCCGCCAGTTCGCCCGCCATGGTAAGGTGGCCCTTGAGGATGACAGCAAAGCCGTTAAGTCGCTCGCAACTACGACTATTCATCTTGTGCGGCATGGCAGAAGAGCCGACTTGGCCTTTAGCAAAACCTTCGCTGGCTAGCTCGTGGCCAGCCATGATGCGTAGAGTCTTGGCAAAGCTAGACGGTCCCGATGCAAGACGTACGAAAACGGAAACGACTTCGAAGTCGAGCCCGCGAGGGTACACTTGCCCCACGGTATCGAGTGAATTACCCACTCCGAGGTGGTCGAGAATGCGGTCTTCGAGTGAGGCAACTTTTTCGGCATCGCCGCCGAAAAGCGTGAGCAGATCCATCTGCGTGCCGACAGGTCCCTTCAAGCCGCGCACGGGATAGTTATCAATAATGCGGTCTAGCTCGTGGACGGCGCAGAGCAGGTCTTCCCCGAACATCGCGAGGCGTTTACCAAAAGTGGTCGGTTGGGCTGGCACGTTGTGCGTGCGGGCGGTTATGACGAGATCCTTCCATTGCTCGGCACGTTCAGCCACTTTGAGCAGGGCAGCAATGGCCTTAGTGCGGACGACTTCGAGCGCTTGGATGATCTGTAGTTGCTCGACGTTTTCCGTAAGATCACGGCTAGTAAGGCCTTTGTGGATGTGCTCGTGCCCCGCAAGGGCGCAAAACTCTTCAATCCGTGCTTTAACATCGTGCCGAGTGATGGCTTCACGCTCGTTGATCGAATCTAAATTAATCGTATCCTTAACGCGCTCGTAGGCGTCGATGGCTTCTTGCGGGATATCGAGCCCGAGTTCTTTTTGCGCACGAAGCACGGCAATCCAGTATTCGCGCTCCAAGGTGATACGACCTTCCGCGCTCCAGACAGCCTTCATCGAATCCGATGCGTAACGAGTGGCTAAGACATTTGGTATGTTTTCCATAGTAGTTTGAAATTGGGAAAACAACTGATAGTGCAAATCCCAGCCCCCCATGCGACATAAAAACAGGGAAATTCGTTTAGGGCTCCTGTTTATAGCTGTGGGAGATCAAAAATGCCAATTTCCCTTACGTTCAATTTCTCGAAAGCGACGGCGTGTCACTCGATTACAGTGAATAGCTATCGCCCACGACTTGCTCCCCATGCTTGTGGTCCAAAGACGGCTTTGAGGGGAGTGCAAGTAGCAGAGCGGCAATCTAAATATATCTGCACAACTCTTCCATTCTAAGTAGCTTCATAGAGAATGATGCCTTACTCTAGGTATTGATAAAGTAGCCCGCTATTTAAATTACACAGAATTGCTTCCTGTATTTAAGCGGACTCAAACGATACTTGCTTTTGAAACTTCGACTAAAGTGCGGCGCGTTACAGAAACCGCACAGCGCTGCAATATCAGTCATCGAGTTGTGACCATGTTCTAAAAAATGCTGCGCCTTATTTAGACGAATTTCTACGAGTGTCTCATGCACACTCTTGTGTAGCAGTTCTTTAAAGCGCTTCTCAAGGCTACGCCTTGGAAGTGCCGCAGTTGCAGCAATATCGTCTGTGCCAATCGATCTCCGATAATTTGTATCCATAAAATTCAAAGCCTTAACTATGGCCGGGTCAGCGATCGCTAAAGCATCGGTACTCTGCCGCTTCGTCACTCCTGTGGGTGGGATGAGTAGCACCTCTTCAAAGTAATCTCCATTAATGATCGAATCGAGGCGCATCGCTCCTTCGTATCCGATGCGCTCAAGGTCATGATTGACCGAGGACAATGGCACTGGCTGATTTTCACAAATTAACCGGTTATTATCCGTCCCTAAAAGCGAGACGCGCGCGGGCACAGACAGGCCGTAATCCAAACATAAGTTCAACAACCAAGCCGCATCATCATCACTCTTACAAAATACAGCAACCGGCTCTGAAAAAGATTCAAGCTGCGCTAGAATCTTTTTACGGTTGGGTGAACCGCTCGCAGACAAACGGCAAAAATTAACCCCTGAGGGCAGTGCATCACGAAAACCTTTACAGCGCGCCTCTCCGACTGGATCACGGCTCAAAGCAAACCATGCAAAATTGTGATGCCCAAGTATACCAAAGTGTTCTGCTGCAACACGCCCAATGCATTCATTGTCAGCGACAACTCTCGGTAAATCTACATCCGCGCGCCATGTGGACAAATCCACTGTAGGCAATTTTGCCCGTTGGATAAAAGATGTCAGGCGCTGACTTCGATTTAAAGATGTTATAATTCCATCCCCGCGCCACTGTGCAGGTAATTGGAAAGTCTTCAGCAAACTAACATCTAAATGCCAATTGAGCACACGAGCCGCCCGGGCAATTCCTGCATGCGCATGAAAATCATAGCTCCCGAGAAGCATAAGTATTTTACGACTTCGGCTCATTGCGCAAAAATGCAAATAGTTTATTAATTTTACAATATTAATAAACAAACTTTTCCGCTATTGTGTAATTATGTCATTATTTAATCTAAACGATAAAGTCTATGCCGTGACCGGCGCAAGCGGAGCGCTTGCAGGTACTGCTGCTCGATATTTAGCGCAAAGTGGTGCCCGCGTGGCTTTCATCAGTCGCAAGCAATCTAAACTTGATGTAGCGGTGAAAGGCCTAGGCCCTGAGGTAGCTACATTTACATGCGATGTCACAGACCGCAAGGCGCTTGAAAAGACCTTTGACCGCATAATTAACCGATTCGGTCATATCGATGGCCTTATTAACGGAGCTGGAGGCAATATGCCTGGCGCCACGATTAGCCCAGACATGTCCGTCTTTGACTTAGATTTTAATGACTACGAGAAAGTGCTAGAATTAAACCTTTCGGGTACGCTGCTGCCCTCCCTAGTTTTTGGTGAATATTTTGCTAAGCGGAAACAGGGCGCGATCGTCAACTTTTCGTCTGCTAGTTCTCAGCAAGCGCTCACTCGGGTGCTGGGATACTCAAATGCGAAGGCTGCAGTCGATAATTTGACTCGATGGATGGCCACCGATTTCGCTCAAAAATTTGGTGACGCAATTCGTGTAAATGCAGTCTGCCCTGGCTTCTTCGTCGGTGATCAGAATCGCTCACTTTTACTCAATGCAGATGGATCCACAACGAGTCGTGGTCAGCAAATTATAGACAATACACCTATGGGTCGATTTGGTGATGCGCAAGAAATCTGTGGAGCGATCCACTACCTCTTGACTGATGCTTCACGCTTCGTGACTGGGCAAGTTTTGCACATCGATGGCGGGTTTGGGATCTATTCTGGGGTTTAAACTAAAGATTTATGTTACGAATTTTACTCACAACAACCTCTTATCAAGATACACCAGGTCCGCATCATGACCTGCTTGCCAGTAGCGGAGCTGAAGTTGTCTACGCTAGAGGCCCGTTAAGCGAGAAAAGTATGCTGGAATATGCCGGCGATTACGATGCCTTTTTATGTGGGGACGATGTGATCAGTGAGGCAGTTATTCAGAAAGCCCTACCCCGACTAAAAATTATTGCTAAATACGGTATAGGGGTCGACAAAATCGATGTCGGTTATGCGACCGATAGAGGCATTCCAGTAGCTTTTACTCCAGGGGTGAATCACACCACAGTAGCCGAGCATTGTTTCATGCTCATGCTCGCGTTGAGTAAGAAACTTATCGAGCACGTAGAATGGACTAAACGGGGTCTATGGAAGCGGGAAACCGGAAACGAAATTGCAGGTAAAACTTTAGGTATTATTGGCCTAGGTAGAATTGGTCGAGAGATGGCAATACGGGCAAATGCATTTGGGATGAAAGTGCTCGCGCAGGATATTTATTGGCCAGAGGCATTTGCCGAAGAGCATCACATCACACGCATTGAAAATCTTGACCGGCTATTTAACGACTCTGATTTTGTATCACTGCATACAAATTTGACTCCTGAAACGCATGGCTTGATCAATAGCGCGACAATTCAAAAAATGAGAAATAGCGCTGTTCTAATTAATTGTGGGCGCGGAGAACTCGTCCATGTCGATGATATTCTAACTGCTCTACGAGACAATACATTAGGGGGCTACGGAGCTGATGTGCTTGATGTAGAACCCGCAAATGCAGATCATCCGCTTTTGTCTGCGCCCAATTGTTTGATTACTCCGCACATTGGATCCCGTACTCACGAAAGCGTTATCCGCCAAGCGACCAAAGCAACTGAAAACCTTCTGATGCTTTTGCGGGGGGAACCTCCACATGCCCAAGTCAACGATTGCCCGCCACCTAAGGCTCTCGTATAAATAGAAATTAAGATGTCCGAAGAATTCCATGTCGTCCAACCAGCCGCTCACAATGCATTAGTCAAGGCTGCCTATTTACATCGCGGGTTCGATCAACACGAGTCCGAGGCTGCCGCACGCTTTGGGGAATACGCTGCTAGACATGGAGTACGCACTCACAATGCGATCAAAGCCCTGCACCTTGATGAGCACTTTGGCAGCTCTGCTGGAGGCTGTATGCCCTGTGCTGAGATCGAGTCGATCCCCTCTCGGTTTGCCGCCTGCGAAGTATGGAATGCAAATAAAAAAATTGGACAAGCAAGTGCGTACGCTGCGATCAATCGTGCGATTGAGCTAGCCGACAAATATGGAGTTGGTCAGATCTCAGTAGATAATGCCTTTCACTATTTATGGGGCGGAGGCTACGTCATGGAAGCAGCAAAGCGTGGCTACATTGCTTATACGAACTGCACAGCAGCACTTACAGAGGTCGTTCCATTCCAAGGGAAGTTCCCTACCCTGGGTACAAACCCACATAGCTGGGGATTTCCGACCACAGACGCAATTGGCTTTCCGATCGTCATCGATTGGGCTACAAGCGTAGTGTCGATGGGTCGAGTGCAACAATTCATTCGTGAAGGTGCACAATTACCCTCCGGAGCTGGGGTCGATTCGAAGGGCCTGCCGACAACAGACCCCAGTCAGGTTAGCGCTCTCGTTCCATTTGGAGCTCATAAGGGCTACGGCCTCTCCTTAATCAATGAACTGGTTGCGGCCCTCATTGGAGGCAGCTTGCCGACTCTGCGTTGCCGCGATATCCCCGCGGGGGAGAAATCGACTCCAGCATTTTATTTCCAAGTCATTCATCCAGATTCACTCAATGCGGGCGCCTACGCAGAAGGGCGTGATCAAATTACCAACCTAAAAGCTGTGATCAATGACATCCTCGGCCACGGCAATGGGAATTGCCTGTTGCCCGGGCAATTAGAGGCTGCGTGGGCAGAAAAAGTTGAAGCCGCAGGGGGCCTGCTTTTCACTGAGGCTGAAATTCAAGCATTCAACAAAATAGCCGCTACTTGTGGGGCACAAAAATTAACATTCTAATATAATGCCACTAGAGATAAAATCTTCGAAGAACTGTCAGTACGGGTGCATCTCACTCGGTGAAGTAATGCTCAGGCTTGATCCGGGTGACGGTAGGGTCAACACCGCTCGTAAATTTAATGCTTGGGAAGGCGGCGGGGAATATAATGTAGCACGCGGCTTGCGTCGCTGCTTTGAATTAAAAACCGCAGTGGTGACTGCTTTTGCCGACAACCCAATCGGTCGACTCGTTGAAGATTTTATACTTCAAGGTGGGGTCGATACTGCCCTCATACAGTGGCAGCCTTATGATGGACTTGGGCGAAAAGTTCGCAACGGGCTTAATTTTACAGAGCGCGGGTTTGGCATTCGCGGCGCGCGCGGCACGGCTGACCGTGGACATACAGCAGCCAGTCAGATGAAGGTAGGTGATGTCGATTGGCACCACATTTTTGGCGAATTAGGCACTCAATGGTTTCACACTGGAGGTATCTTTGCCGCGCTCTCCCAAAGCACTCCAGAAATGGTCATCGAAGCCGTAAAGATTGCACAGCAATACGATACGGTTGTTAGCTATGATCTGAATTATCGACCGTCACTATGGAAAGATTTTGGCGGCCTTAAAGAGTGCCAAGCGGTCAATCGTGAAATTGCAAAATATGTCGATGTTATGATCGGAAATGAGGAAGACTTTAGTGCTTGTTTGGGCTTTGAAGTCGAAGGGCTTGGTGAGCAGTTAGGTGCCATCGAAGAGGCTAGTTTTAAGCGTATGATCGAGCAGGTCGTAAAGGAATTTCCAAATTTAAAGGCAACCGCCACCACTCTCAGAGATGCGCATACCGCCACCCTTAATGAATGGAGTGCGTTGGTCTGGCACGAAGGGCAATTCTATGAGCCCACTCGCAAATTTCAGGACAAAGATATCCTTGAGATTTATGACCGGGTCGGCGGTGGTGATAGCTTCGCTAGTGGCCTTATTTATGGTTTCTTAAAATACAACGATCCATTGAAAGCAGTCAGTTATGGATGTGTCCATGGTGCTCTTGCTATGACAACTCCAGGAGACACGACCATGGCAAGCCTACAGGAGGTTGAGAAGCTTTTAGCTGGCGGCGGAGCCCGCGTTGACCGCTAAACAAACGACCGACACATGGAGTTCATACATGACAATTTCTTGATTGAAGGCGAAATTGTCCGCGAACTCTACCAAGAGCATGCCCAGGATCGTCCAATTGTTGACTAGCATCGCCACTCGTGCCCCTTCCAACATTTAAGAGTCTCCATACCTGATTAGGCCATAACTTGTTTTGAATCATCCGTCGAAAGAGATTTGCCAATCGCGTAGCTATCGTGATTTGTTAGACATTCTCACATGCCTCTGCGCCGACAACTTGCTGTTAGCTTTACCGAGAAGTGCCGCCAAATTGACTTTTGGTTGCACTGCGTTTTGTTCGGCCTCCTCGGCCTAGCGCTCTGGCCGCTGACCATTTGGTTTGCGCAGACAGCGCATGACCAGAGTCGGATTTTGCACGCGCTGATCGTTTTGGTGATGGCCTCGCTCTTGTTGGTGCGCTTCGGCGGGGTCACAATAACGCGCACGCTGGAGCTGAACGCCTCAGCGCGGCGAGCTCTCTTTGCTGCTTACGGAATACTACTACTTACGTATCTCGCTCCGTTTGTCACCCACTCTAGCCTGGCGGGGCTTCTCGTGATCCCTGCCTATTGTTGCGCGCTAACGGCAGTCGTGCGCTTCACCTTTGGCGAGGGGACGCGACAACTTACGCGGACGGTGGCAGGCACGCTATGTGGATTTTTATTGCTGAGCACCTTTATGGCACCACTCGATTGGCCCCTACGTTCAATGGCGGGCGAATGGAGCGCTTATATCCTCGAGCTAATCGGGCAGAGCACTGAATTAGGGCTATTCGGGCAAGCCAGTGAGCCGCCGATGTTAGTCTTGATGGTCAACGAGCAACCCTTTCACGTGGCCTCCGAGTGCAATGGATTTGGCGTCATTATAACAAGCCTGCTACTAGCACTTCTGTTAGCGATTCACCGACGCTTGAACATTTTTGATTTAGGCCTCAATCTGTTAGCAGGTGCGATCATCGGCTTTATATTTAATATCGTGCGCATCGCGATCATCGTATTGCTGGCACCTTCAATGATGGAACACTACCATCTGATGCACGAGATCGTAGGAGGTTCCACTTATTGGGCATGCTTGATTTTGGTTTGGATCTCTTTGAATGGACCAACAGAGCCAGAGAAGGCTCTGGCTAAGTAGTGCTCGCTCAATTTGCGCTTTCCAGCGGAAAGAATTCCTACAGCCTCTAGTAACAATGGAATTAATCGATAGCCACTGCCACTTGAAGGGCTTCAAAGATAAAGGCGAACTAGCGCCTGTACTTGAACGCGCTACTGATGCGGGCGTGCACCGCTTTATAACAGTTGGCACTTCGCCGGAGGATTGGGTGCCTTATCGCGAAATGCATGCGGCCTACGCAGGCAAAATCGACTATACTGTTGGCCTACACCCTTGCTATGTGAGCGATGACTGGGAGGGGGCCGTCAGCCAATTGAGTACCTTTTTCATGCCGCCTTATGCCCCCGTCGCATTCGGTGAAATTGGCCTAGACTACTTCCATCTTCCGAAAGATCCATTACAGGCCGGCGAGATGATACTCATGCAAGAAGCGGCATTTCGACAGCAACTAATGTTGGCTTCGGAACTTGAGTGCCCTATTGTTATCCACAGCCGCGATTGCTTTACGGAGTGCGTCAAGCTGATCGATGAGTCGGGCGTCGACTGGCAACGCATCGTCTTCCACTGCTTCACCTACGGGGCGGGAGAGATTGCACAAATAAAAGCGCGTGGCGGCCGAGCTTCTTTTACTGGGATCGCCACCTACAAGAGCGCCCATGCAGTGCGCGAGGCGCTTCGGGAACAGGGTATTGAACGGCTCATGTTGGAAACGGATTGCCCCTACCTCACCCCCGAGCCTTATCGGGGAAAGTCGAACGAACCCGCCTACCTCGCACCAATCGCTGAGCGTTGCGCAGAAGCACTCGCGGTATCGCTCGATGACTTAGCGGCGAAAACAAGTGAGAACACACGTGATTTATTTAACTTAAAATAACTACCATGCGTTGGCTATTAAGGGTCTTTTTTCTTTTAACAATTGTCGGATTAGCAATCTTGGCCGTTCAGCCCTGTTTGCCTAAAATTGAGCGTGAAGTGGCGCATTTTTACGACACTTGGAAATCAATCCGCGGGGGACAAGGACTAGAAGTCATGAACGAAGGTCCTGAGCCAAAAACAGTTGAAGATCCAGTCACTCGTGCCCGCGGCTTGGTCACCCCCGAATTGCTGCATTCGGAAACTCTGAAAGCAGAACCCGCCAAGGACTCCTTTATTCTCGAAGCCCGTCGCCGCGCAAAGGAAGACCCCTCTGCCGCAATGGACTGGCTTCAAAGGCAGCACTCCGGTAGCGAACGCCTACGCGGTATGCTCGAAGTGGTCGCACTTTGGGCAGCCGAAGACTCCGAATCTGCCCTGCTTTGGCTAGAATCGAATGCGCAAGGCCTAGCACGTCTCGAAACTCTTAACAATGGGGTCGAGCTCTGGGCAGAGCGTAACCCCACCGAAGCTTCCCAGTGGATCGACGGTATGGCCAACGACGGCAGTAAAGCCATCGCCGCGAAAGCGCTTGCCGCGAAGTGGGCACAGGCCGAGCCAGCTGTTGCCGCCGAATGGGTTGCCGGCCTACCTGACGGGCCAGTCCAAGAGAAGGCTAAGCAAGCACTCGTCCAATCTTGGGTCATGCAAGACGCTAAGGCTGCAAGCATCTGGGCTTTGGCGGAAGCAGAGTTTAATGGCGACTACGACTTACTCGGTGAAACCATCCTCGAGTTTAGCAAACAATCTCCCGAAGAAGCCGAATCTTTTGTCCGCGATCTAGCACAGGCCAACTACTCTGATATAGCGGTCGCTTCCCACGTAATGGGCCGCGCAGAGGAAGACCCCGCAGCCACCGCAGAATGGTTGGCTAGAATGGCGCCAACCGATCCTATCTATTCTGCCGAATACACCAATGAGCTCATGCAAATCTGGGCAGAGAGCGATTCAATCGCCGCCTCAGAGTGGCTGAGTGCTCAGGAACCAGGACAACAGCGCGATGCCGCGATCTCAGGATTCAGTGAGTCTATCTTGCGCTACGAGCCGGAAGCTGCGGCAGTTTGGGCAAACACAATTAGCGATTCCGATCTGCGCATGGAGCAACTTGGGCGTAATATCGGTATCTGGGCTGGCACCCAACGAGCCGAAGCGCTCGAATGGGTCCAGACTGCAGAACTCGAACCGTCCCTGCGGACGCATTTAGCTAATCTAATCAGCGCGGACTAGTCACCCGCTGACTTCGAGTCTTGCTTGAACAGTCGCCCACGGTAAACGAGGTGCGCCAAACCCTCCGCATAGACATAGCTATCAAAGCCCTCCGTTAAGAGCAATCGGCGATCCTCTTCCATGGCAAAGCGCTCCACCATCTGATAGTCGTTGGCACGCTTCATATCAGCTGAAATCCAGACGATGCCTCCGTCGCGCAAAAAGCCGAAGAAGCGCTCGGTAGTTTCCCCCGTAATTACCTCTGATTGCAGCTTATCATCTTGAATGAAAGTAAGCGACTTCGCAGACTGGAGACCATTATTCGTATCGGAAACAGAAATGCCATGCAACTGGTCTTCTTCCCACCAGTATCGTTGCTCGACAGGAAAAGTCGCGCTATAGCCTGACGCTGTCGAGTGAATCGTAAAGTCCCCGAGCCAGCGGCCTTCATACTGCTTCAAGTAATCGATCAGTTCATTGCCTGACAGGGTCAATGAGCTATAAACTAAGAACGAGAGGATTTGAATTGATCCATACACGATGCGTGCAATTAAAAAAATCATAGTAAACTGGAAGAATAAACTACAGGGACATCACAAGTATAGCCCCCACGAATTACAGCTTGGACTCTCCAGCTTACTCAGCTTTACTCTAAGGTATGATTTACGATTCCGAAAAGTTACTTCTTATCGCAGGGCCCTGTTCACTTGAAAGCCTCGATACTTGCCGCCCCGTCGCCGATGCACTGGCATCGCTCCAGCAGCAGCACCCAGAGCTTAACATACTCTTCAAAGGCTCTTTTGATAAAGCCAACCGCACATCCATCGGAAGCAACCGAGGCACCGGGCTCGATGCTGGCATGGAGATCTTTCAAACCATTAAAGCCGAATATGGGTTCAAGACCATTACTGACATCCACACACCCGAGCAATGCGCCAGCGTTGGCACGGTCGTCGATGCCCTCCAGATTCCCGCCTTCCTCTGTCGACAAACCGACCTACTCCTTGCAGCCGCCAAAACCGACTGCGCGATTAATGTAAAAAAGGGCCAATTCCTTTCGCCCTACGAGATGGAATTTGTCACCAATAAACTAGAAGAGGCAGGCGCCAAAGAAATCTGGCAGACCGAGCGCGGCACTACCTTCGGCTATCAGAACCTAGTCGTGGATATGCGTAGCTTCAGCATCATGGCAGGCAATGGTCACCCTAGCATCATCGACGCGACTCACTGCGTGCAACTTCCTGGCGCGGCCGGTGGCATTAGTGGTGGGCAGCGCGAATATGTAGCCCCTCTTGCCCGCGCCGCTCTGGCCGCAGGCGCTAATGGCGTCTTCCTCGAAACGCATCCTGACCCCGACAAAGCTATTTCCGACGCCGCCAGCCAAGTGCCGCTCGGCGAACTGCCCGAGTTAGTTGAGAGCCTCCTGCGCGTCTGGCAAGCAGCTAGGTAGTTGAGCCTACAAACACTTCAACAAACAATAGATAGCACTTAAGGTTCAGCTCTCTAATTATGCGAATCACAGGAGGCGCCGCCCGCGGCATTCAAATCAAGGCTCCCAATGGCAGTGCCACCCGCCCCGCCACGGATCGTTTGCGTGAGGCGATCTTCTCTAGCCTGGGCGCAAGCATCGAAGGCTGTAAGGTGGCCGATCTATTTGCTGGCACTGGTAGCTACGGCCTGGAGGCACTAAGTCGCGGCGCGGCGAGTTC
>ERZ1048068.1187-NODE-1187-length-20696-cov-4.618381_pt1 | contig 20696 bp, 17 predicted proteins | sample MGYA00383098_ERZ1048068 | MGnify/ENA primary metagenome ERZ1048068 (study PRJEB29581, sample SAMEA5548368) | metagenome | biome: marine; feature: coastal; material: water | depth 1 m | study: Short-term variability in the microbial, nano- and picoplankton... | reverse complement strand
GACGGGTCTGCCACTCGCCAAAAAAGCGATAAAGCACGACAGGCCGCTGATCCGTCAGGCAGCCGTGAAAACGTATTTTGCCCTCGGTGGTGATAAGGTGTTGCCGGAAATTCTCGCCCACCTGGAGCAAGTGACTACCCAGGAAGACCTGCGTGGCTGTGAACAGGCACTGCTTTCCCGTCGTGATGATGCCGCCCACATGATCGCCGTGCGCAAAGGCGTCACGGGAATGCTTGCAAGGGCATCCGATATCTTACGTCCATCGCTCTATTACCTGCTCTCCCAGATCGGTGATACCGAAAGCATCGCGGGACTTGAAAAAGCCGCCGGCACCGACAGCGTGGCGGAGCTTGAGGAGATCATTTTTGCGTTGTCCTACTCACAGGGTCGGGCTGCCGATAATTTGATGCTCAAACTCGCTGGCCTGGACAAGCAAACGGCGAGAGTGGTCGGAGAACAAGCGGTGCGTCGCATGGTCGTCGGGCCTAAAGGCTTCGGTGATATCACCAATGCGGAACGTCTGGATTTTGCCGAACCATTGCTTAAGCTTCACCTCGATAAGCGTCTCATTAGTTTCCTGGCTAACGTGCATGAAGCGCGTGCGCTACGGACATTGATGTACTGTCTAGAAAAGGGCGTCAAAGAAGCTGCCGAGAGCCTTGTCGCGAATGCCGAGGGGATGGAGGATCTCTCTGCCAAGGATTCTAAGATCGCCGCCAAGGCCATTCGTGATGTCATCGAATACATTGAAGTGTCCCATCTCCGTGGTGGCCCGGAGGCTCACAGCACGGTGCAAGATAACTATTATGGTTGGAAAGCTCTTCAGGCAAGGGCAGGGAAGGTCCTGCTCAAGATCCACAAGCCTGAGGCTGCTCCGATCCCGACCTTTGATCCGCTCGATCTGGAATAGTTTGCCATGGGTAAAAAAATCCTTCGCCAACTGGTCAATGGGCGAAGGACGTCAAATTGAAGTTCGAACGCGTTTAGTGTCGGTGGCAAAACCGAATCCTAACCCGCCCAGGCTGATGAGAAGGAGAGTGACTTTTCGTGATTGCTACCTCAAAATAGAGATTTGTTAGACTGTGTTTGCTCAGGGTTTGCTTTTGAAATCCGGTTTCAAGTTGGCGGCCGCTTTGTGGGCCTTTTTCGTGTCCAGAATCCCCCCTGGATCTCCCTGATCTCTAAGTTGTTCATCGAGAATGGTTGAGAGCTTCTTTTTAATTTTGGCGTGAGCAGGGTCGGTAGCGAGATTGGTCATTTCAAAATGGTCCTCGGTGGTGTGATAGAGCTCTTCGGGAGGACGATTCATGAAGCGGTTGACGAGTTTTTCGTGTTGGGGATTTGAGAAAGAGGAGAACACCCAGCTTTGCCAGTAGGGATTGTGTTCGCTTTTTCCCATGAGGTGTTTTTCGATGTAAAGGGTGTCGGGAGAGAGGTTTCGGATGTAGCGCCACTCGCCATTGGTCACCGAACGGATGGGATAGGACGGGCCTTCAGGGAAGTTGTTGTGCATCCCGAAGGCATAGTCGCGGTGATTGGCGTGCTCGCCGTAAAGAACCGCAGCGAAACTGGTGCCGTCGAATTTTTCGGGTGTCGCTTCAGCTCCGGCGAGATCGAGGAGAGTGGGAAGAATGTCGGCGTATTGCACGATGGCTTTGGTGCGGGCGGGTGCGATTTTTCCCGGCCAGCGAGCGACGAGAGAAGTGTGGAGACCGTTGTCCCAATTGGTCCACTTGCAGCCGGGGAATTGAGCACCTTGCTCGCTGGTGAAAAGGACGAGGGTATCGTCGGCGAGTTTGGTTTCATCGAGGAGAGCGAGGAGTTCGCCGACCTGGGAATCCATGTAGGTGATCTCGGCGAGGTAGTCGGCGTATTGCTTCCGCGTCATCGGGGTGTCAGCGAGATACGAGGGGAGTTTGATTTTCTTGGGCGGGTAGGCCGAGGCGTCGCCCATCACCCAGGGTGCGTGTGGTTCGGTGAGAGCGACGACGAGGCAGAAAGGTTGCTTCGAATCGCGCGTGATGAATTCCTTGCTGCCGGAGAGGTTGTGCGGATTGGTGGGATTTCGGACACATGAAGGATCGAATCCGGGGACCTTTTCAAAGGGAAAGACGGACTTGGGTTTGACGTGAATCTTGCCGGAAAGTCCGACCCGATAGCCGAGAGGATTGAGAAGGTGAGGTATGCTCTTGGTTCCGGGGCGGCAGGTGCCGTGATTCCACGCGCAGCCATTTCGATGAGGATATCGTCCGGTGTAGAGTTCGGATCGGCAGGGCGAGCACATCGCCATTCCGAGGTAGGCCCGGTCGAAAACGAGTGATTGATTGGCGAGCGCGTTAAGGTGGGGAGTCTTGGCATTTTGTCCGCCGTTGAGGGGGAGGTCGCTGAAGGTGCAGTCGTCAGCAATGATGATGAGGACGTTGGGTTTTTGATCCGCGCGCAGAGCCGTCGAGAGGCAGAGGAGAAGTAGGAAGGTGAGTGATTTCATAAGGAAATTTAAAAGAGTTCGCCCTGGGTGTGTCGAGGAGGATTTTTCAGGAGTGGATTTGGGGCGTCGTTGACTTCTAAAGAAAGGACGGAGGGTTCCAAGGTGGAGAGTGATTGGGAGAGATATTGGTTTTGGCGTTCCTGACCGAGTAAGGCGGGCATGCGGTGGTGGATGGGGGAAACGAAGTCATTGGCGTCAGTGGTGAGCATGGAGACACAGTCGCCGAGTTCGGTGTTGGGTTCCCAGAGGCCAGCGGCGTAGAGCCATTGTTGGGCGGCGCTGCGGAAGAGGTGGGTGCGTTTGTGGCCCTTGGGGCCGGACCACTCGTAGTAGGAGATCAGAGGGATGAGGCAGGGGCGTCGGGCGAAGGATTCTTTCCAAACCGGGCTTTCGAGATTGTCGCTACGGGTGTTATTGATGACACCGAGGCCTTTGCGTTGAAAGCCCCACCGCATTTCGGTCAGGGTGCCGTCTGGAAGAATGACGGGAGTGGAATCGGTGCGACGAATGAGTCGGGTTTCCGGTTCGTCGGAGAGTGAATCGGGCGGATTGCCGCCGAAGGGGAGAGGGATTTTTTTGGTTTTCTGGGCCGTGTTGAAGGCGTTGCACATTCTTTAAATGAGAATCTGCGCATTTGTAAGGAAGCTTTCAAGGAGATCATTTGTTCTCGATCCGAACTCGAATGGGCCATATCTGACAAGCTATCCGCAGATGGGGGGAGAGTGGATCGTCAAAATGCGGGGGCAAAGATCTGGGCATAAAAAAACCCGGGAAGCCGGAGCTTCTCGGATTTGTGAAGAGACTAGGTTGCGCGCCTGGTGATTAACCAGCATTGCGCACCTTCTTAATGATGCTCCCTACGGTTGAGGAGGGCTTGGCGCCAACGGCGAGCCATTTGTCAGCTTTTTCCAGATCGAGGGTGTAATTTTCACCTTCGGTCATGGGGTTGTATGTGCCGAGCTGCTCGATATAGCGACCATCACGGCGCTTGCGGCTGTCTACAGCAACGATTTTGTAATAGGGCCGGTCTTTGGATCCTTGGCGAGTGAGTCGAAGTGCTACCATATAATTTGGTGGTGGGCGCGGAAGCTGTGCGAATTTGGCGTCTTTGCCAAGAATTATTTAGCTTAAATCGCGGGAATATTACAGGTGTGCCTTTCGAGATGGTTGAATTGGGGACGAAAATTGCTTGGTAGGACAGGGATTTTCGTTTAGTTAAGGCACGTTAACTATTCCTATGAGATGTCCCCGATGCGTGCAAAAAATCCATCTAGCGGCGACATCCTGTCCGCATTGTGGGTTTACCGTGGAGCATGCGGACGAGCTTTTTGGTGATCAGGACGTATCTCTGCAGAAATTCAGTGACCCGGCGGGGGTCTTGCGAATGAAAGAACGCAAACCAATGCGCAAGTTGATGAAACGCTTTGAAAAGAGGTTTCCGCAGCTGTTTGTTTCGGTTTATTTGGGCGCTTTTGAAGAAATGACGAGTATCCGCCAATTTGGTTTCTGGCTGCTCAACCGGGCCGCTTTTTCCGATGTCGAGGTCGACCGCCCGAATGAGAATGGAATCTTAATCGTTGTTGATGTGACCGCGAAAACGGCGGGGGTCACCTACGGATACTCCTTGTTGCCTTACCTGGATGACGAGAGCACCTTCGATGCCCTGTCAGCGGCCCATCCTTATTTGATTCAAGGTGAGTTTTTGCAGGCGATCGACCTCACAATTCGAAAGCTGGAGACAACATTGAAAAAGGGCTGGCGGAGGGCAAAGAGGAACCCCGAGAAGGTGTTGGGTGAGATTGGTCAAAATCCGGTTGCTCGGACCAAGGCCTCGCTCAAGGGAGTGCGCGTGGGAAATAAGATTAGCGAACCCCGTGAGAAAGTGGAGGTGGGAGAGTGATGGGGTTGAGAGCAATTGTTATCTTGAGTTTGGTTTCTTGCCTGATGGGGCAGGAGGCGACTCCCGAGCCTGCCAAAGAAGTTTCTGAGTTGCCTCAGTGGAAAGCGGAGGATTGGGAAATGTTAAAGACCGGGGAATTGATTCCCGGTTCGACGATTTTTGGTGGAATTGCTTTGGAGCGATTGTTGTCCGGAGACCAGGAGCCGATTGAGTTGGATCCGGTGGTGAGGGAAATTCCGGAGAAGAAGCCAGTTGTAGAAGAATGGCCTTTGAAGATCAGTGAGGAGTTTTTGAGCCGCTATTTCCATCATGCTCCCGAGGCTTTTCTGGTCGATCCCCAGGATTTGCTGACCGAGCAGGAAAAGCAGGAGCGCGAGAAATTTTTAAATGATCATGCAGATGATTCAGGGTTTGATCTCTACGTCTACCTTTTCGATGCCAAGCAGGAGATTCCAGTGGGAGAATCGTTGCAGGGAGTCGTTTTAGATCATTTCGCGGACAAGGAGTCTACAGCCGTAGTATTTTATTTTATGGGTGACCCAAAAAGGTCTGAATTGGCCTTTTCGGAGGACCTCAGTGAAGAGATCAGCCGGGGAAATATGCGGGATCTCATGAAGCTTTCGATTGAAGAGGCCATGGAGAGTGATGAGTCTTTGGCGCAGCTCGAGTTTTTTTCGGATCAACTCGCCAGGCGCTTGTCAGGGTTGGAGAAAAAGTTGAAGGAAGATGGCGTGCTCGGCGCGCGCTTGAGAGGGATGGGCGAAAAAGAGGAAGAGAAACTCGGGAGTCTGGCCTCTCTCTGGCATGATTTCCGAGAGAATTCGGAAGCGTTCCTCGCCGTGGTTGTTCTGGTAAGCCTTGCTCTTTCGGTCGGTCTTCTTGTTTTCTTGAGGTATTTGCTGGACCGTAATCGGGCATTTGTTTTTCCCGATGCTCAGGGGAGCCCTCTGCTGGGAGCTCCTCATGCGCCAGGCGTAGGTAGTGTGATTTCCTACCATAACCGGACGCAACCTCCGTCGATTCAGCGGAATAACTATCCGGATTATTTGCAGCGAATGTGAAGAGGTGAGCCCTCCCTGATTTTTATTTTTGACTCTCGTCGAAATTCAGGCGAAACCCGTGTTTCTGAGGCCCGGCCGGCTGTTCAATATACGCAGATTCGGGGGAGTTTGCGGAGCGGTGGTCGGGCCTTTTTTGTTCTTACAACTGGATTTTGCCCATTGCTATTCGGTGCGTGCGCTTTTAACTTACGGCAAATGAAATTGCGCAAAGCAATCTATGTGTTCCTCGGAATGCTTTCCATGCAGGCTTCGGCGGATCGATTGTATTTTAATGATTTGTCGACCCCTAAATCGCTCGCTGATCTTCGAGCGATCCAGGAGGCGATGCAGTCCAACCTCTCCCGGGCCCGGGAGGCCACGGTTTGTCTTCAAATTGGAGAAGGATCAGGAAGTGGGGTGATTGTGAGCCCGGAAGGTTTGGTGCTGACTGCGGCTCACGTGACGGGAGGAGTTGGGGAGGAAGTCAAGGTGGTCATGGAGGATGGCACCGAATATCAGGGAGTATCACTGGGATTAAACGCCAAGACAGATGCCGCGATGCTGAAAATTACCGATTCCGGGCCGTTTCCCTTCGTAGAATACGATAAGGTCGATGCAACCAAGTTGGGGGACTGGGTTTTTTCGTTGGGCCACTCGGGCGGATTCGATAAAGCGCGGGGAATTAATGTCAGGATCGGGCGACTGGTGCGGGAAGCCGAGACCACCATCCAGTCGGATTGTATGCTGATCGGCGGAGATTCCGGCGGTCCTCTTTTCGATATGACTGGAAAAGTGATTGGGATTCACAGCCGGGTCGGCGCTTCGAAAGAAGAGAGTATGCATGTGCCGCTTCGTGAGTTTCAGGCCCACTGGGAAGAACTTGAGAAAAGTGACTTCGTGGGTGAAGGTCCATTCGCCAAAAAGCCTGTTCCGGGAAGTGGTTTTCTGGGAATGTTGGTGGAGGACGATTTGGAAAAAAAAGGTCTGCGCGTCACAGAACTGTGGGAGAAGGGACCGGCGGAGAATGCCGGTATCAAGGTGGGTGACTTGATCGTGGAGGTCGAGGGGGAGAAGGCGACCCAGGAATTATTAAAGAGCACCCTTGGGCAGCTTGGTTCCGGTCAGAAAATTTCGATCAAGTGGACCGACGGCGAAGAAACGAAGGAAAAAGAACTGAAACTGGGAGACCGACCATGAAGATTATTATTACCTCAATCATTCTCTGTTCGTCTGTCCTTGGGAATACTCTTCCCTCGGAGCAACGGAAGACCAACAAGTCAATGCAGGCGACTCTCTCGCCGGTGCAAAAATATCTCCAAGAGAGTAGTGCGGTCTTTTATGATTCTAAGAAAAGAGTGCCCTTTGTCTACGGGACGATTGTGAGCTCGGATGGCTTGATTTTGACCAAGGCGAGTGAACTCGACGAAGTGGAAGAGTTTTACATTCGGATTGGAGCCGAGCGCTACAAGGAGCCTACTATTTTGAATAGGAATGAAACCTGGGATCTCGCCCTGGTAAAGATTGAGGCGGAAGGATTGATTCCAGTCAAGTTGGATGGGAATAGTGAAGTGGAGTTAGGGACCTGGACGGTGTCCAATGGTGCCAGTGACCGAAAAACCCGGCGTCCGCGCCCCGGAATTATCAGCGCCAACAAACGGGAAATCAAAGGTGGAAGTCCCGCCGTGCTTGGCGTGGGATTCAAGATGGAGGATGACAGGATCACCATCACCAAAATCACGGAAGATTCCGGTGCGGAGAAAGCCGGATTGGAGAAAGGTGATTTAATTATCGGTTTCGATGGTAAAGAAGTTGGTGATGATAAAGAGTTTATTGAGTTGTTAAAAGCCAAGGCTGCCGGTGAAATTGTGAAGCTTAAAATTCAACGGGATGAGGAAGTTTTGGAGTTGGATGTTGAGCTCATGGCCCGCCATAAACTTTTTGGCGGACCCCAGAACCGGAACGATTCCATGAGTGGTGATTTCTCCGAACGCCGGAGTAGTTTCCCCATGGTGCTGCAGCATGAGACCATGCTGTCGGCGCGCTCCGTGGGTGGCCCCTTGTTTACTCTGGATGGACGGTTTCTCGGAATGAATATCGCAGCTGCGAACCGGGTGGAGGCCTTTGCGATTCCGGTTGAAGACCTCAGTAGCGCCCTTTCCGAGATGAAAGTAGCCTCGGGGCTTTAGCTTCGTTCGGCCCGATGTTTCTTAAAGAGCGTGAGGGTGACTTGTCTTTCTTTCGCATGATCCAGAATAGGGGAAGGATAGCCCTTCGCGATTGGGAGTCCATCTTCAGGCGGGGCCTGAAGGCTTTTGTCCGGGACATTGGTTAGTTCGGGAACCCAGGTACGAATGTAGGCTCCTTTTGGATCGAAGCGCTTGGTCTGCGACCATGGGTTTTGAATCCGGAAGTAGGGCGCGGCGTCCGCGCCTGTTCCGGCGCTCCATTGCCAACCACCGTTGTTCGAGGCGATTTCACCATCGACGAGATGCTGCATAAAAAATTGCTCTCCAAGTCTCCAGTCGAGGTGGAGATCTTTGGTGAGAAACATCGCGACGATCATGCGAACACGATTGTGCATGAACCCTGTGGAAATGAGTTCCCGGACGCCAGCATCGACGATGGGGAAACCGGTTTCCCCTTTTTTGAAGGCCTCGAATTTTTCGTCGGGAGCAAACCAAGGCAGGCCTCTCCAGTCGGGGTTGAACTCGTGATGCAAGACTTCTGGGAAATGGTGGAGAATCTGAAAGTAAAATTCCCGCCACGCCAGTTCCTTAAGGTATTGCGGTGATCCACAGGAGCGGGCATTTTGGTAAAGTTCCCGAATCGAGATTGTTCCCCAGCGAAGATCTTGAGAAAGTCGACTCGTTCCGCTGGCGGAAGGAACATCCCGAAAAGAATCGTATTTTGAGATGCGGGAGGAAAGCGCTTCTCGCATTCGGGCTCTGGCCGCTTTTTCTCCTCCCTCAAGACAGTCCGAGGAATCACCGTCGAATTGCCAGTGTCCGAGGGTTGGGAGGGGGAGCGAATCGATGGTGAGCGAGTTGCTCAAGGTTTTCGGCTTCCCTCCGGGAGGCGTCTTTGGGAGCGGAAGCCAACGCTTGGAGTAAGGGGTGTAAACCCGGTAGGGTGTTCCGTCGCCCTTGAGCACCTCACCGGGTCCGTGGAGACTGCTGTCTTGATAAGAATGGACTGGAATGTTGAGATTCTCGGCGAGTTGACTTTCAATGTTCTTTCCGAAGGGATCGACATCTTGATTTAAGAAGACTGCCTCGGCTCCGGTTTCATTGATAAGCTTCGTGAGCTCTGCGAGGGCCTCTCCTTCCCGGATGACCAGTGCTCCTTTGAGGTGACCGATATTTTTTGAGAGCGATTCGAGACATTGACAAAGGAAGAGCTGCCTCTTGGGTCCGGTCCATGGGTGCTCTTTTGCCCAATGACTCAGAATATAGAGTGGGACAATTTCCTCAGATGCCTCACAAGCGGCAAGGAGGGCGGTGTTATCAGTAAGGCGTAGGTCTCTGCGGAACCAATGGAGTACGCGGGTGTATCGTTTTGCCATACTCCCTGGATTAGCTCAGCTTCAGGAGTTTTGTGCCTTTTGAAACCGTTGTTTTGCTGAGCTTCCCGTTGACCCGACGGGAGTTGTCTACCAGCTGGATGAGGCCGGTTTTGGCGCTTTCGGCCGCATTGAGCGACTTTCGGGGCCCTCCATATTGTTTATCCGAGAAATACCTGGTGAAGGTGGTCCCGGCCCGGCTCAAGCAGAGCCGCCATCCTTCGAAAGCGGTTGTTTCGTAGGTGAAGCGAGTGAGGTTCTTGCGTGATTTCATCATTCTAATCGATTGTGCTAATAGATAGTCCAGTGTGGCGGGATTTCATCTATTTTTGGTCATTTCTCCCGGTTTTTCCAAAGAATCCCTGAGAAAAGGATTGCAACTGCCTCCCCGTAGTGGTTCTTTCCGCGCCCGCGAGATGTTGAAATCGCCGTAGGTCCTCTGAATCCACCATAAATAAGTGGGTTCGCTCGCGAGAGGGAAACCCGGCAACCAAAAAAGACAATGTCAGATACTGATACCACTACTACTGAAGAGCAGGATGAAAACAACCCTGTGAAGCTCAACCGCTTCGAACTCCCGAACCGTCTCGTCAAAGACGAGGACACCGCTACCGACACATACGCTCGCTTCACAGCCGAGCCATTTGAACAGGGATTCGGTCATACGATCGGAAACTCTCTCCGCCGCGTTCTCCTTTCCTCATTGGAAGGCGCTGCCATCACCTCCGTGCGGATCGCCGGTGTGCAGCACGAATTCGCCACTCTTCCCGGAGTTGTCGAAGATGTTACCGACATCGTGCTGAATCTCAAGAAGGTCAAATTTATTGCTCACGGCAAAGAGCCACGTGTCCTTTCCCTCAATATCGAGAAGGAAGGGGTTGTTACCGCCGGAGATATCCAGGGCGACAACATGTTCGAAGTCGTGAACAAGAAGCAGGTTATCTGTACTCTCGACAAGAAGGTGAAGTTCGACTGCGACATTGAAGTTCAAGTCGGCCGAGGGTTTAAGACCGGCGACGAAAACAAGCGCGACGGTGCTCCGATCGGCGTCATCGCGATTGACTCGATTTTCTCACCTGTTTCTCGCGTGAAGTATTCCGTGGAAGCTACTCGTCTCGGTCAGATGACCGACTTCGACAAGGTGATCCTTGATGTTTGGACTGATGGTCGCATTGAGCCACATGATGCCCTCCTTCAGGCTTCCGCAATTCTTCGTCACCACCTCGACGTCTTCGTTAATTACGACGACGACGCTGTTGGATTCGAAGAAGCACCAGCCGAGCAGTCCGAAGAGAATGCCGCTCTTAAGAAGCTCCTCAACATGAGCGTCAACGAGATTGAACTTTCCGTTCGTGCAGCCAACTGCCTCAACAACGCAAACATCACCTCCGTTGGTCAGCTTGCGCTTAAGACCGAGGCTGAGATGCTTAAGTATCGTAACTTCGGTAAGAAGTCTCTGAACGAAATTAAGGACAAGCTCTCCGAACTCGGACTTGGTCTCGGAATGAACCTCGATCCATCACTCCTCACTGGTGCCGCTCTCGGTGCTCCTGCTGCTCCACGCCTTGGTGTGGAAGAAGAAGCTCCCGTTGGTCTTGCCGACCTGATCGCCCAGAACTTGGACCAATAATCCACACACCCTAGAAAGAAAATTCACCGATGAGACACCGTCGTAAAACACTTAAACTCCAGCGTAAGGACGGCCACCGCCGTTCGTTGCTTGCCAACCAAGCGTGCGCTCTTATTCAGCACGGCCGTATCCGCACTACCGTCGCCAAGGCCAAGGCCCTGCGTCCTATCGTGGAGAAGCTCGTGACTCTTACCAAGAAGGAAGACGGCGTGCATGCCCGCCGTATTGCTTTCCGTTTCCTCGCTCAGAAGGACGCTGTGAAGCGCCTTTTTGATGTCGTGGCTCCAGCCGTGGGCGATCGTCCCGGTGGATACGCACGCATTACCAAGCTTGGCGCCCGTCCCAGTGACTCCGCTCCCATGGCCTACATTGAGTGGGTGGATATTGAAAACCTCGCCGATGATGATATCGAAGAGGATGATGCCGCCGAAGCCGCCGAAGCGGCCGAAGAGTAAGACCTTCTTACGCTGAGAATTATTTCACAACGACCGTTCTCTTGATTGAGAGCGGTCGTTTTTTGTTATGCCATTAGGTCTGAGATTGGATTACCTCCGACGTCGGTGAGGCGGAATTCACGGCCCTGGTGGAAGTGGGTGAGGCGTTTGTGGTCGATGCCCATGAGCTTGAGAATGGTGGCATGGAGGTCGTTGACGTGGACGGGGTCTTTGACGACGCTGGTGCTGTAATCGTCGGTTTGGCCGTAGGTGATTCCCGGCTTGGCTCCGCCTCCGGCCATCCACATCGTGAAGCATCCGGGATGATGATCGCGACCGTAGTTTTTCTCGGTGAGTTTGCCTTGTGAATAGACGGTGCGTCCAAATTCGCCGCCCCAGATGACGAGGGTGTCGTCAAGCATGCCTCGTTGCTTGAGATCCATGAGGAGTCCTGCGGTGGCCTGGTCGGTGTCGCGGGCCTGACTGCGCATTTGGCCGGGGAGATTGTTGTGCTGATCCCAGCCTTGGTGGAAGAGCTGGATGTAGCGGACGCCTCGTTCGGCGAGTCGGCGAGCCATGAGGCAGTTGTATGCGTAGGTCCCGGTTTTCTTGGCGTCTTCGCCGTAGAGATCGAAGGTGCCTTTTGGTTCGTTGGCAAAGTCGAGGAGGCCGGGCACGGAGGTTTGCATGCGGTAGGCTAATTCGTATTGGGAAATACGGGCGGCGATCTCCGGGTCTTGTGTACGATCCAAGCGGTCGTGATTAAGTTTCTTGAGGGAGTCCAACATGCGACGGCGCATCTCGCGGCTGACGCCGGGTGGGTCGTAGATATCGAGAACGGGATCGCCCTGGTTGCGGAATTTGATCCCCTGATACTTGGCCGGGAGAAAACCCGCCCCCCACAAGCGATCGTAGAGAGGTTGTCCGGTTTTGGCATTGCCTCGGGAGCTCATCGCGACGAAGGCGGGGAGGTCGCTATTGTCGCTTCCTAAGCCGTAGTGCATCCAGGCGCCCATGCTGGGGCGGCCGGCGATTTGGGAGCCCGTTTGCAGGAAGGTGATGGCGGGGTCGTGATTGATCGCTTCCGTGTGAAGAGAGCGCATGATGCAGAGTTCGTCTGCCATCTTCGCGGTGTGAGGCAGAATTTCACTCATCCATGCGCCGCTTTCGCCATGTCGGGAAAAGTTGAAAATGCTGGGTGCGGTGGCGAAGCTGCTCTGGCCGGCCGACATTTTGGTCTTTCGTTCGTTGGGGTAGACCGAAGTGGGGACTTCTTCGCCGAAGCGTTTTTTTAGCTCGGGCTTGTGGTCGAAAAGGTCGAGTTGGGAGGGGCCGCCGCTTTGGAAAAGGTAGATGATGCGTTTGGCCTTTGGTTTCGAAACGACCGATGAATGAAGGCCTTGCTCTGATCCCAAAAGAGAACCAAGCGCGAGAGAGCCAAGTCCGGCTCCGCCTCCTTGCAGAAAGTAACGACGAGTTAAGTTGAAAGGATCATTCACGGGTCAAAGATTCATCGAGGTTTAAGATCGTTGTGGCAACGATGGTCATGGCGGCGAGGTCTGTTGGATTCAAATCTTGATTGTAGGCCTTATCTCCAATTTTGAGCAATTCGGCAGCCTTGTCCGGAGTGTCTTTAAAATCACTTCGGTAGGCCTCGTAATCCTGGCTGAGTCGTTCCGTGGTTTCTTTCGAAGGAGTGCGTCCGGAAACGACGCGATATCCGGCTGCGATCTTTTCTGTCGAACTTCCCTCCGTCCGCAACATCCGTTCTGCGAGAAAGCGGCTTGCTTCGACGAAGGCGACGTTATTCATCAAGGTGAGAGCCTGCAACGGAGTATTGGTTCGGCTCTGTTGGATGGTGCAAACTTCGCGGTCCCCGGCATTGAATGTCATCATGGTAGGCGGAGGAATGGTGCGACGCCAGTATGTGTAGAGGCTGCGGCGATACAAGTTATCGCCGGTGTCTCGCTTGTATTTGTTGTTGGAAATTGCGCTCCAGATCTTGGGTGGCATGTAGGGCTTGGCGGGAGGGCCGTATTGTTTTTCGACGAGGAGATTGCTGGCGAACAAAGCCTGATCCCGGATGGCGAAAGCGGTCAGGCGCAAGCGGGGTGCCCGGGCCAGAAGGCGGTTCTCTGGATCAAGAGCTAAGAGGTGGGAAGTCGTGAGCGATGATTGTTGGTAGGTCGTGCTCATCGTGATCAGTTTGTGGAGCGCTTTCACGTTCCAACTGTTTTCAATGAATTCAACGGCCAGCCAATCGAGTAATTCCGGATGGGTGGGGACTTCGCCCTGCGCACCAAAGTTTTCCGGAGTGCGCACGAGACCTGCGCCGAAGAAATGCTGCCAGGATCGATTAACGGCAACTCTGGAGGTGAGGGGGTGTTTGGGATGAGTGAGCCATTGGGCGAGACCTAAACGGTTCTTTTCGAATTTCTCCTGGCTGGTATTCAGGCTGGTTGGAGTCGAGGGTTGAAGTTTTTCGGATTTGTCAGGATCGTTGTAGAGGCCTCGATTTAAGAGATAGGTTTCGCGAGGTGTACTCTGCTCGTGCATGATCATGACGGTATTCTCCTTGCCGGCTACCGGACGTCTGACCCCCCCGTTGTATTGCCCTTTTTTCTGCCAGGTGATGGGCTCTGGGGTTCGGGCTTTATTGGTCGCCTCATCGATGTTGGGATAATCTTTGGGGACAGGGATATAAGGCGGGCTGTTGCCATTATTGGGGCCGGTTCCAAATTCGGGGACATTGTTGAAGTAGGCGAAGAGTTGATAGTATTCCTTCTGCGAAATCGGGTCGAACTTGTGATCATGGCAACGGGCGCATGAAACGGTGAGTCCCAAGAAGACCGTGCCAAGGGTATCGACCCGGTCGGCGACGTATTCAGCCTGCCACTCTTCGGGGATCGATCCCGCTTCGGAATTGATGCGATGGTTGCGGCAAAAGCCCGTTGCGATTTGTTGATGTAGGGTGGTGTTGGGAAGCATGTCTCCCGCCAGTTGGTGGGTAATGAATTTGTCGTAGGGAAGATTTTGATTCAGGGCGCGAATGAGCCAATCCCGCCAAGCCCATTGGTAGCGGTAACGGTCGTTTTGATAGCCATCGGTATCCGCGTAGCGCGAAGCTTCCATCCAGAACGCGGCCATGTGTTCGCCGTATCGGGGTGAGGCCAGGAGCCGGTCAATGAGCTTTTCGTAGGCGTCGGGAGAGGAGTCGTCCACGAAAGCTCTCACTTCTTCAGGCGAAGCAGGGATTCCTGTCAGATCCAGACTGACGCGACGAATGAGCGTTTCCTTGGAGGCGGGAGAGGAGGGCGTTAGATTTGAATCCTGGAGGCGCCTGATGATGAAATGGTCGATGTTTCGTGGTTCGTTTTTCCGGGTCGCAGGGATGAAGGCCCAATGAGGTTCGAATTGGGCACCTTCTTCAATCCATTTTCGAAGAGACCGAATTTCCTTGGGAGAGAGGCTCTTATTGGTCTCAGGCGGAGGCATGATTTCCTCTGCATCAAGGTGGGCGATGCGAGCGATTAGTTCGCTTTTGTCAGGCGCTCCCGGCTCAATGACTTTGAGAGCGGACTCTCGCTGATCGAGGCGTAGTTTAGCTTCGCGTGTTTTGGAATCGGGACCGTGGCAGGCGAAGCACTTATTGGAAAGGATGGGGCGGATATCACGATTGAACGAGAGCTTTCCAGCTGCGCCGAGCGTGCTGAAGAGGAGAACGATGGGAATAATTCGCATGGAAGAACGCCCCGAATAAAGCGCAAGTTCCACTCCTCCGCGAGAACCAACTTTGGGGCTTAGAGGGCTTCGTGTTTTGTGAGAAGAACGCGGACGTCGCCTACGAAAACTTTGGCGCGAATTTCAACCGGGATCCGCCAGGTGTCATCTGAGATCCAGAGGGTGGCGGACTTGAGTTTTTTGTAGTGTTTGAGACTCATGTCGTCGGCGATTTTTTGGAGGGCAATACTCATCTTGATGCACTTGCGGCCGTGGTGCATTTCACGGCCGAGGACTCTGAGTTTGCAGAGATACGGCGTTGCGACCGGATGAAAGGGCATCACAACGGTGTCTCCGTTTTTGAGAGACATACTCCGGACCTGGAGGAGGCCCGCGAAGAGGTCGAGGGGGTGAGGGTAGTTGAAGGTGCTCTTATCGACGTCTGTTTTTCCGTTCTCGGTTTCGATCTTCGACCCTTTGACGCCATTGGAATTGAAGAGGTATTCCAGTTTGCTGATCTCTGCACGGGCTTTCTCGGTGCCGATGAACATAAGCGGTCTCAGGTTTGAGGGCCGGAGGAAGCTGATGTAGTTGAATTGGAAGGGGTAGAGGGCATGGGCCCAGCCGGTGCTGCCGCCGTAGGCATGAACGAGGAAATGCTTGGGGTATTTGGGGTCTTTTTTTCCAAAGAGAATGTCGAAGTTACCAGCCTTGAGTCGTCCATTCCAGGACATGGTGTAGGAGAGCTTGGTGGGTGAGATTTTGCGGAGAGGGTCTTTTGGGGGAATATTGGCCTGTTTGAACCAAGCGGGGGCAGCCGAGACAGGTAGGATGAGAGCAAACGAAAGAAGAAGGAATTTCATGTAGTTGTGAGACCCTCAATCAGCGTCACTTATTCACAATCGCGTCTTTAAAAAGAAAAAGGCGTGACGGGAGGTGGGGGAAGGTTAAAACCCATTTGAAGCCTATGGCGAACAAGGTCACCTACCAAGAAGCTGGAGTTGATACCCGGGCCGCTGCGGCACTGGTCAACGAGATTAAATCGGACGTTGCCCGGACGCAGAAACAGCGGCAGTTGCACAACTCCTTCGGCCTCTTTGCGGCGGCCTTTGACCTCAGTGAGTATCGCCAACCGGTGATCGTCACGGGCTGCGACGGAGTGGGAACCAAGATTGAATTGCTTCTGGAGCACGGAATGGAATCCGAAGCCGGGAAGGATTTGATCGCCATGAGCGTGAACGACATCATCACGACGGGTGGTGACCCTCTTCTGTTCCTGGATTACATCGGGATTGAAAAACTCCATCCCGAGCGGATCAAGCGCCTGATTTCGGGGATGTGCGATTACCTCGAAGACTGTGGCTGTATTTTGGCCGGAGGTGAGACGGCGGAAATGCCGGGGCTTGTTCCTCCTGATGTCGTGGAGCTTTCAGGATTTTGTATCGGCGCAGTAGAGAAGGATGAAATGATTCAGCCGGATACTGCAAAATTGGGAGATGTTTTGGTGGGATACAAATCCGACGGGTTCCACGCCAATGGCTGGAGTCTCTGTCGTCGTATTCTCAGTGAACATGGATCTGAATTTAGCGATGAAGAGATTAAGGCGATGCTTGCTCCGACTCGTTTGTATCACGACGTGACCAATAGCTTGAAGTTAGCGGGTGTTCGCGCGAAGGCCTTTGCCCACATCACCGGCGGTGGTCTTCCTGAAAATCTGGAGCGCTTGTTCCGGGGAATGGGGGCGGACCTCACGATTCCTTATTGGGAGAATGAACCGGTCCAGAAGCTTTTGGTCCACACCGATCCCGAGGATCGATTTAATGCCTTCAATATGGGCATCGGTTGGGTCGCGGTGGTGGATCCTGATTCGGTGGAGGTGGCCTGCGCGGCCGGGCCGGGTGGCATTGTGTTGGGCGAACTCCGCGATGGAGACGGCATTACTGCCACCGTGAAATCCTAATCCTTATTATTTATGAGCGATCCTCTCAAACACGAGTGTGGAATCGCCGTTGTGCGATTGAAGAAGCCCCTGGCTTATTATCAAGACCGTTACGGGTCGGCTCTCTGGGGCTTCAATAAGTTGTTTCTTCTCATGGAGAAGCAACACAATCGCGGGCAGGACGGGGTTGGGATCGGTTGTGCCAAAATCGGGATGCCAGCGGGGCAACCATATATTTTCAGACGTCGGGATTCCAAGAAGGATTCCTTGGCCAAGCTCTTTCGCAAGGAGCTCAAGGAACTGCAACGGAGGCATCGCAAGGGGCTTCTTGATCAAGAGAACCCGGATGATCTCCGCAAGAATTTTGATTTTGCAGGAGATGTTTACATGGGGCACCTGCGTTACGGGACATCGGGAGAATTTGATGACGGTTCCTGTCATCCCTATCTGCGGCGGAGCAACTGGCCCACAAGGAGTCTGATGGTGATGGGAAATTTCAACATGACCAATACTAGCCAGCTAAACCAGCGGATGTTGGATCGTGGTCAGCACCCGGTGTTTGGAACGGATACCCAGACGGTGCTGGAGGAAATTGGATTTCATTTGGATGAGGCCCATACGGATATTTATCATGAAGTGAGGGACGAGGGGATTGCCGGCGATCATACCGCGGAGCTGATTTCCGAACGTCTCAATCTTGCGCATATCGTCGCGGAGTCGGCGAAGGGCTGGGATGGCGGATATTGTATTTCCGGCGTGGTTGGAAATGGAGATCTTTTTGTGATGCGGGATCCCCATGGTATTCGTCCCTGTCACTATTATGAGACGGACGAGGTAATTGCTTTTGCCTCCGAGCGCGTTCCCTTAATGACGGTTTTTGAAGCCGAGCAGGATGAAGTGAAAGCGCTCGATCCTGGCACCGTGATGACGATTAAGAATTCGGGTGAGCATCAATCGGAACGCTTCGCTGAAAAGGTGGATCCAAAGCCGTGTTCGTTCGAGAAGATTTATTTCTCCCGGGGAAATGATCCTCAGATCTACAAGGAGCGCAAGGCAATGGGTGCGGCTCTCGTGGATCAGGTTGTGGAGTCCATCGGGCATGACTTTGATAAGTCGGTCTTCTCCTTTGTTCCCAATACTGCGGAGACAGCTTATTATGGTTTGATGGATGGCTTACGTCTCTATCGACGTAAAAAAGTTCGTTCGGATATTCTGGAAGCACTCCAGAGGGGAGAACTCACGGAGGAAAAGCTCGACGATTTGGTTCTCCGCAATTGGCCCGTGGGTGAGAAGATTGCTCACAAGGATATTAAGTTGCGGACTTTCATTTCCAAGGAAAGCGGGCGCAATCAATTGGTTTCCCACGTTTACGATATTTCTTATGGTGTCGTGGGAGAAGGGGATTCTCTGGTGGTTCTCGATGATTCGATCGTTCGCGGAACGACGCTGAAGCAATCGATCCTTAAGATTTTAGCGCGAACCAAGCCGGGGAAGATTGTTATTTGTTCAACTGCACCCCAGATTCGTTATCCTGATTGTTACGGTATCGACATGTCGGAGATGGGCAAGTTTATCGCCTTTCAGGCAACGATCAATTTGCTGGAGCGCTCGGGAAGAGGGGCCTTGATCGAAGATGTTTATAAGGATTGCATTGCTGAGCTCGAAAAGCCGCCTGAAGAACGAATCAATGCGGTGAAGAGGCTCTACGCTGACTTTGCCGACGATGAAATTTCGAAGGAGATTGCCGCAATCGTGTATCCCGAGGATATCGATTGGCATGGTGAAGTCGAAGTGCTTTATCAGACCGTCGATAACCTTCATGACTCGATTGAAGGACCGTCGGGAGATTGGTATTTCACCGGAGACTATCCCACACAGGGTGGGGTGGCTGTTGCGAACCGGGCCTTCATTCATTGGCGCGAAGGGAAGGTCGGCCGTAGTTACGATCTGCACTTATAGAGCTTCGACAGCGCGCGCACAGCGGAGGATCGTCTGTTCTCCGAGGTGTGGTCCGAGGATCTGAAGTCCGACCGGCAGTCCGTCGACAGGTTCGAGTGGCACGGAGATCCCGCAATTCCCGGCAAGGTTGGCGGAGATCGTGAAGATGTCGGCGAGGTAATGCTTCAGTGGATCGCCTGACGCGGCTCCCATCTTTGGCGCCGCGTCCGGAGCGACCGGAGTCAGGATGGCGTCTACTTTTTCAAAGGCTTGAATGAAGTCTTGCTTGATGAGCGTGCGAACTTTTAACGCACGGAGATAGTATGCATCGTGATAGCCGGAGGAGAGAACGTAAGTGCCGAGAATGATGCGACGTTTCACTTCCGAACCAAATCCTGCTTCCCGGCTGTCGGTATAGAGTGAGAGCATATCCTTGGGGTTCTCGGTGCGGTTGCCGTAGCGGACGCCGTCGAAGCGCGAGAGGTTGGATGATGCCTCTGCCGGAGCAATGATGTAGTAGGTCGCGATGGCGTATTCAGTATGTGGGAGGGAAATTTCGACGAGTTCGGCTCCCAGGGCTTCGAGGGCCTTGGCAGCGCTCTCGACACGTTCGCGAATCTGGGAGTCAATACCGTGGGTGAAGTATTCCTTGGGGAGTCCGAGTTTCATTCCGGCGACTCCTTGATCGAGTCCTTCGGTATAATCGGGAATTTCGGCATCGAGACTGGTGGAGTCGCGTGGGTCGACTCCGGCGATGGCATTGAGGAGAAGAGCGGCGTCTTCAACGGTGTGTGTGAGTGGTCCGATTTGATCAAGAGATGAACCGAAGGCAACCAGGCCATAGCGGGAAACCCGGCCGTAGGAAGGTTTCAACCCTACCACTCCACAATGGCTGGCTGGTTGGCGGATTGAGCCACCTGTGTCCGATCCGAGCGCGGCGGGAATAAAGTTCCCTGCCACGGCAGCTGCTGAACCTCCGGAGGACCCTCCTGGGATGTGTCCCGGAGCGGCAGGGTTTTGGGTGAGCTGAATTCCAGAGTTCTCGGTGGATGAGCCCATCGCGAATTCATCTAGGTTCGTACGACCAAAGGGGATGGCGCCGGCGGCCCTCAGGTTTTTGATGACGGTTGCGTCATAGGGGGAGGTGTAGGCACCGGAGAGGAATTTGGAACCACAGGTGCAGGGTGATCCCTGGACATTGATGTTGTCCTTGATCCCGATGGGCAGACCGCCGAGAGGGAGCGAGAGGTCGGCCTTGTCGGCCTCTGTCAGAGCTGTTTCAGGTTCGGATGAAATGAAGGCTCCGATATCTCCATCTCGGGCGGAGATTTGCGAGACGGCATCTTCGATGATGTCGCGGGGGGAGATTTCGCCTGCGGTGAGCTGCCGACGCAAAGAGCTGAGAGATTGAGCTGCGAGAGACATGTATCTGGAAAGTTTAGGCGTCGACGACTTTTGGGACGCGGAGCTGGCCGTTCGCTTGGTCGGGAGCATTTTGAAGGAAGCCTTTGGCAGGGAGGCTTTCAACCGGCTGGTCCGGACGCACTTTGTTCGAGGTAGTGTTGGCGTGAGACATGGGCTCGATGCCCTCGATGTCGACCTCGGAAAGCTTCTCGATGTGCTCCATGACTCCGGTGAGTTGGGAGCCGAAGCGCTCTACTTCTTCTTCGCTTAAATTGATACGCGCGAGGTTCGCAACGTAGCGGACATCGATTGATGAATCAGCCATGGGCGAAGAATGCACCGCTGATGCGCGGGAGGGAATCGCAAAGTGCGAATCTCACTGAAGAACTTTGTTTGCGACGAGCTCGGCGTAGATCCACCAGCAGACCGAGACGGTGGCTGCGGCGAGGAGGACGAAGAGCACGGTATTCCGCGTGCGGTATTTGCGTTCGTTGCGGATTTCGTTACGAGACATCTGGGCATAGAAGGCTCGTTCCCGGCGGCGCTGGGCGAAATCGTCCGGCGCGGGCATGGTGGTGCGTTCCTTTTCCATTTGCTCTCGAATCCGCTCGGGAGCTTTCTCGATAAAATCCTCATACTTGGCG
>ERZ1048068.1186-NODE-1186-length-20706-cov-6.160961_pt1 | contig 20706 bp, 23 predicted proteins | sample MGYA00383098_ERZ1048068 | MGnify/ENA primary metagenome ERZ1048068 (study PRJEB29581, sample SAMEA5548368) | metagenome | biome: marine; feature: coastal; material: water | depth 1 m | study: Short-term variability in the microbial, nano- and picoplankton... | reverse complement strand
TTAGAGCTACAGGTGATATTACAGCATACTATTCTTCTGACGAAAGATTAAAAGAGAACTTTGCACCATTAGCTGGAGCATTAGATAAAGTTAAAGCAATCGGAGGATACGAATTTGATTGGAAAGAAGGTATTGAAGATGCTACTAGCAAAACAGGACATGATATCGGAGTTAAAGCACAAGAGATACAAGCACAGTATCCTGATTTAGTTCACGAAAGAGAAAATGGATATCTAGCAGTCGATTATATTAAGCTAAGTGCTGTATTAATCGAAGCAGTAAAAGAATTATCAAATAAAATAGATATTTTAGAAAGCAAAATTTAAGTGGGGCTATTATTTAATTTAGATACTGATACAGTAAAAGGTCCAACAGAAAGTCTATACTGTAGAATAGATCAGATTACTATCCAAAAAGATGCTAATAGAATTATAGTAAGCTTAGTTTACTTTAAAGATATAGAACAAAGCTCTCGTATAGATTGTATATCATATGAAGTAATAGTTTATGAAAATGGTGATACTGAAGGTAGAGAAATAAGATTACCGTCAGTTTTAAAACTAGACTTATCAGAAAAAGTAACTATTAAAGAGCCTATTTATAAACAAGAGCTAGTTAAGGAGGAAGTTCCTTATGTTAGCTTTAATGATTTAGGTGAAGAGATTACGAAATACCGAGAGGTAGAAATAGAAAAAAATATTAAGGTAGGAGAAGAAGAGAAAGAAATAAATATTCCTGCTTATACAGCTATTCAAAAAGATATTTTTGGTTTCTGTTACAGTAAGATAAAAGAAAAACTTTTAAAAACTTTTCCATATTTAGAAATAAAAGAAGTATAAAATGGCAGTAGCAGAATACGGAACTACAAATATAACTTTTCAATCAACAGATACTTGGGCTAACAACGTAGACGGGAATGATAATATTTCAGTATCTGGATCTAATGGCTGGGCTAGAGACATAGTAGATGATCCAGGAGCTACAAACTTAAGTGTTAACAGTGAATTAAGAAGTAATAAACTATTCTACGGTAACGTAGTTACTAAAACTAATATTACTGCTCAAGTTACTTTACCCTATACCAGCGGTACTGTAAACGCTTCAAGTACTCTTGCTATTAAAAATAACTCTTTTAACGATAATGCAACAGTTAGATTAGTTGCGTCTCCTACTTATCCTTACCTATTTGAAAAATGGACTTCTGATAGTGGAGGGTCTACAACGATATCTACTAATGCTACTTTAGATTTAACTGCTACTGATCATACATCGGTAACTAATTTTTATTGTTGGGCTACTTCTCCAAGTAGTAATAGTGCAACTATAGGTTATCACGCTAGTACTGCATCTACTGCTTGTGGTGCATCAGGTACAACAGTATTTTGGAATGCCTCAGATGGCTCACATTTCTCTGATGCTTATGCATTCTATACTGATGCTACTTTGACAACTACTGTGAGTGCGGGTAAATACTCTGACGGTACAGAAGTAATGACAGTAGATTCTAGCGGAGTCATAACTAGCGGTACTATCTGCTAATAAAAATAAGTCTTAATGGTAAATGTTATATGGATATTAGAAAATATCAAAAAACACTCTAGCTTTTATACTGAACTAAAAGTATCTTTACTATTAGGATCTGTAATACAGTGGAAAAAGCATAACTCTAATACAAGTACTAACCTATACTGTGATAAGAGTACCTATTCATTTTTATCAGACATAAATGCTATAGAATTATGGGATAATGTATATAGATGTACATTTGATGAAAGTATTAATAAAGATATCTTCTGGGCTAGTTCTAAATTAAACATACTTTCTAGTATAAAAACCCCTTCAGTAGTATTAGATCATGATTTCTTAGTATATAAAAGTTTTGAACCGTATCTAAAAGATAAAGTTATAGTAGGACACGAAGAAAATGGGGAAAACTACTATCCTCATGCTTTAGATGAATATGTAAGAAGAACAAACCATATACTGAACCGACCTAACCATAAATCAGTTAATTGTTGTTTTAATTACTACCCTAATCCTGCATTCGCTAGATCTTATGCTAATACTTCATTAAAACTAATGGAAGAATTAACTAAGTTAAATGCTCCTAACTCTAAGTATTTAGTTTATGCTGAACAATTGTTACTAAAACATCTTTTAGACCTGCATAATATAGAATATATACCCTTAACCACTGATATATGGCATAGTAGCGACAGAAAATGGTTAAAAGGTACTAAAGGTTTAATAGATAGTAAAGAATCTAACCTATATTTCAGACATTATTGGATGGAAAAGAATAAAATATTAGATTCTTCGGAAGGATTTAACTATATTAATGAAATAAATACCTTAAGAAGGATAATATCTAATAATAGTAAAGTAAACATGCAATCTTTAAGTAAACTACATAAAAGGTAATGGGTATACTAGATAAAAGCTACATAAAAGAAAATATTACTAATAATAAAGATAAACCTGTTACATATAGATGGACTCATGGTGCGACAGACGACGATTTAGGTGACGGTTTACTAATCTACTCTATTATACAGTATATGAGAGCTAAAGTATGTGTATGTTTAGGCTCTGGAGGAGGATTTATACCAAGGATAATGACTAGAGCAAGACAAGACTTACATGAAGCTGGTATATTTGAAGGAGATAACGGTATGAGCTGGGGAGACATAGGAGTCACCTTTGTAGTTGACGCAGCTAATGAAATAGGCGGTGAAGTAGATTGGTTAAATAAAGATTCTTTCTTTAGAGAGACCTTTTGTCCGCGCATCATAAACGATACTACTGAAAAAGCTTATTATAACTTCTTTGTTAAAGAAGATATTAAGGTAGATTACTTACATATCGATGCTGGACATTCTTATAAAGACGTAAAACAAGATTTTGAACTATATAGTAAGTTATTATCACCAAAAGGTATAGTATCTATTCACGATACTGATAAATCTTACTCAAAAGACTACATAGTCACTAAAGATATAAAAGATCAAGACCATTTTCATGAATTTACTGATGGCCCAGCGAAGTTTATGAAGGAATTATTAAAAGATCCTAAATGGAACGTATTAAATTTGTTTAATAACGGTATTTTAAAAACAAAACCTAGTTCTACTGGGCTAACTATAGTACAACATGCTTAATTTAGTTACAGTAGTAGGTGAAAACACCCATATACTTCCCCATATGCTTAAACACTATGAGGATAAGGTAGATAAGGTATACGTAGGAGTATATAGACAATCGGAAAACGACGGTATACTTAACGAAATAGAAGAACTAGGTATAGAACCCTTCTTTGTTTACACAGATAGTAAGTATAACTGGAATAAAGTAACAGAAATATACAATTCCATCAAAAATACTAAACCTAACGATTGGTGGATAGTATCTGATGATGATGAACTACAAGTATATCCGTACAGCATTGAGGATATAGTAAAAGACTGTGAAAGAAGCGGTTATGAGTTTGTAACAGGAGGGTTCTTAGATAGAATAGGTATAGATGGTACTTTTCCTAAGGTAAGCAGAGACACAAATATTCATAAGGCTTTCCCATTAGCAGGTTTCTTTAGATACCCAATGTCTGGAGCATGTCCTAACAAAGTAACTCTTATGAAAGGTAATATGCAAGTAACTTCTGGTCAACATTATATACAATTTACTGATAATAATAGTTGGGGCAAGAACCATCCTAAAAGAATGCCTATAGAACAGGTATTCACCCAAGTACATCATTTTAAATGGGATAGTACTTGTATTGAAAGACTAAAAAAAGTAGCAGATGTTAACAAAGAGTATGCTTATTCAAAAGAATACCTAAAAATGTACAATGCTATTAAAGATACAGAGTGGAAAATAGATATAAAGAACCCAGATTTTTTAGTTGAAGAATTAAAAGAATTTTCGTATATTAATTACTACGATTATTCCCGTTGGAATATATTAAAAGATAAAATAGTTACAATATGAGTTTAGAATCAGACGTAGAAAAACATCTTTTAGAAGAAAGAAAAGTAAAAGCATTAGAAAAAATAGCTAATACTATAGATGCTCTTACAATATGGTTTGAAGAAGTAGATAAAGAAGATTGGAGCAATAGATTACAATTTTATTTAGGTGAATTTCATAAAATAGTACCAAAAGAAGTAGATGAAACAGAAACACAAACTGGGAGTGATAGTTCCATACAGGAACAGACCTGATCAACTTAAGGTTTTTAAAGAGTACATTTCAAATTACCTTTACAGTAAGAAGATTCTTCATGAAGTTATAATAGTTGAACAGCAAGATGATAAACCTTTTAATAGAGGGTTACTTCTCAATTGGGGATGTAGAAAAGCTGAATGGGCAGAATGTGATTACGTAGTTTTCCACGATATAGATATGCTTCCAGTTAATGTGGACTACTCTTATAGTGATAAACCACTTCACTTAGTACAAAATTTAGAGATACCAGATGAAGAGGACTCTCTTTTTTATGATTATTTTGGAGGTGTTACTATGTTTACGTTAAAGGATATTAAAAAAGTAAATGGATATTCTAATAATTATGTAGGTTGGGGATTTGAAGATGATGATTTATTCTTAAGATGCCTTAGAAATGAAATAAAGATGGATAGTTTAGAGTGGGGACAGAGAAGACACCCTGGTATCGGGCTTCAGTGCAATGGAAAAGATTCTTATGTAGCTATTGATAACCCTATTATAAGGAATAAAGATTTTAGTATATTTGGTAGCTTTACTATAGATAGTTTAGACTGTAATATAGATTACGAATTCGACGAAATGAGTATTTTTTCCTTTCCTGGTCAAGATATTGCACTTAGTTACCGCTCATTTATGAACTTTAACTTTCAACTTTGGGATAAATTTATGAATTCTCATTCTATCTACACTAAAAAATACCCATTCGGTAGTTATAATTACGTTACTACTTTTAATTTATCGGGAGAAACGAAAGAAGTAGAGTTTTATATTAATGGTAGCTTTATAGGAAGTAAAACTTTAGATTCTTTTGTGAATATTAGTCGTAGTAATAAAAAATTACTTTATTTAGGTGTAGGAAATCCTAATAGAGAAGTAAAACCTAATTTTTTTAAAGGACTTATAAGTAATTTTGCTATTTACGACAAAGCTCTTACTAATAGTGATATAGCTGATATAAGTAATAACACCAAATATAGTTTATTTGAATACAAAAGTGGTCGAAATTTAATTTTATACTTTGATAGTAAGTTTATCTCTAACAATTCATTTGTTGATTTAGCTGGAAATAGTAATAATATTATAAAAAATTGCAAAAAAGTATTTACTACTGAACAAACTAGAAAAAAGGTTCCTGTACCTTTCAGAAGAGCAGGAATATTCAAAGCTATACCTCATAAGAATTCAGGGTTTACAGATACTTGGGCAGATTGGTCTAGTAGAACTAATCAATATAAATACTTTAGAGTATTAGACAACGAATCTTCTATTGATAAAGAAGATGGGCTGTCTACTTATTGGGGAGAACTTATCAAAGAAGATAACAATAACAATTACAACCATCTATATGTCAAATCATAAATTAGGAGTATGTGTTCCTTATCGAGATAGGGAGCTTCACCTTAATGAATTTATTCCTAAGGTAGGAAAATTCTTAAAAGACGCAGGTATAGATTTTCAAATGTATTTTGCTCATCAAGCTGATGATAAACTCTTTAATAGAGGTGCTATGAAAAATATAGCTGCAAAACATGCTTTTGAAGACGGGTGTGATTATATAGTTTGGCATGATATAGATATGATTCCGGAAGATAATTCCTGTAATTATTCGTTTCCTGGAGACTTTCCACAGCATATAGCAGTTAGAATATCTCAATCTGATTATAAACTTAAATATTTTGAATATTTCGGTGGTGCAGTAATCTTTTCTAAAGAACAAGTAGAAAAAACTAATGGTTATTCAAATGAATACTGGGATTGGGGTATGGAAGATGATGATTTATTTTGGAGATGTTATTTAGAAGGTTTATTAGACGTAACTACTAGTAGTATGGATACATTTCCACAACATTATTACTTTAATGGTGTTGATTCTAAAGTAGTTGTATCAAAAGAAGTACTACCTAAAGGGTTTTTTCAAAGAGAATTTGAAATATCTGTACTTACAAGAGCAGAACACCAACAAGACAAAGCTCCTATACACCTTATAGGAGATGCTCAAGCTAAATTTTTTGAATATCCTATTTTTAGAATACCAGGAGAAGATTTTGGAATATCTTTTAATAACTCTAGAGCATATACGTTACAGTTTTTCAATAACTTCCATCAACATAATTATATGTGGGCAAAAAGATATGCTAACTTATGGACTTGGATTACTGCTAAGTTTAATCCTAGAAGAAAGAAAGTAAATTACTATATTAATGGAGTTGAAGTTGACGCAGATTTAGGTCATGGTACAGAATCTCCTTTAATTTTTAACGGTAGATTAAGTAGTAAGTATAAAGAAGGAGACATTTACATAGGATATACACCTACCTTTACTGAGGAATACCCAGGTAAACGGTTTAAAGGAGGTATAGGAGAGGTTATTATTAAAAGTCAAGATGAAACTATATGGAAACTTACCGAAGACAAAGAGTACTACAGTGAAAACGTTGAGGAAAAAAAAGAAAGTATGGTTATATATAATACTATAGTACCCCATCGCAGAGATGGTAAATTTAGATGTTTACCTCATAAAGATGAAGGATTAGTAAACGGTAAATGGTCAAAAGGAGAGACAACTGCTAAAAATGAACGTAGATATGTATTACAAATGCAACAAGGTAAAGTAAAGTATAAACAAGATGGTATCAATAGTATAAAATACGAATTACTAGGAGAGGAAAAATTAACACCTTGGGCCAAAATATTAAACATAAAGTTATGAACGACGTACAAAAGCACTATCACAATACAAGAAATAAGTTAAACAAAACAGGATGTGGAATGTGTCTGGCTAAATGGACCCAAACTACTATACATTTACAGTTAGGTAGAACTCACTCCTGCCATCACCCAGATACACATCCAATCCCTCTAGCTGAGATAAAAAGAAATCCTTCTGCTCTACACAACACAGGATATAAAAAAGCAAGAAGAAAACAAATGCTGGAAGGTAAACGTCCTTCTGAATGCGATTACTGTTGGAATGTTGAAGACAACTCAGATGAATTCTCGGATAGAACATTTAAATCTAGTGAACCATGGTCTGATCCTCATCATGATGAAATAGTAAATGCTGATTGGAGACAAGACTTTTTTCCTAAATATGTAGAAGTAGCATTTAGTAATGCTTGTAATTTTAAATGTTCATACTGCGGTCCTTCTTTTTCCTCTCAATGGGTTCAAGAAATACAAAAGCACGGCGCCTATCCAACTACTGATAAGTTTAACGATTTGGAGTGGGCGAAAAAGTCTGGAAGAATGCCTTTTAATCACAAAGATTTTAACCCTTATGTAGAGGCTTTTTGGAAATGGTGGCCTGATTTATATAAAAACCTACATACATTCAGGATTACAGGAGGTGAACCTTTATTATCAAAAGACACTTGGAAAGTATTGGATTTTATTATCGATACTGATCAACCTAACAGTAAGCTTAATTTATCTATTAATTCTAACCTAGGTATACCTGATAATTTAGTTGATAAACTTATCGATAAAATAAACCGAATCTCTGATGCACGTAGAGTATCGGAATTCGTTCTTTATACATCGGTGGACGGTTGGGGAGAGCAAGCAGAATATGGTAGAAACGGTCTTGTATTTAATAAATTTTGGGATAACATAAATAAAGTACTTTCTTCTTGTCCTAACGTTACTGTAGGTATAATGAGCACATATAACGCATTATCTGTACCTAGTTACCATAAGTTAGTAAAAGAAGTTTATGAGTTAAAAAAAATATATGGCTCTACCGATAGAGCATGGACAACTCCGGTATCTTTAGATGCATCTTTTTTACGTCATCCATTTCATCAAACAGTACAAGTACTACCATTAGAGTTTTCAGATACAGTTAAAAGTCATTCAGAACTAGCAGCTGACTATCAAGAAGTTTTCCATCAAAATCTTAATAATTCTGGAGTAACATATGGATATACAGATATAGAAATTACTAAGTTAAAACGTATTTATGATTGGATGATATCTCCGCAAGATGAAAAAGACCTTTTGAGAAATCGACATAATTTTTATAATTTTTTTAACGCTCATGACAAAAGGAGAGGTACAGACTTTTGTAAAACTTTTCCTGAATACGAAGAGTTTTTCAACATATGCAAAGGTATAAGATTGTAAGTATATATGAAAAAAAAAATAATTCTTTTAAGAGACCCTTGGAAAGATGTAAAAAATAAAGATAGTGGCTGGGGTAATAGATTAATATGTTGGGAAGCAGCTCATATTATTAATAAAGCTTTAGGTGGTGACTATATTATAAAAGTACTTCCAGCTGAATACCCTGAAATTCTAGCAGTTAATTTTCCTAACACAGAATATTATACACCTAATGAATGGAGTAAAGATCTTGTACCTATAGAAAACTCCACAGTACTCAGTTGGATAGAAAAAGATGAAATTACTCTTTCTAACGATGTTTCATATGTTACCAATTTCGACTTTAGCTTCAGTGGGGAAATAACAGGAGCATTTTTTAATTTTAAATTCGACCTTGTACGAAAATTACGTTTTAAAGACGAAGCCCTTGGCAAAAGATTACGATTATACTTTAAAGATAGAATTGGTATACACATAAGGAGAGGTAGGGGAGTACATATGACTAACGATGATAAATTATCCATACCTAAACCTTACATGAGGTACTATAAAGTATGTACTAAATGTGATAAAAACTACCCTTTTATAAGAGATGAAATTTATTTTAACATAATAGAAGATTATATAAAGAAAGATAAAGATGCAAAATTTTTTATAGGAATAGATATAAATGAAAAAGCATTAATTTACTATAAAGAAAAATACCCAGGTAGAATTATAACATTTGAAGACGTGGTAAAAGACAATAAAGATGTAATAGATCAATCTCAAATTTTAAGACCTAGACTACAGTTATCGGATATGGGAAAAATACTAATAGATTTTTTTAGTTTAGCTTACTGTAAAGTTTTAATGGGTAGTCCAAGTTCAACATGGAGCTATATGGCATTTAGGATTTTAAATAATAGTATTGAAAATAAAATGACTACTTACATTCCTTCTGAGGAATTAAGAAAACCAATAGGATATTTAAATGTATTTAATTATAATGGGCACAAAAAACAATATATTCACAAAAGTGACATCCTTTGAAAAGAAAGTTGCAGAATGGTTTAATGCACCGTATGGAGTAGGTGTAGACTGTTGTACTCATGGGCTAGAACTATGCCTTAGGTATAATAAATCAACTTCATTCAGTACTCCCGTTAGAACATATATATCAGTTCCTTTACTTGGTAAAAAATTAAATATAGAACATCAATGGAGAAACTATGAATGGAAAAATTTTTATTATATTACTCCAAATATTATTGATGCAGCAGTTTTATGGAAAAAAAATTCGTATCTTTACGGTACGTTTATGGTACTTTCGTTTCAATTTAAAAAACATTTAAGTTTAGGAAGAGGCGGAATGATATTAACTGATAATGAGCAAGCAGCTATACAATTGCGGAAAATGACATACGACGGTAGAACATCAGATAAACCTTGGACTGAACAGGACATAGAAACTATGGGATACCATTATTATATGACTCCGGAAACTGCTGAAACAGGAATAAATAAGTTAAAAGATGCTATAATTAAGAAACCTAAAATGTGGTCTTACAAAGATTATCCAGAATTAACTAAAATGAAAATATTTAATGAGTAAACTTTTATCCTTTGGAGACAGCTGGACTGAAGGCTGTGAATTAAATTATCCTGAAAAAGAATGTTATACCAGGTTATTGGCTGAAAAAACAAATACACCTTATTATAACTTCGGTACAGGAGGTAATTCTTTTTCACTTATATGTAATGAAATACTCACATATAATATAAGTAAGAATGATTTCGTTTTAGTATGTATACCACCAGATATTAGATCTATAGGTGAAACAAAAGATGGAGAATTTATATCTCTTTTTAGTACAATTTCTAAAAATCCTGATAAATTTATACAAAAACAGTTTGATTATTATAATGAAGTATTAGTTGAACATAAAAATTGGCATCCTTATTTTCAACTTTTAAATTTATTTTGTGTACAAGAATATTTAATTAAAACAGGAAGTAATTTTTTATTCTTTACTAATTACGGTAGTATAGATTATAACTTTGAATTTAACGGCAAGATAGATCAATCTAACTTCTTAATAGATCATAGTTTAACTATGTTTTTAGGAGGAGAAGATTCAGATTTAATACCAAGCAGTCTAAATACTGATAATATAGAGGCTAAGTATTTTAAAACTAAGTACTTTGAAGGTAATGATAGTCATCCTAACGCAAAAGGACATGAAAAAATATCAAATCTAATTTTTAATAGTAGTAGATATCAACGATGGTTAAAATAAACAACGAATACAGTACTTTAAAAGAAGTGATAGTAGGAAGAGTTGAAAATGCTAATCAACCATTCCACGGTACTGACTTACATGCAATTAATTATGCAGACAAAGACACTATTCCTTCCTCAGAAAGAGGTTTATTTGATCCTCAAGTATATGAAGAGTCTATTGAAGACCTTGATTTATTAGCAGAAGCTCTAAAAGACTTTGGAGCTATAGTACATAGACCAAATATATTAGATACTAAAAAAACCGTCTCTAACGGTTATTGGGAAACAGATCAATACTATACATTCTGCCCAAGAGATACTATGACAGTCATTGGAGATACCATTATAGAATCACCTATGACGTTAAGGTCTAGACAGTTTGAAACTGATGCTTATAGAGAGCTGTTTATTGATTATATGAATAAAGGAGCTAAATGGATATGTGCTCCTAAACCTAGATTAACAGACGATTCATATCAAAGAGACGATTTAGATAAACTTACATTAACTGAAGTAGAACCTGTATTTGATGCAGCTAATATACTCAGACATAATGATGATATATTATACCTAAATTCTAACACAGGAAACTATAAAGGATATACTTGGTTAAAGAATTTGCTTGGAGATAAATATAAGGTACATTACTTAGAAAATATGTATTCATATTCTCATATTGATTCTACAATCGCAATTTTAAGAGATGGGCTAGCATTAGTTAATCCAGCTAGAGTTAGCGAAAAAAATATGCCAGAACTATTCAAAGGATGGGATATTATATATTCTCCTCCGATGATAGATATTGGGTATAAAGGAGTATTAAGAGCATCTGAATGGGTAGGTATAAATCTAATCTCACTAGACGAGAATACAGTATGTGTAGATAATAGACAAACAGAATTAATTAATAAATTAAAAAAATATAACATAGAAGCATTAGACTTAAAGATTAGACATTCTAGAACATTAGGAGGTTCATTTCACTGTTGTACTGCTGATATGGTAAGAGAATGATATCTACTAACACTATAAAAACCGGGTTTATTGATCCTTTTATTATCAAGGATGATTTTTTAGAGTTTGATTACGTAAAACAACCATTAACGAAGTCTTCTGAGCTAGATACATGGAGATCTCAAGGATATTACCATAAAAGTTTTTTAGGTTCGATGTATAATAGTAAAAATCCAATGCCTGCCTGGGTAGATGATATATCTAAAGCCTTAGGATTGAAGAAATGTGGGTTTGTTTTTTATAGAATGGATCAATTAGACATAATGCCACCTCATATTGATCATTTTGATACTTACTGTAAGGTATTTAACGTAAAAAGAGATTTGGTTTATAGGGCAATAGTATTTTTACAGCCTTGGGAACCGGGTCATTACTTTGAATATAATGGAACCGGATTAGTTAACTGGTTAAAAGGTGAATATGTAATGTACAGTCAAGATGTAGAACACGCTGCAAGCAATATTGGAATAAAACCAAGATATACATTACAAATAACAGGTAGTATATGAAGACTTTAATAACAACAGGGTGTAGTTATACTTCATACGCTTACGATACATGGGCTACTTACTTAGGAAAATCCTATGATAGTCATTTTAATTTCGGAAGAGCAGGGTCTGGGCCTAGGTATAGTCATACTACAATTTGTGACTATTTAAGATTTAACTATAATAAAGATTATGAATATACTTTTATTATTCAGTGGAGTTCTCTATTAAGAGTTGATTATAGAACTAAAAACAAAGGTACATTAGGCAGTGACGGGGTATATTGGTCAGCAGGAGGTCAGGTTAACAACAATGGGAATTTTGATAATAATTATATTAAAAAATATTTTAATGTTATCGACACAGCTTCTGATTTATTACAGTATATAGAACATCTTATTTTATTATCAAAGCACTATAATTTTAAGTTATATATGCTATATATGTTCGAACCATGGATTGAAAACTTTTTTGGAGAACCTTGTCATGTTGGCAGTTTGATTAAACAATATAAAGAATTTTCTAATAGCAGATATTGTAACGAGCTTAAAAATATATATGATACTGAATATTTTATTCGACCATCGATTGAAAAGTTTTGTTTAGAGAATGAAGAAAGAGACTTTAATATTGATTTTCATCCTACAACTAATCAACATAAAAATTATGCTGATATAATCTTAAAAGAATATTTAAGCTAATGTTTTATAAACCTGCTAGCAGAACACTTTTAATTCATGTTTGGGAATGGAACGACAAAGACCTTGTAATAGATATTTTGCAAAAATTAAAACCTAAAGTATTAATACTAGACTGCACAACTGAATTTGATTTTAACCCTAATATAGTAACTTCAGAATTTAAACAAATAGCAGACCAAGTAAAAGAACAAAAAATAAAAGCCTTTTTACTTCTCGGTTCTTTATCAGATAAGAGTTACCGTTTTGATTTTAATGAGTACTTATCTTCTTTCACCGTTAAGTTTTTTCCTACTTTCTTTTTACATTTTGCCTACCCTCAGTTGAAATATGAATATAATCAACATAAAGCTAAAGAAGGGTTATTTTATATGCAGGTAAATAGACCTCATGTACATAGATGTATATTAATAGATCAACTTGCTCGGTTTGACTTACTAGAATCTAGTAATTATTCTTGGAACTTAACTAGACAAGAGTATCCAAATTCTGGTGAGTACAGATTTAACTACTGGAAAGAAGAATCTAAAATAGCTAAAGATAATTACATTAGCGAAGAAAACAATAGTTATCAAAAACCTGAAAAAAGTTATTTTACAAGCGTGTTTGACTTAGTTTCTGAAACTACTACAGAATGTATCTTCTACTCTGAAAAAACATATAAGCCAATATTACTCGGTAAACCATTTATTATTTATGGAGCAAAAGATTCTAATAAAAGTTTACAAGATTTAGGGTTTAAACTTTATGATAATGTTGTGGATTATACTTTTGACTCGGAAAAAGACGATATTCGTAGAGCTGAACTACTAAGTAAAGAGTTGTTACGTTTATCTAAGTTACCCTTACAAGAGATAGATAAAAGTATGCATTCTATTGCTGATTTTAATATTGATAAAGCTAAAGAAATTTTAAGAGACGATAATCAGGTGCATATCGATGATGATATTATATATAAGCTGGATCTTACCCTTAGAGTCCTTGACTATTTATATTAAATTTTAATAGAGTTTTATGAAAATTGGTTTTATAGGAATAGGTAAACTTGGAAAAGACGCTGCCGAAGTAATGGCGGAAAAACACGAAGTAATAGGTTACGACATAACAGAAACATCATCAGATAAATTTAAAATGGCATATACGATTAAAGACGTATGTCATAACCGTGAACTTATTTTTATTGCAGTACCTACACCGCATCACCCAGACTATGACGGTAGGTATCCAACATCTCATTTACCCAATAAAGATTTCGACTATAGTATAGTTAATGACGTGTTAGAAGAAGTAAATAAACACGTTAATAAAGATCAGCTAGTCGTATTAATATCGACTGTTTTACCCGGTACTATTAGAAAAGAGTTTATAAGTAGAATACCAAACGGTAGATTTATTTACAATCCTTACCTTATAGCAATGGGTACAGTAAAATGGGATATGGTTAACCCTGAAATGATTATAATAGGTACTGAGGATGGGTCTACAACAGGAGATGCTAAACTATTATTAGAGTTTTATGAAACCTTTATTACAAAAGGTACAAGATATGAGATAGGAACTTGGGATGAGGCAGAAGCAATAAAAATATTTTATAATACATTTATATCTACTAAGGTAGCTTTAGTAAATATGATTCAAGACGTAGCAGAAAAATCTGGTAACATGGATGTTGACGTAGTAACTGGAGCATTAGAGAGATCCACCTACCGTATATTAGGCCCAGCTTACATGAAAGCAGGAATGGGTGATGGAGGAGGATGCCATCCAAGAGATAACATAGCTTTAAGGTATATGGCAGAAGAGTTAGGATTAGGTTACGATTTATTTGACGCTATAATGGAAGCAAGAGAGAAGCAAGCTAAAAATATGGCTACTAGACTTGTTATAGAATCAGACAAAGCTAATTTACCAATTGTAATATTAGGAGAAGCATATAAACCTGACGTACACTATAAAGACGGTTCATCTTCTATATTAGTAGGACACTATTGTGAATCATACGGTTCAGCTAAAAAAGTAACATACGACCCAGTACAGCCAATAAAAGCAGTTTACCTTTTAGGACATATGGGTAAACACCACGATTATGATTTTCCAGATGGCTCAGTAGTAATAGACCCGTGGAGATCATTTAAAACAGTTAAAGATATAAAGGTTATACATTACGGTAATACTAGATTAAAGTTGGAAAGTTAATTTATATTCACTATATTAAGATATAATTAAAATAAAAATGGCAGATAAAAAAATTAAAAAACTTACACAAGAAGAGCTTACTAAGTTTAACAGTTTTATTAATAAACGCAGAGACATACTTACAAATATAGGAGCAGCAGAAATACAACTTAAATCTCTTACTTCACAAAAAGAACAGCTCTTCTCTACTCTCGAAAAAATCGACGTTTTAGAGAGCGAATTTAATGCAGAGCTCAGCAACAAATACGGAAAAGTTTCTATAGACGTCAATACTGGGGAGATTAGTTCATAACTTAATCTGTTTTAGATCTTCTCGCACTATTTATTTAAGTAGGTATCCACACTAATTATACAATTGGTTTAGAATAAAGCACGATATTTATATAAAAACACTTAAATAACACAACATGGCAGAGACTATAATTTCACCTGGTATCCTGACAAGAGAGAACGATATTTCCTTCGTTTCCCCTGCTCCACAAGCAGTAGGAGCAGCTTTTATTGGACCAACAGTTACCGGGCCAATCGAACAACCAACAACAGTTACTTCGTTCGGTGAATACACTAGAAAATTTGGAAGAACTTTCACTTCAGGGTCTACTTCAGTTGAATATTTTACTTCTCTAGCAGTAAAAAACTATTTTGACCAAGGTGGAACAACAGCATTAATTACAAGAGGTGTGTCTGGATCGTCCAATTGGGCAGCAGCTTCAGCAACTCCAATTTCAGGTTCAGGAGCATTTGCTGCGACTGCCGTATTAAGTATAGAGACGATAGGTAAAGGTATTCTATACAATAACGTTACTGGTAGCGATTATGTAGGAGCAACAGACGAACTTTCAAATGGTAACCTTAAAAGTGGTTCATCTGATAACGTAAGATGGGAGATTTCAAACGTTGACACAAACAAAGGTACTTTTTCCCTTTTAGTAAGAAGAGGAGATGATAATCACAAGAGTAAGATTATTCTTGAAACATTCAGTAATCTAAGTTTAGATCCTAATCAAGATAATTACATAGAAAAACAAGTTGGTACAGCTTCTACTTCTAAAACTTCTGATGGTACAAATACATACCTTACTTCAGATGGAGAATATCCTAACAGATCTAACTACATCAGAATATCAGCAGTACACAAAAAGACAAATGACTACCTAGAAAACGACGGAATAACTATCAGTACTGACGCAGCAGGAAACAGCTATACAGCTTCACTACCTACAGCAGCTTCAGGAGGTTTTGCCGGAGCAACTGGAACTAACGTTATCAATAACGCTCTTTTCTTTAAAGATATTTCAAATGCTGCAGGAGGTATTCAAGGACTTATAGGAGAGGATTATAATGATGCTATTTCAATTCTAGAAAATAAAGACGAATATAGCTTTAACATTATATCAGCACCAGGATTAATACATTCATTTGCAACTAACGGTGCAACACAAACTGACAATCTTATTTCCTTAGCAGAGAATAGAGGAGATGCAATAGCAGTAGTAGATTTAGTCACTCATGGAACAGGAGCAATCACTACAGTAACATCTGAAGCATCTGAGATTAATTCCTCTTATGCAGCATCATACTGGCCATGGGTTCAAGTAGGCAGTGCGACAGGTAAAAACGTATATGTACCAGCCTCAGTAACTATCCCAGGAGTATATGCATTTACTGACGGAGCAGCAGCTCCTTGGTTTGCACCTGCTGGATTAGTAAGAGGAGGTATTCCAACAGTACTACAAGCTGAAAGAAAATTAACAAGATCTGAAAGAGATACTTTATATTCAAGTAATGTAAATCCAATCGCTACTTTCCCTGGACAAGGTATTGCAGTATTTGGTCAGAAAACACTACAGAAAAAAGCTTCTGCTTTAGATAGAGTAAATGTAAGAAGATTGTTAATTGAACTGAAAAAATTCGTAGGAGATCAAGCTAATACATTAGTATTTGATCAGAACACTATTACAACTAGAAACAAATTCTTAGCTGCAGTTAATCCATTCTTGGATTCAGTAGTACAAAGACAAGGATTGTATGCATTTAGAGTAGTAATGGATGATACTAATAATACAGCCGATGTAATCGATAGAAATCAATTAATAGGCCAGATCTTTATACAACCTTCAAAAACTGCAGAGTTCATAGTTCTAGACTTTACTTTAGAACCAACTGGTGCAACTTTTGGAGCATAATTTAATTAACCTATATTTATAATAAAGAAACAAAATGGCAATATTAGATACTAACGAAATAATGTTTAGAGCTTTCGAACCGAAAGTGCAAAACAGATTTTATATGGTAATAGATGGAATAGAATCGTTCATGGTAAAGAACGTTGCTGCTCCTAACTTTACTGACAATGCGATTAAACTAGATCACATTAATTCATACAGAAAGATCAGAGGAAAAAGAGAATGGGGAGAAATGACGATGACGCTATATGACCCGATTACTCCATCTGGAGCACAACAAGCAATGGAATGGGCTCGTTTATCTTATGAGTCTGTAACCGGTCGAGCTGGTTATTCTGACTTCTACAAAAAAGATGTAACTCTTAATCTTTTAGGACCTGTAGGAGATATTGTTTCTGAGTGGATTATTAAAGGTGCTTTTATTACTAGCTTTAACCAAGGATCATTCGATTGGGCTACTGACGAAACAGCAGAGCTTGCAATTACTGTGAATATGGATTACTGCATCTTGAACTACTAAAATCAGATACATATATATTGAAGACCCGGATTTATTCCGGGTTTTTTTGTATGCCATTTTTTCGTATCTTTATTAAATGAATACTATTGTAATAACTGCTATAGATAAGAAAGGGAGTAATATAAGCAAATATGCTTCAACCTGCATTAGTAGTTGGGAAAATTGGTGTAAAAAAAATAACGTATCATTACATATATTCGAAAAAGATGAATTTATTCATCCTAAATTTGCATTTTTAAGTATATTTGAAAAATTAAATGCTAATAAAATTATTCATGTTGACTTAGATACTCTCATTCACCCGCAAACACCTAACTTATTTGAATTATACGATGACATTTTTACAGTAGTAAAAGATAGCGGTCGAGTTGATTATGAGATTTCTCAACGTATGATTAGAGGTGTTAATAGTTTTGAAGGTACTTTTCACTCTTTTAACCTTGATAAAAGTAAATACTTTAATTCAGGAATGATGATGTTCAACAAAAGTCACAGTATATTTTTATCTGAAGCAAAAAACTGGATAGAGTCTAATTACAGTAAAATAGTTAAATGGTCTTCAGCTGGAGATACTGGTTTAGATCAAACTCCTTTTAATTGGTTAGTTCAAAAGAATAATATAGAAACTAATTTTTTAGATATTAGATATAATAGGACAGGATTATTAAAAAATAATTTAGATATAAACGATAATTTTATTATTCATTTTAGAGGATTAAAAACTAATAGAAAAATTAAATTAATGAAAGAATTAAATGACTATTTGGTAGGTTTATAATTTTTTTATTCGTATATTTATATAAAATAACTTTAAGTTGTAATAAACGTTTATGTCAAAATTTAGTTTACCTACCGAAACGGTAGAATTACCCTCAAAAGGATTATTATATCCTGAATCTTCTCCTCTTAAAAAAGGTACTATAGAAATGAAGTACATGACAGCTAAAGAAGAGGATATTCTTACTAACAATAACTATATTCAAGACGGTACTGCATTAGATAGAACTATTAAGTCTTTAATAGTTGATAAAGCTGTAAATTATGATGAACTACTAGTTGGAGATAAAAATGCTTTAATGGTTGCTGCTCGTATATTAGCTTACGGAAAAGATTATCCTATATTTTGGGACGGTAAACCTTATACTGTTGATTTATCAAAATTAGAAAATGTATCTATAGATGAAGAATTATTTAAAAATGGTAATAATATAGAATATAAACTACCTAATACCGATAACGTAGTTACTATAAAATTGCTATCCCATTCTGATCAAACTGAAATAGATAAAGAAGTAGAAGGTAAGAAAAAAATAGAACCAAACTCTGATTATAGTAATTCAACAAGGCTAAAGCATATTATTACATCAATTAACGGAGAAACGGATGCTGCAACTATTAGAGATTTTGTAGATAATGGACTTACTGCAAGAGACGGTAGATGGTTAAGAGCCAAGTATGCAGAAATTCAACCAGATATTAAACTGTCACATCAACCAGATGGTCCAGGGAGTGAGGAGGTTCCAATCCCTATTGGGATAGGGTTTTTTTACCCAAGCCTGCCCTCCTAGAACTGCTTTATTCCGACAGATACATGAAATAGTTTTTCATGGTAACGGAGGATATGACTGGCATACAGTTTATAATATGCCGATTTGGTTAAGAAAATTCACTTTCCAAACTATTCAGGAACATATGGATAAGTTAGCTGAACAAGCTAAAAAAGCTAGCGGTCAAGCTTCAACAGAAGCACCAATCAAAGGACCAAATGTCAAACCAGATTTTACTACAAAGAGGGGCTCTAAATAAAAGAGCTCTTCCTATTTATATTATATAACTCTATATAATTATGGCAGAAGACCAAGCACCATCATTTTCTAAAGGACAAATACAAGATGTATTAAATACTAGAGATGCGTTAAAAGAAATTCAGAAGTCTATGGTTTCCATGAACAAGGAAAACAAAGAGTTCAACAAAGATTTTGCCCAGATTTACAGATCAGCAGATAATTTCGCTAAAGCACAGGAGACTGCCAGAAAAAATACTAAATCAAACAATCAGCTAATAAAAGAAGCTAATAATTTAATTGGACAATCAGCTAAATTAAACGCTCAAATAAGCTTAAACGAAACCAAGAGACGGAAAACTCTCGAGGATATTAATAAAATTTATGCTAAAGCAGCTGAAGACAATAAAGAGTTAACTGCTAGTCAAAAGAATCAAGTTCGACTACTAGGTATAGAAGTTGATGGACTGCAAACTAAATCCCAGCACTTAGCGGACGCATCTAACCACGCTAAATCTTTAGGAGGTACCTATAAGCAGCTTTCTAATGAATCTATGAGTATGTCTCGTAACATTTATGGAACTCTAGGAGGTTTATCTAAAATGTTAAAGTTAGACGAAAACCTTACAGATGGATTTTCAAAAGCTAACGAACTCCAACGTGAAAGGAAAATGATCGCACTTGAAGAAGCTGATCTTCAAGATAGATTGTATAAAGCAAGAACAGAGTATAACATAGAATTAGGAAAAGCAAATAAGAAAGCCGTATCTAAAGAAGAGTTTGAAGCAGGTCAAGGTATGACAAGAAAACGAATGGAAAGATTCGGACTTGATAGATTTACAGAAGGAAGCGGCGGCAAAGAGGCGGCAGGTAAGATAAGGAGTGTTAAAGAAGGAATGTCTACTTCTAAATCTGCATTAGGTCCTATGAAAGAAATAATGAAAGGATTGGGTGCATCTCTTAAAGTATTTGCTAAAAGTATGATTGCACTTAAAGCTATTGGTAAAATTGTAGAGTTTATTGAATATGCATTCCTAGGAGCTGAAGGAGAAGCAGTCGACCTGGCCAGATCTATGAATATGGGTAGAGAAGCTGGATTCCAGATGAGAGAGGACATGGCGGAAATGACAAAGTCGATGAGTACTTTAGGAAGTAGAAACCTACCTGACCTAGTCAAATTTCAATTAGATTATACTAAACACACAGGAACAGCTGCTAGATTAAACGCAGAT
>ERZ1048068.1185-NODE-1185-length-20709-cov-5.831171_pt1 | contig 20709 bp, 10 predicted proteins | sample MGYA00383098_ERZ1048068 | MGnify/ENA primary metagenome ERZ1048068 (study PRJEB29581, sample SAMEA5548368) | metagenome | biome: marine; feature: coastal; material: water | depth 1 m | study: Short-term variability in the microbial, nano- and picoplankton... | reverse complement strand
TAAACACCTGAAGGGTTGTGCCGGAACCTGTAAAGCTAGAAACAGTTCCATCTAAGGTTGCTGTAAATGTATGATTATCATTACTATTTAAAATAGTATAAGGAGTTACTGCAGAGTCGGGCACAGTAAGACCAAACATAGTAATAATGTCATTGGCTACTACAGTAGATACAGCTGAACCATCCCGGATCTCAACTCTAATCGTTTGAGGCATACTTGAAAATGTGGTTTGTGGGGTATAAGTAAGAGTGTTTGTAGTCGAGGCAGTTCCTTGACTCGCTCCATTTATAAAAAATTCATAGTATACAGTGCTATCAGTATTTCTAGCGGTAGCCGTTACAGTAGCGGTAGGAGTTCCAATTTTAGTACCGTCTGCATTATAGTTAAAAGCTTGTGCCGTTGTAGTAAGATCTACTGCTTTGGCAGTACCCCCATCTACGCCGGGTTTAATAAATGAAATGGTTTGACCATCCTGGGCAATAATAGGCCCAGTAATTGAATCTCGTCTTATCTGTACCGCTATAGTTTGGGGGGTAGTAGAAAAAGTACTAGGAGGAGTATATGTATAATCTCTATCCGTGCCAGCTGTACTAGGACCTTGAACAGTACTGCCGTCCACAAAATATTCGTAGGACAAAGTGAGTCCTGTAGGAGCATTTAATACCGCAGTCTCGAATAAATCAGTAGAAGGGTTTGGAGTTGAGCCGTCTGCAGCATATTGAACTATACTTTTTCCTGTTACTAACCTACAAGAAGATCCGATCTCTCCTTTGGCTTTGGTTAAACTTTGGTCTTTCGTAAATGTAGTAAATGTTTCATTATTTTTAGTTTTACCACTTATAGTATATGTAATAATAAAAGTATCTACTGTATCATTTGAGGTATCTGTTGAGTGATCAGCTATAGTACAAAAAGTACCAGAGTCTGTCACTCCTCCTTCGGTTATTTTTAAAGTATTGCCAACACTTACATTAAACTCTCCAGCGCCCGGAGTAGCCTCTGTAAAGGTTAATTCAGAGCCTCCTTCATAAACTCGTATATCTGTACCGCTACCGGCAAAACTGCTCACAACCCCTATAGAATTAGAGGGTAAAACGTGAGTTGGATTAGAAAGAATTGCCTGAACATTTCCAGAGCCCTCTTCTAGTTGTTGAATTACTATGGAGTCTACTATACTACCATCTGCCGAAGCTGTAGTATAAGTTACTTCCATTCCTTCTATAAAGTCGGAAGATGCCACGGTACAAGAAGCTGCTGTATGCGTAGCATCAATATTAGTAAGCGTACCAGCACTTGTAGTCCAAGTACCGTCTGCCGTAGTATTTGCATTAGTAGCTGTTATAGTAATTGTAGAAGGGCTAAGATTGCCTTCTCTATCTTTTATAAAAAAGTAAGCATCTGGAGTTACGAAAGTTGTTTTCGGTACTGAACCATCTCTAGCATATATTACTGGACCTGACCACTCACTCGCAGTAACTTGTACGGTATCGGAAGAAGAAGATCCTGTAGCCGCAACGACATACAAAGGGTTGCCATCAGCAGTAGGGATTGACTTTTGCCAGCTGTTAGCAAGAGATGCTGTAGTAATTTTACCTGTTAGCAAAGATATTTCAAAGTTACCTGGATCGTCGGTAGGTAAAGTTGATGATCTTTTCCAGGCATATACTAAAGCAGCTCTAGCACCTACTACACCATCGAATGTTTTTGTCAGAGATATTTTAAAAGTAGCAATAGTTGTTCCGTTATCATTTTCTATTATAGGAACATCAAAAGTTGCTTGTGGAACTGCGCTACCTGACAAAAACCCTCCTACGTTAGTAATACCTATACCACCTGAGCCATCTGGATTAGGTGTTACAGAGTTCGCAGGACTAACATTTGAAGGAGTTCCTAGTTTATAGGTACCATTAGCAGGAGTAGCAGTATTGTCAAAAGATAAAGTAGTTAGTCCCCTAATAACAGTAAATGTAGTATTAAAGCCCGTAACATCACTTATGTCTCCGTCTGAGTCTGCATTAAAATTATGCTGTCCATTAGTAGCAGTTACAGTATATCCGTTTTGTCCGGGACTACCATTAACAACTAATTTGTTTGCCGATATAGTTATACTATCTCTAGACGTAAAGGTTTGAGATCCATATGTTTCTGTGGCTATAACCTCTATAGTTTCAGGCATACTTGAAAAAGTAGAAGGAGGAGTATACGTAAGATTTGCTCCCGTTGCTCCATTTATAGTTGTGCCATTTTTCTTCCATTCATACACAACACTACCTACCGCGTTAGATACAGTAGACGTAATTGTAGTAGAAGTAGCATAGGATCCAGAAGATGTAGCTTCGTTTCCTTCTAAACCGTCTCCATCTACGTTATAAGTAAAGGCGTAAATACCTGCAGACAGTCTTATAGATCTAGGAACATATCCTGTTTGTCCCTTTCCTGAGATACCTTCACCCGAAGAATATATAGCATCAGCTGTGTTTGGATACACTAAAGAAGGAATATTTCTATATTTAGTTCCACTAAGATTAAGTCTAGGCACTTGAACTATATATCTTATCCAGTAATAAAAAGTTTGTTCCCCAGAGCCTTCGCCTATAATATCTACATATTTATCAGTTTTTGAAGTGGCTATTGGCTTGAGAGGTGTTGGTAATAAACTAAAATTATTAGTAGTGCTTCTATAAATTTCCACCGTATGTGTAGCACTACTAAATGTTGAACTATTTACCCAGCTTAGTTCAATACTTCCTTGATTGTTTTGACTAGCAGTCAAGCCCGTAGGTCTCGCAGGAGTTGTATAACTGTCTGCACCTTGTCCCAGTTCCGGCTCTTCTAAAATACCGGGCCCTTTTGATTCTTGAACTATTACAAAAGCATCATCATTATGCTCGTCTGCTGTAATATCAACAGTTCCGTCTTTTTTAAAGTTTAAATTTGTTATTCTAAAAGGTTTGTCTGTATACCCAAATCTACTATATGTTAAAGCAATTATGCCTCCTGCCTGTAAAAGCATAGTTCTGGGTGCTGCAGTAAATTGAATAGTTAGTCCATATCTAGATTCATCTAGATGTTGTTTAATATTAAATCTAGCATTAAAATAGTTTGTGATTCCGGGTACGCTTAGCTGACCCTTTTTTTGCACCCCTTTGTCTTCCTTTAAATATTCAGAATTAAAAAAGCTGACACTTCTAGCCTCAAATTTATTATGAGGGTCTAGTATACTAGTACTCATATAGTTCTTACTATTTTTTAGTCCTTTATCTGAAAGTTTAATATCCCCTATAATATCATCATTACTTAATTTTTCTACAGAAGATAACGTCCCCTGCTTACCTCGAACTTCTAGTTGGTATTTACCCCCACTATATCTAAGTATCCCGTTAAATTGAGATAGCATTCTATTAATATTTTCAAATACTGGAAGTTTTGTATCTATTACCTGGTTCATTTGATGTCGAGTAACATTTCTTTGTTCATCACTTTCCCAGCCTAAATATTTCCAATATTTTACGTTATCGGAGTCATATAAGCTATAGCCTGAGGCGCTATAGCTGCTAGTATTTGTATCGTAAGACTTGACAAGAGGGTTACCATCTGTAGCAGTGGTACTTACATCTAGAGTTATAGATTTCGCTCCTCCTACTTGGGTTAGGACAGGTGTAATTCCTGTTCCTGTAGGAGCATTTGGCATAGTTTGGTTAGATCCAGGGAATACTTGTCCCTCGTACCAAACAAGGTCTGAGGATGAAAAAAGCTTCCAGTTATTCCATTTATTTCCTAACTTCCCATGAACATCTTTAAAAATAATCTCTTTTTTACCTCCAACGGTTGTAGGTGTAGAGGTTACAGTACCTACAAAGGTAGGAGCTCCTGTAGAAGGATATCTATAAATTTCGTTAGCTACAGCCGTTGTGGCAGTATTAGCCGCAATAGTAATAGTAGATCGTGTATCGCATTCCCTTGCCGCTTCTTTAAATGAGTCTATATCAATTTCCGAAGAGTTTAAGCCTTTTCCATATCTTTCGTTTGTTAAATAATCAAGTAGTTGCATAGACGGGTTAATAGTAATACGTCTATCCCCTAAAGATCCTACTTCAAAAGTATCCGAAGAAGAAGGCATATATTTATAATCCCAGGGAGCATCTACTAGTACTACATTATTTGCTATATTTGCAGCAATAATAGTCCTAGTTTGAGTATATACTACATCTGAAGTTGTTCTTGTTATAGTAACTTTTCTTCCTACATAATCTGTTGTACCACCAGTCATGCCTGAGAGCTTTAAAGCGTTTTTTACATATACGGTATTAAATGTTTTATTACTATTAAATCGAGTAAAGTTATCTAACCTATTTTGTGCCTGATCGTAAGAAAAATCGGAATAACTAGATGCTAATATATCTATATTTTGTGGAGTACTATATATTCCGCAAACAGCTTCAGAACGTGATATTGCCCACTCAAAACTAGTAGAAGGATTTGATGAAAATGTAACCTTTCTGCCTCTACTAGTACCTGCAGTCATACTTAAACCTGTCTTGAATACTGCACTTGGAACTGTTCCAGACAATTCAATGTGGTCCCAAGTTTGCATATACCATCTTTTAGTAGAGCCAGGTTTTTGCATATAAAAATTAGTTGTATCACCTAAATCTACTTCTGGAGAAAATTTAAATCTCCAATCTAAGTTTCCTTCCCTATTAAGAATGTACCATTTATCAGCAATAGTTACTGTAGCATCTGGCATGCTTCCATTAGCTTTCTTTAAGGTTACGGAATCCCCCACTAAAAAATTAGACTCTACAGAATTATGTGATAACTCTTGCGTATTGCTCACATAACTTCCATCATAGTTGTAACATTCAGGATCTCTACCCCGAACCACAAAAGATAGTTCTGGAAGAGTTGTGGAACCATCTTCTATTTTATAACGTCCTACAACGTATGCAGTGTCTAAAAGTCTATGAGAGGGGCTCCAGTATTGAGGCTTTCCTGTATAGTAGTCATTTTGGGTTTTAAAATTATTATCATTTGCTGTTTTTACTAAGAAACTATCTGCTTTTTGATCGCTTAACCCTGCATGAAAAGTAACAGTAGCATCCATAGGAGTTGTAAAAGTATGACTTCTTCTGTGTCTAATTCCTACGCCTGTGCTTTGAGTGACTCCCGTATCTGTATTAGATATATTTAGTTGGCTTTCAAAATTACCTATATTTTCAGGAAAAGCTTGTAGTATATCTAAGCTATCCTGGTTCCATGTAGAAGCCCAGGAAGAGTTAAAACCTCCTGTGAATAAAGAATAAGAACTTAAACTATCTCCTCTATCCGCTCTACCCTTACACACGACTTCGACCGCTTCTTCATTATATGAATTCCCACCTACAGATCTAATATCAAAATCTGATTTATCCAAGCAAATACTACTATTATCATCTACATAAATATCTAATAGCCCGGAAATAGGCCCCTCACACAAAGCATCTGCTCTAAATACCTTTGAGGTATCATCATTTTGAGTATCTACAAAGATAGGAAAAGAATCAATTTTTCTAACACCATATACTACTGGCAGCATTTTTGCTTGAATATTAAACTGTAAGTCTACTTGTCTAGGAACTTCAACTTCTATTTCTCGTAATCGTTTACCTCCGAACCAGCCTCCATTTACATCAACTTGTTTGTAGCGTACTTCAGTAGCAGTATAGTTAGCAATATGGTTAAGAGCATTATTAGAATGTAAAAACCCTAAGTCCGATGCATACTCGGGTCTAAGTACAGAATCTAGGTCAGGGGATCCATCTGGCTTCAAAGCCCTATGCGTAGAATCATCTGTTAGTCGTCCTTGAACCCGTACAAAATCTCCCCAATGACTAGAAAGCGTCCATGTTACGGACGAAGAAGACAGTTTGTCAGTTATAGAACCCCCACTAATAATTCCTTTGAAGTACAGCCAAGGCTCTCCAATTATTTGTCTAGTGGATGGATTTATATGCGCTCTATGGATAGTTACTTCTCTATTTATATAACTAGTATATGACGTAGACGTTTTATCAAATAGCAAGGCATTAAGTTCTTCTGCTGCTAAAACAACAGTATAAGATGAGGAAGTACTGTGAGTAATTATTGAATCTATCGGTGTAAATTCTATAGTTTTTCCATTATTAGAAAAATTTTCAATTCTAACGTGTGCAGCTGAATTACTATTTCCTGTTAAACTTATTTTGTCTCCTTCGACAAACCCTTGTTTTGTAAAATCCGTATCCCCACTAAAAAACGTACTAGCAATAGTTGCATTAGTTTGTAAAGTTGCCCCTAAAGAGGCACTGTCTAAAGTAAGGGATAGATTCGAAGCTTTTGCCTGTATACTTTCATTAACAGCTCCTAATGATAAAACTTTATTAGCTCTATATATCTGCTCGGCATGAGGCGTTACACTATTTGCACTTTTAAAATTAGGGTCTTGATATTTTATATCATACTGAGCGTCTGTGATATAAGTAAAATCAGTAGCTTCAGCCAAGCTAGGGGCTGCAATTTGACCTACTTTTTTTGGCTTTTCGAATCTAATTAAGTGTGCTACAATAAAGGGATCATAGTTCATTAAAGATGTTTTTAAGGTATTATTTAAGTTTTTTACAGACATTAGGGTTGGGCCTCTTCTAGTTCTAAAGAAAAACTATACAAATTTTCAGAGTTTAAGGAATACTCTTGTATATCATTTTTTAAAACTACTCTAAATTTAGGGTTGTTAAAGTTAATAGTTGCATTAGTTGTTACAGGTCTCTGCAGAGCAGGAATAAAATGTATTCGTAGCTGAGAAGATATAGGTCCTGTAGTATTTGATTCATAGTTGTTATGTGTTTCTACTCTTGTAATTTGGTATGTTTTTTTATGATTAGAATCGGTATCAGTAATAGTAAAAATATCTCCGAGTCTAGCTGACCCATTATTGCTAGAACTAAAATTTGCATTCTCTATCATCATAGTAGTTCCTCCAGACTCTCCCGCCGCTACTGAAGGAGAAAAATTATTAGAAGCAACAAAAGTAGCAAAATCAGAATTTCTAGGCACTTTATATTGAGGTAGAGATACGAAAAAAGGAGTCATAGAACCTCGTTTTTGAAGCAAAAAAGTATAAACAGGTTCAAATTCCTCTCTAGTCATAGGATTATATCCTATGCTTATGTTCCATTTATGTCCGGAAAGCTCTCTACTAATCAATCTTCCAGAGTTAGTTCTAGTATTCATAATTTTATGCTCAGAAGAAAGTCTGACTGATGAGTATCCTGGACCGTTTGTTCCTCCAGGCTCCCCTGCCTCTCCTATTGGATTGCTTGGGTCAGGTAAAGTATCTAAATAAGTAGTATATGTCATTAGTATGATGTCTCCTGTACATTCTCTAGAAAGAACTCACCGTGTTCATTCGCTGCTTCTCTTATCATTCCGATTATATTTCCTCTTTGATTTATCAATAGTTCTTCTACTCCTGCAGAATCTAAAGCATTTATTGAAAAATTAACACTAGTTGTATTGTTAGTACCCTTCCCTGAAGGTAATATATCTCCAGGAACTTGAGGTACGAAAAGTTCTGGTCCTTGTTCTCCAACTACAAAACCTCCTGTTGCTCTATTTTTGTATCCACTAAAAGCAGGTTTAAAGTTAGACATGCTTGTACCAATACCTTGCTCTCCTCTAGCATAAGCTAATTCTCCTGCTTGATTTGTGGAACTAGCTAAATCAACAATATTTTTTCTTTCTCCCACTTGTATAGAGCTGGGAGATCCTGAAGAAGCCATGGCTCCTCCACCCTGATAGGAGGTTGAAGAAATCATTTGTAGCTGTTTCATGCCCATTGCACCGACCATTGCAGCAAGCGCAAAATTTAAAGGAGGCGGAGCAGATCCTAGCATAGATGTTACACCTTGTGCAGTTGCTATTATTGTTTGAGCTTGTTTTGCTTTTTTATCTTGCTCAAACGCCTTTCTTTTTGCTTGTTCTTTTTTATTCTCTAGCGCCTGAAGTTTAGCTACACTTGCGGTAGATTGTCCATCCCTTCTTTTTTCTGCTTCAATTTCTTGGTCTATTCCTCTAATTTTTGCGTCAGAAGACGCTTTTTGAATAGCAGAATATCCTTGAGCTATAGCCATACCGGCGGCTAATCCTGCCTGTACTTTTTCCGACATACTTGCCGCACTATCGCCTATAATTGCAAATGCACTTGTAAACGATTCAGCGATACCTCCAGTGGCTTCCATTGTAGCTGCCATTAAAGCACCTTCAGGTCCTATAGCAGCCATAGAAGTAGCTATCTCACTAGCAGTGCTCTTTATACTTTGCCCATAGGCTACTACGGCGTCTGCTCTAGCTTTGGATTTTTCTTCTTCAGTAGATTTAGGGTCATTCAGAACATCTTTTAGGTGCTGCTGGGCATTTGCAACTCTTAATGTGTTTTCTACTTGCACTTTTCCGAAACTACCGTGCAATTTAATTCTTCTTTTTATCGCTTCTTCTTTTTGTTTTTCTTCTGACATATTAATTGCATGGGCTGCCGCGTCGCCTTCTCCTTTGGATTTTGCCTCTGCCCCTGCAATAGCTGTTGAACGCAAACCTCCCGAAGATTTCCCATCTGCACCTGTGGTGCCTTCAACAGCCTTTTTAGCTGCTTCTATAGGTGCTAAAATCTTTCTGGTTGCTTCATCTGTTAATTTTAGTTCTTTTGCAAGGCGTTTTATTTTTAATTCTTCCAAAGTAAACTGAGATGATAGTAAATCGTATTCTAGATTTATTTTTTTCTTTTCATCTTCTAAAGATTTTTTTCTTATTTTTGCATTTTCTTCTTCTGCTTTCTTTAACAATTTGGTTTGGTCTGAGGCAGACAAGCTTCTACCCGATCTTTTTCGTATAAGCTCTAATTCTCTTTTAACCTGTGCCTGCCCAAGTTTGGCTATATTTTCCTCTATCTTAGATTGCTTGGTGCTCATTGTTAAAAGTTTTTGTTTCTGTTGAACTAAAGCAATAGACACTCTGTTAGTATCTTCGGAAGATGCCGCAATCGCATCTTCAGTATTCTTAATTTGCTGAAGCAGTTGGAGAACTTCTTTGGATTGAGAGGCTATTCCTTCCTGTGCAAGTTTATTTTCAAGAGCAGCGTTTAAACCTTTTAGGGTCTCTTGGTTTGCTTCTTTTTGGAAATCAAGTTGCATTTTAAAAGCAACTGAATTACCTTTTGAAATCTCTTTAAAAGCTTTCGCAGTTTGATTCAAACCTCTAGCTTTTTCTACAGCTTCAGCTGCGGTTTTATTATTTTTGGCTATAGTATCTTCTACATCTTGTAAGGTTGTATAATAGTCTGTAACTATACCTAGACCAACTGCTGTCACTACTTCATTAGTCTGAATCTTAACCCCTAAAGCTTTTGCTAGTCTTTCTACTTCTACTCTTTGCTCTTTAGTGACTAATTCTATATTAACGGAGCCACTTTCTTTTGCATTATCTTTAACAGATATTAATGCATTATTAAGAGCCGACACATTTGTAAATAACTCTCCAAACATTCCTTTTGATTGCTCAGTAAAACTTTTAACTTGCTGCTCTAATTTAATGGTTGCTTCGTTTGCTTCTTGTTGTGCTGCTTGTAAGGCTTTTGCAGGTTTCTCTATACTTTGCACACTTTCTAAAAACTCATTAGCATCAAGAGTATCAGAACTGTTTAAAGTTTCTCTTAGTTCCGCTAGTTTTTTTAATTCGTTTCCAAATGTTTTTGCTAAACCCGCTGCTTTGATTCTTGCTGCTGCTTCATCAATGACTTTTTTAGCAGACTCAGAAGTTAATTCGTTAGTGCTTTTTAAAGTCTTTGCATATTCAGCTTCTGCTTTTATAAGATCTTGTCGAGCGTTCAAAGTTCTTCCATAAGTAGGGCCAAACTTTTTTAGTTCTTTATCATAAGTTTCTTGGGCTTCTATAACTTTTTCTAAAGATTCTTTTTCTTCTTTAGTTTTTTGTTTTTGTTGCTCCTCTAGGACCTTTGACAGTCCTGAGCTTACTTGATTCAACAAACCTACTCGTACGGAAAGCCTTTTATTTGTTTTTTCAAAAATACTGTCTGTTTTTTCAAGCTCAGTATTAAGTTGAGATGCTATAGTTACAAAACTATCGAAAGATTCTACTACTTCATTCGTTGTTTCTACTACTTTATTTTTCTTGAAGATGTTACCCATTAGAGGAGACAAGATAGAAAAAATCATCATAGCTTGACCAACAAATGGAATTAGTCTTAAAAATGCAGAACCGAACAAACTTAAGCTTTTACTGGTGGCGGAGATAGCCGTACGAAATGTGTTTAAACCTTTTGTTGCTTTTGCAATTTCTTTAAATTGGTTTTTAGCGCCTCTACCTGCAATCTTGAATGCATCAAAAACTCCGGCATTAGAAATAGCCCCTTGATAGGCAGACTGTCTACGAGACATTCTGCCTTGTTGTCTAGCGCCTCTAACCTTGCTCCCTGCCATACCCCTCTGAGCTTCAACAGCTATTAATTGTTGAGTAGCTGCTATTAATGCTCTAATATCGTTAATTTCTTTTTGCTTTTGAGCAAGCTGTTGCCCACTATAATTTTTAAGGGCTACAGAGCGTAATCTTTCTGATTTTTGTAGATTTACAAGGTGAGTTTGATATTGAGTTACGCTTAAAGAACCTGAGCGGAAAGCTTGCTCCACTGCTTTGACGCTAGGAGGTACTGTTTTGAAAGCTGCTGAAACATTTCTTACTGCTCTAACATACTTTACTTCTACAACTCCTGCGGCTCTTGTGGCAGAGGCAGAGGCAATTTGAGCAGCTACTTGATTAGCTTTAGACATCTCTCCAAGAGCCGGAACTAGCATTTTAGTAATAGAGCTAGCAAATAAGATTAAAGCCCCATACATAGCAAACTTATTCTCTGATAAAAGATCGATTACAGGTATTAGTCCTATATTAATAAATGTAGTAACATCTTTAACTAAGTCCTGGAAAGCAGCACCTAGCTTGGAATAAGGGTCTGGGTCAATACTATCTAAAACTACAGAGAATTTTTTCTGTCCCTGATCAATAGTAGCATTCAAAAAAGCTTGTTGTTTTTCAAAACGAGTAAGCTGTGTTACTGTTTTTCCTAAACTTGCGGCATAGTCTTGAGACGCTTTATCTAAGCGAACCAGAATCCCTAATTCATCTAGTATTTCGGGCTCGAGTTTTGCTGTACCTTTTACGAGTCGAGTAAGTGCATCGCCCATATTTCTACCTAAGGCTATTGATGCGCCTTTTGCAACTTTTGTAAGATCTTTTAGTTGGTTAATACCAAATCCAGCGGACATTGCAAGAGCGGTACCTTCCATAGCCTCTTGCAAAGTTACTGCATGCCCTGTTAAAGCCTGAATTTCTCTAGCAACATAAGGCAAATTTTGACCGCCAGCACTACCTACAGCAATAAGACCTTTTTCTAGTTGCTCTAAAGCGGCTGCTCGTTGTAGTGCTCCGAATGCTGCAGTAAGAGCAAAAACGTGAGCCATAAGAGTAGCATAAGCCGCAACAAGACCAGAAGTTCCTCTAGCCGTTGCTGCGAATGCTTTTGTTTGATTTTGTTGAAGATTTGCAACACCACGAGCTGCTCTATTATAATTAGTAGTGCTTGTAGTCGCTTTATCCAAACCTTGGGCGGCTTTATTTGCTTGATTAGCAACTTGAGTAAGGGTGCCATCAGAGTTTACGGTAAATGTTACATTGACCTTATTACTTGCCACTAGATTTTCTCTTTAGCTTCTCCCTCTCTCGTTTCATCATTTCGTGAGATTGTTTGATAGCTCTTGTCTCTAGTAAGTTAATTATATCTAGAAACAGTTCTTTGTCTTCTACTCCATATACTTCTATATAATGTAAAAGATTTGTAAAGTCTTTTCCAATAAAACCTATATCAGGGGCAATTCTATCTCCTAACATATTAAAAGTATTAATCGCTGAAATTGCCATTTCGGGAAAGTCTTGCCAGTCCGGAGGTATTTCGTCCTCTGAGGGTTCTTTGCCCAGTTGATCGCACATCTTTAAATAACGCTCTTGCGTCATATTTGTTTCGCTATTCTTCAGATACCTTTCTAGTCTTTTGAACAGGCTTTGTTTTTGTTCCTGTACGAAAATTATCTAAATCAAAGACTACCTCATTGAGCCATGTATCAAATTCAGTAGAAGAATTTACCAATACTTCAGCATTTTCTGTTGTGTATTCTAACTCATCTTTAGCGTTTTTTCCTTCCATATTGATGAGCAGTAAGGTTTCCAAATTTTCTAAGGTTAAGCCTTTCCAGCTTTTTATTACTGATGAAGTAAACTCTGTTACAAATTTTTCTTCGTCTAGTGTCTCTACTGCTTGACGAGTCTTTCTATCAAACTTTTGTACTGTACATCTTTTTCTTAAAGAAGTTAGCTCTTTCCTAGACAAATTTGCTACTTCTACTTCAAAACCGGGTAATCCCGGAAAATCGACCCAAGCAGACTTAGTGTCGATCATTAACTTTTTAAGTTCCATTATAACTCCTACGTATTATTAAATTTAATTATTGTGTCACCAAGATCGGTAGGATTAGTATTCATCCTCCAATCATAGCTTTGTGTAAATACATCTTCTATATTATTACGATTAGTAAAACTGCAAGAAGGCATACTAAATTGAAAACCTACTAATGTACTTTTACCTGCCTTAATAACTATAGGTACATTGGTTTTTGAGGTTTGTACATCTGAATTAGAAGCATCTGTTACATATTGTCCTACAGAGCCTGATAAAATTCTTTCTTTAAGTACAAAATTAGAGGGGTAAATTACATTATCTCCTGAAGAGGTTGCATCTATATCTACACTTGCATGAATGGTTCTAGCCTCTAACCATTCTATATTGTTTTGTAACTCTACTGCTACTTTATAAACTTTATCGATAGAGTTGTTATCTATCAAAATATCCAGTATTTCTACTGCTTGTGCATTTACCGAAGAAGATCTGGTAGATAAAGTGCTATTGTTCGCCGTCGCTAGTGTATGTAGTCTTGAATTTCCTGAAAAATGCTTTAATCTTGTACCTTGTCCTGATACTTGTAATTTGAGATTCTCTAATTTCTCAATTAGGAAGGTCCCATTTGTTATTACACAGTTTTCTATAAGATATAAAGATTTGGGCAATTTTATATATAAATCAAAACTTTTTAATGTAAAATCTGAAGAATTTTTATAATCTACTAACAGATCAAATACAATTTTTAAGTCGTTTTCTTGATACATAGGAATAGTAAAAGAAAAATTAGCTGGATTTGCTTTTTTTATATTCGATTCCTGAAACAAGTTTTGAGGACTTTGTAATGTTTTCTGTTTATAAGTAGAATCTGTAAAAGTTTGACTAAACTTTAAATCTTCGCTTACGTCCAGAATATATTTAGTATTATTATATACTATAAAAACTTCTGCTTGTTTTAAAAAATTAAAGTTAGTCATGATTCTCCAGATAGTAAAAGGGGCTCGAAAAGAGCCCCTAACTTTTTTCTATTTCATAGTATAGTCGAAATAACCATAAATGTCAAGAAATATTTTTTGAGATGTTATTATACTTTATATACTAATTTAGCTTCCATTGACTCGACATCTCCTCCGTCTGTAGGATCTAAACCATCTGCTAAAGCATGGAAATTCACTTCTAAAGATATAACATCCTCAATACTGTGTGTAGGTATTTCTAAATGACACCTAGGAAGCGATACTTCTACACGATTTCCGTTCGTTCCACCAATACTAATATCCATATCGAAAGAATTTGTAACTACAGAGTCTTCATCCATAATATCTTTAAATAGATCTGCAGGATTTCTTTTTCCTGAATAAGTTCCAGTATCTAAATAACAAGTTAAACTACCCCCAATATTACGGGTGCCTACTACATGGCCGATAGGCTTATTTACTTTTCCTAAAAATTCTGGAGTTAAATAAGTAATATTATTACTAAAGGTAATATTACCACCAGTTAGAACAATATTATATTCATCATCTGAGCCATCAGCATCAGCACTTAAATGATCGTCTACAGTTTTTAAAGTTAAAGATGTAAGTCTATTCCGTATAAAGTTACTTGTATCGGCAATTTTTTCATTAATAGTTAAGGAGGGAGCACTACTTTCTTCCGATATTAACGAACCAAAACCACTCCAATTAATTGTAGCAATACCATCAATATCAAAATCTACAGAGGCTTCGTTTACACAACAAGATGTAATTTTATAAACTTTTGAGGTTCCTCCTCCTGAAGTAACAAAATATAGATTAAAAGTACCTAAATCTGAAACCTCTGAATCGTTAAATCCAATGGTTAAACCTGTAGTCGCATTAGTAATACCTTTACTCCATGAAGCATCGGTAGGAGTAGTGTCTGAGGCAGTAAACGTTGGTTTAGACACTAAACAAGCCCACAGACTTTCTTCTACTGCATGAATGTCTGCGTTTGTTCCCGCTGCTTGCCAAAGGTTTCCCGACCCGGGCGTTGCCGCAAAGGGTCTAATATAAGTTGATAGAGACCACTCTGCAGGGGCAAAAGAGTCATTAAAAACTTTACGACTTCTTTTACTTTTACCTGTTGATGAAATTGCTTCACTTAGAGTAACTTCTGTAGTATTTTGTGATTGAGAGAAAGAAAAACCGTCAAGAACTGGAATTTCCCATACTTGACTATCTTTTTCTAAATAAACCTTTGTATTTCTACTAAACAATAAATTTGACATTAAACTCTCCTTATGATTCGTCAGCTACGTATTTAACCGTAAGCTCGTCTTTGCCGTTAATGTTAGTAGGAAGGGCATGGAAATTAGTCTCTATTGAAATTACATCCTCAATAGAGTGCGTAGGTACTTCTAAGTGGCAGTTTGCAAGATTTAATTCTACTCGAGGTAGTTGATTACCTACTCCTGCATCACCTATACCAAAAGAAAGATTAAAATCATTAGTAACCTCATTAGAAGATACCAAACTTTCAAATAAGTTAGCGCTTGAAGTTCCGTCCTCATTTAAGTAGCAAGTAAAACTACCTGAAATATTTCTAGTACCTGTAACATGTCCTAGAGGTTTATTAATTTGACCTAAAGTTTCTGGAGTAAGGAACGTCACATTATTACTAATTGTAACATTTCCTCCGGTTATTGTTAGATCATAATTTGTTGTGCCACCGCCTGCGATAGTTTGTCCATTATAGGCTACAGTACTTGAGGGAGTAGTACCTACGCTAGTGGGCTCTACCATGAAACCTGCAAGATAAAAACCTGCGCCTTGAGTACCTATTGCCGTCGTGTCTAGAACATTGTCTGAATTTAGTGCCACGGTATTACCTGCCGTGATCATAAATACTTGGGGGAGGAGTCCTGTAACGGAAGGGGTGGGTGCTTCAGTTATAAAAGAAACCCTATACCATCCATTGCCTTCATCAGTTACTAGTTGATTGGTTACATTTGTAGATCCAGTATTACCATTGGAGTTGGCGGGAGGAGTCCAGGTTAAAAATGTGGGCAATTGTGAACTACTTGTTGGGTTCCAGTCAAGCACTACGCCTTTTCTTTCTTGAGGAGGTCCTACAACATTCTTTCTAGTTTCGAACACCAGATACCTAGGGCTTGATAGTACGTGTCGTTTTACGTATGCTGAAAATAGATACCTAGTCGTACCACTTACTGATATTCGTCCTTCGCCTGCTTCTTTAAGATCCATTGCCAGAGCCATTACGCCTGCGCCACTGTTAGTTCTTCTAACAAAGTCTGCTGTATTAGTTCCTGTATCAAATGGAGCGGCTATTTGATTTAAATCAATAGCAGTAACATTTGCATTGGCGTTTGACCACTCATCCTCTGAGAGATCAGTTTCAAAAGTACCTATTTGATTAAGTAAGTTAGTAGAAGGTGAAGATGTACCACTTGATTGGGATGCCGTTAATTTAGTAAGCCTATTCTTAATAAAGTTATCACTTTCTATCTTTGTTGTAGCTACGGTTGTTCCACTGTTAGTATCGTCTATAATATTAAAACCATCTGTAGTAGTATTATACCACAAATTACCAGCTACTGCGGGAGAGGTTGTTCCTTTAGTAATTACTTCTTCAACAATTTCTTTACCCATTCCAGACCAATTAAGAGTTGCCATACCTTCCATATCAAAGTCCATAGAAACTTCATTCACACAACAACCGCTTATCTTATATGCCAAAATAGTATCGCTAGCACTTGGATTAACAGCTCCCATAATGAAATAAATATCTGCAACACCTAAAGATGTTTTATTTGATTGATTAAAATCAAGACTCCACTTATCTGAAGATGCACCGGCATATTGTGTTGTAGGGTCAGTAGAAACTCCCCTAAACTTGCCTTTAGTTGAGTCCGTGCTAGTAGATTCCGCTTTACCTGCTAAAAGTGCCCATAAGGGAGCCTCTACAGCACTTTGATCTGTTCCTGCAGAGTAAAAAGGTTGAGCGTATGTTGAAAAACTCCACTCTGCCGGAGCAAAAGAGTCATTAAACATTTGACGAGCTCGACGACTATTTCCGTCTGAATCCGCCATTTCATTCAGAGTAATCTCCGATGAGTTTGTCGCTTGAGAAAAAGAATATCCGTCCAAAACAGGAATTTCAAATGAATGATTCTTCCCCTGAATACGAACTAATACTCTGGTATCTCTGCTAAAATATAATTTATCAGCCATAGTTTTCTCCTATGTATCTTGAAAAGACAAGGACGTGAACTTTTGTTCGTGCCTGTATTTTCTAGTATCGAACCTCTATAAGCATTTCTCCAACGCCTAAAGGTTCAAGTACACCTTCGTCAGTATCAATACTGGCTACAGTGATTTGTTGAGTATAGAGATTTTTATTTTTACGATCTTTATACTGTAATCTTGAGTTGTTTTCTATAACAGTCTCTACATCTTCTAGCAGTGCATCTAATGCTGCTACTGAATCTTCGTCTTGTACATAGCATCTCAAAGTTATAGAAAGAAAACGATCTTTGTATCCGCTACCTTGGTACTCTCTGGTTTCTCCTCCCGCATTTAAATGAACTGCAGGAAACTCGTCTACTTCGTCCCAAAACTTTAAACGAGGAGATACATTTTCATTTAAATCAGTAAGAAAATCACCTGTTCCATCAATTTTCTTTAAGACTTCAACCAGACCCTCTACAATTCCTAGTCTTCTAGTTGTATAATCTCTTGATGCCATTAAGTTCTCCTAGTATAGAATCTTCCCAAGGCAAACTCTGTTGCTAGTTCTCGGATAGATCTGTCAATTAATATTCTTGGATCTCTTTCGGGGGTTGCCCACCTTTCATCTCCTGATCCCATTTCAAATACCTCGTATGGATTTTTTTGGTAAGTATATCCTATACTTGGGTATCCTTGAGGTGTTTCCATAATATCTGTAACTTTAACACTCTCTGCAAATCTTCCTGTGCGATTTACAAGTGCTGGAGCCTTCATATTTTTTCTAACTCTATCTGGCAAATGTTTATTAAGTTCTGCTAAAAGAGCTAAAGGCCTACTAGTAAAAGTTTTTGTAGCTCTGGAAGCCGTCATTGGAGTTCCTTTAGCTCTTTTATTTTTTCTTACACTAGTTTTTTTACTTGTTTGTTTTTTAGTTGATGCCTTGCCTTTTCCCGGGTTTTTTACACCTCGTGCTTTACCACTTGTTTTTACTTTTATATTTTTATTCTTTGAAGAGACATTTATTAGCGGATCTAAAACAGTTTTTGTAGCAAGGGTCTTTAAACTATCAGAACCTTCCATATTAACAAAATCATTGTCAATAAACTTATTAAAAAACTTAAAAAGAGTATCTTTTATAAATCTTTCTCTTGGAGCATCAACTTTTCGGTTTGTATACTTATCCTGGTATGTAATAAACGGAACATATTGTGCATTAATCTTCCCTGAAGAAGATACAACAGTTTGGTAATCTACAATCACAGACTCTATCATTGTAGACTCAGTATTACTTATTGCACCGCTTTGTAACAAGTTATTAGCTTCTTTAAGCATAAAGCTATTAAATTCTTTTTGCTGCTCGGGCGTTAAAGACTCCGCAATGGCTTGTGTACCTCGTGCAACAGAAAGGCCAGAAACGGGGGTACCCGTACCTGCACCATGGCCTCTATCTACTCTCCCTGCTATTGAATCTGCAAATTCTTTTTGAGATTTTCTAGTAACTAGAGTTTTAACTATTTCTTTCTTTAGTTCGCCAGCTGTATCAAATGAGCCTACTACATAAGCATCCCCATTTTCAATCTTTCTCATAACATCTGGAAGATCTAATGCAATTCTCTGTCCTACATGAGTTTCCATTATATGATTTAACTTGCTACCCGGCATTTTATTTAATCTTACAAAATTATTATGCTTTTTCTTTGCTAACTCTTTTGCTTTTGCAAGATTCTTTTCATTATTATACCTTCTAAAACGCTTTTTAGGCATATGTTTTCTTTCCATCATTTCCAAGATGGTGTCATCAAGCCATTTTAAATCTTCTAAAAATATTATTTGCGGTTTTTTGTTAATAGCCGATCTTATTAACTTATTTTCTTCTTTTGATGCAAATTTTAATAATTTATCGGATAAATTTTTTCTTACCGACGGAGTAGACATTAGAAGTTCTTATAAAGGTCCAAGACACGTTTAATGTGGTCTGGGAACGCTACATTGTTACGTTGACTTGTAGAAGCATTATTTTGAATGCTTGCACCCGCTATAGTTTGACGAGCTTTATGTTCGTCTTTATGATAGTAAGTGATTAAGTCCATAACTGCTAGTTTTAAGTCTTCTGGACACGTTTCATAGCCTGCATTATAGACTACTTTTACTGCGCCCCTTCCATTTTTCCAATTTTTTTCTACTCTATAAATGCTATCAGTAGTATTATCAACATAATAATCTTTATCTACAACGAGGGCTTCATACGCACTTGTTGTATTTTCTCTTTCGGAAACCGCAGGATTTCCTACTATAGGAGATTCCGTAAGCTGTACAAAGTTTTCTGCGTAGTTAATATTAAATACTTCCGTTTTTGTTGTAGCATTATAAAAATCAATAAAACTATTATTACAGTAAGTTTTTACTAATTGACTCACAGAAGTGATAATAGAAGTAAGACGAGCATCATCCTTTACACTTTGGATGTTCTCAGAGGTTTTATATTCTTCTAAAGTTATCAAGTTTGTCATTTTATAAGTCCATTAGTAAAAACTTGGGGGAGGCGAACCTCCCCGAAGTTTTAATAGTGTATTTCTTAGAAAGTAATACGTTTAGCAACACCAGCACCATTTTGTACTTTAGTGAAACCTAAAGATTGTGTAGCAACTACTGCTGTACGTTGTGCCGCAACTTCAAAATCAGTGTCGATACTAACGCCGCGTAAACGAGGAATTACAAAAGAGTCCATGTTTACAGCGATTGCTGCAGTTTCTTTCTGATCAACACCTGAAGGGCCATCAGTATCTACAGTACCTGAGTTAGCAAGAAGATCAGATACAATTACAGGAGAACCGTATACAGAACCCATTACACCCGTAATCTTAGTAGCTAAATCACTACCAACTTCAGTAATGTCGGAGAAGCCGTCATTAGTGCTTGAGTTTAGTAGATCATAGTACTTCTCAGTACCTACAATGTAAGCAACACGAGAAGGATCGATACCGTATTTACCCATTTGACCACGAGCAGCAAGAAGGTCGCCTGCGTCTAGTGCGTCAGAACCAAGAGCGCTAACGCCTCCAGTAGTACCGCCTGCATGACCGCTAGCAGTAGCTGAGTAAGAACCATCAGTACCACCAAGTCCTACAAGACCTGTCATGTCTGAATCTGAAGTACCGAACAGAATTGCTGAATCAATTGCTTTAGCGTGTGCACGTGCTAGAGCTGAAAGAATCATTGGCAAAATAGTCACTACTACTTGCTCGTCAGTATCAGCAGGAATATAAGTACCTGAGATTAGACGCTTAGCATATGCAGTTACAGTACCAAGATCAAATTGATTAGCACCTGTCTGAGTGTCATTTTCTAGGATACCGTTACCGATACCGCCATTAGAGAAGCTTGCTAGGTTAGTATCAGATACAGTAGGAATTACTGTTGCACCTGAATTTACAGCAAGTTCGCGGAACAAGTTAGCAACTTTTTGCTCTAAACGTACTTCTTCTTCAAAAGTAGTAGAAACAAGGCTATCTAGTTTGCCCACATCACCTGTAGTACCTGTGTATGTTACACCTGATTTTTCAATAAGGCTTTTTGCATAATCAGTGTTATAACCTTTACCAGTAATTTTACCCAACACGTGAGCGCCTAGGAATTCTTTACCGAAAGCTGTAAGGTCAGCGCCACGATCTGAGAAAGAACGCTTGCTTTTTTGCATAGCTTCGATTTCTGCTTTCTTTTCATCAAGTTCTTTTTGGAAAGTACCCATTACTTCTTGTAGGTTTGCGTCTTTTTCAGCTAGTTTAGCTTCGACGTCACTCATAAGTTTCTCAACACCTGATTCTACACCAGAGTTGATAACTGTTTTAATTGATTCAGCTTCTAAAGCTTTCGCTTCATCTGCTTCTTGAGCTGCTTTAGCGGTGGCTTCGTCAGCTGCTTTTTGCTCGGCTTGCTTCATAGCAATCTTAGCGGCAGTATCTTCTG
>ERZ1048068.1184-NODE-1184-length-20726-cov-20.356345_pt1 | contig 20726 bp, 22 predicted proteins | sample MGYA00383098_ERZ1048068 | MGnify/ENA primary metagenome ERZ1048068 (study PRJEB29581, sample SAMEA5548368) | metagenome | biome: marine; feature: coastal; material: water | depth 1 m | study: Short-term variability in the microbial, nano- and picoplankton... | reverse complement strand
AGCATTTGGTATTCCTGATGAAAGATTGGGAGAGGTATTGTGTGCAGCTATATTCCTAAGAGATGGCTCAAACGTGAATGAAGAGGAACTTCAATTATTTTTATCTTCAAGACTTGCTCCTTTCAAAATACCATTACATATTAAATTTTTAGAAGAAAATCTTCCCAAAGTTGGATCGGGTAAATTTGATAAACCATCCCTAAGAAAGCAATTTGTGAATGAACTATAAATTTATTAAAAATACTTTATCTTTTTTCAAAAAAAGGTATAAATGTTATGCAATGTAATTTTACTTATCTATGCGACATAAAATATTAATAATTGAAGATGAACCTGATATACGTAAAACCCTTGAATATAATATTTCACGTGAGGGTTATGATGTAGTTTGTGCTTCTACGTTACTAGACGGCAAAGAACAATTTAATTCATCAGAATTTTCCTTAATTTTATTAGATCTAATGTTACCTGATGGATCTGGTCTTGATTTATGTAGAGAAATTAAATCACAAAAAGATAAATCACACACCCCTATAATTATACTTACTGCAAAAGATGATGAGGTTGATAAAGTCGTTGGTTTTGAGCTTGGCGCAGATGATTATGTAACAAAACCTTTTAGTGTCAGAGAGCTTATTTTAAGAATTAAAGCAGTGCTTAATAGGGGAGACAGTAAAAAAGAAATCCTTGAGGTGCGAAGACAATTTGGCGATCTGACTATAGACATTGATTCTCATGAGGTTTTTGTAAATGATGAGCAAATTATTCTTACAGCTCTTGAGTTTCGACTTTTACGCCAATTAGTTGACAGAAGAGGTCGAGTTCAGTCAAGAGATCAATTGCTATCTGATGTATGGGGTTACAGTGCTGAAGTAACCACAAGAACAGTTGATACTCATATAAAAAGATTAAGAGAAAAATTAGGGACCATGGGAAAGTATGTCCAAACTATAAGAGGTGTTGGCTATAAATTCTCAAGAACTCCTGAATAAGTTCATGGGAATAAGAACCCGAATATTCCTGATTATTTTCTGCTTACTTTCATTAAGTATCTCAATTACATACATTGTTGCTGAGAGAGACTTGGTAAATACGTTAAAATCTCAAGTAGTTAATGAATTAGAAAACCAAGCAAATTTATTAGTCTCGTCTGTTGATACTTTAAATAAATTTAAGTCAATTAAAGAGGCAGATAATATAGCTAATCAATTAGCTATTGCCTCAAACTCAAGAGTAACATTTATAAAAAATAATGGAGATGTTATTGGAGATTCAGCATTGAGTTTTCAGGAAGTGTCAACAATCGATAATCATGCGAATAGAGCAGAAGTGATAAAGGCTCTTAAATCAAGAACGGGATGGTCTTCTAGGTATAGTAATACATTAGGCAAAGATCTAATATATTTTGCTATCCAGGACAATGAAATTCCCAATCCCAATATTATTAGAATAGCAGTTCCTCTAAATTATTTAGAAAATATTAAAGACACACTGGGACTTTCACTAATTCTTCTTTTTTTGGCAGTTTTCATAGTTTCAATAATTGCTAGTGGTGTTGCAGCTAATTATTTGTATTCAAATATTCAAGATTTGGCAAATGTTGCTTCAAGTATCTCTAAAGGAAAATCTTTAAAAGATGATATTAAGTTACTACCCATACAAAGAGTTGATGAATTTGGAAGTGTTGCTCGATCAATTTCACAATTATCTGAAAATTTAAAAGATCAGATTAAGATTATAGCTAAACAAAGAGACCAATTTGGGCTTGTCTTGGATGATTTGGGCGAAGGAATAATTGTTACAGATAAAAAAGGAAAAGTAGTTTTTACAAACGAACAAGCTTCAATTATTTTAGATACAAACAATCTTTTGGATGAAAATATTAAGAATTTTGATATACCCGCATTAAATTATTTATTTAAAAGAGTAAAAAATAAAAAAAGAGCTGATATTGAATTTGAAATTAATGTAGATAGAAGGACTACAAAGTGGGTTTTGGGATCAATGAATCAATCAAAAACTACAGGTCAATTTATTCTTGTTCTGCATGACATTACACAACTAAGGCAACTGAACTCAATGAGAAGAGATTTCATATCTAACCTTTCACATGAATTAAGAACTCCTGTAAGTGTCATTAGAGCAAATTCTGAAACCTTGCTAGATGGCGCTTTAGAAAATACAAAAGATGCTAAAATTTTTTCAAAGGCCATTCTCCATAACGCTGAAAGACTTTCATCTATGGTATCTGATCTTATTGATTTATCTAGAATAGATTATGGTGATTTGAAATTTAATATATCCACAATAGATTTAACATATTTTATTTCTTCATTCATCTCTTCTATGGAAAGTGTTACAAAGAAAAAAAGTATTAATTTGGTATATAAGCCAAATCATTCATCTCTGATAAGAGCAGATTCTCAGGCTTTAGAGCGGGTTATGAATAATCTAGTAGATAATGCTTTCAAATACTCGCCAAAGGAATCTTTTATTGAAATTTTAACATCTCAAACAAATGAATATATTAAAGTAACAGTCTCTGATAACGGGGCAGGAATTTCAAAAACTGATCAAGTATATATTTTTGACAGATTTTACAGAACTGCCTCAGCGAGAGCTTCAGACAATCAAGGAAGTGGGCTAGGTCTAGCTATCGTAAAGAATTTAATTAATAGCCTTAATGGAGAGGTTGGTGTAAGCAATAGACCGGAAGGTGGAACCAATTTTTGGTTTACGTTACCACTCAATAAATAATATATTTACATATGTTAATTTATATACTATTATGTAACATAAATGTCACATAAATGACACATATTATTTAAGGATATCAAATGATTACAACTTTATGGAACAAATTTCATACATTCATGAAATCAGGAAGACTTAACAAAGTCATTAAGTTATCAGGTTTAAAGTAAATATAATACTTAAATCCAAAAAGATAATTATCAAAATAAATTCTACTTATTATTATCTCAAACATATCATTTTAATAAGATAATTATTAAATTAGGCTACAATGTCAGTCTATGTTTAATTTTAAAATCTTAAAAAAAATTCTTACATTATTTATTTTATTGCCTAGTGCTTTTTTAGCTTTTTTATTAGTTTTATCTTTTATTAATAGCCCTGAAATTCATAATATTGAAGATATCAATCTAAGTAATATCACCTCAATGAATACATTAGACAAAAAAAACTATGTTGTAAATGATGAAGAAATGTTAGATGATTTTAATTACAAATTAATAGGTATTAGATCAGGATTAAGTGACTCATCTGTTATTGTTAAGAAAGGTAACAAAGAATTTTTAGTTAATCATGGAGATACTTTAGATAATTTGTATGAGTTGGTAGAAGTCAATCAAAATGATGCTTTATTTCGTAATGGTAAAAAAATGTATAGAATTGAAAAATTGAAGATAAATAAATGAAAACTCTCAATAAAATCTTTTTATTAACTATTTTTTTGATTGGAAGTGATGGATTTGCTCAGTCCCAGGAATCATTTATTCTTAATTATGAAGATGTAGATATTAAAAAAGTTACTCAAGATATTGCTCAGTTTTCAAAAAAAACAATTATTCTTGACCCTAGGGTAAAAGGAAAAATATCAATCTACTCAAATGCTAATCTTAATAGGCAGCAGGTATGGGATGTTTACTTAAGGACTATTCAGGTTAATGGGTTTAGCGCTATTGTAGAGGAGGGTTTTGCAAGAGTAGTCCCAGAAAATGAAGCTACAAGAGATAAGAGTGTATCTTCAATGTCATCCGGAGACTTTCAAACGGTCGTTATTCCCTTAACCAATAGATCTACTGATGAAATCCTGCCAATGCTTAAACCAATAACTGGAAGACAGTCGCATTTATCAAGCATTCCATCAATAAACTCAATTTTATTAGTAGATAGGTCTAGTAATGTAAATAGAGTTATTAATTTAATTAAAAATTTAGATAAAAATAATTCTGCTAAAATTTCAATTATAAAGCTCGATAATTTATCTTCAATTGAGGCAGTTAGAATATTAGATAAACTAAAAGCACAAAATAACCCAACTATAAATAAATTTATTGCAATACCTTTTAGTCCATCTAATTCTGTAATTGTTTCTGCTAATGAGTTTGTAACCTCTAACATTAAAGAAACCCTTAAATCTCTTGATGGTGATGTAAAGTCAGATGATTCTATTGATGTTATATATTTAAAATATGCTAAATCGTCAGATGTAGCAGCAATATTAAATTCAATTTCTGGAGGTTTTTTGCCAGATGTTGACGGTATTAAAACTGTGATTACCCATCATGAGAAAACTAATTCTCTTATTATTTCATCCGCTGAAGCTAATTTTGGAACAATAAGAAATATTATTTCTCAATTAGATATAAGAAGGGCGCAAGTTTTAGTAGAGGCAATAATAGTAGAGCTTTCTGAGACAGCTGCCAAAAGCCTTGGTATTGAAACAATATTTAATGGATCAGACAAAGACAGTGTACCAGTTGGAGTAACAAGATTTGGAGGTTCTGGCCCTGATTTACTATCTATTGTGGGGTCGGTTGCAGATTCTACAGATGTTACTTTATCAACAACAGCATCATCATCATTGTTGAATACCCAGGGGTTAATTGCGGGCTTTGGTGATTTAACTCCTGGTAAAGATAATTTTGTAGGAATTATTAACGCAATCGCCCAAGATTCTAATTCTAATATTCTTTCAACTCCATCGATAATGGCAATGGATAACGAGCTTGCAACTTCAATTATTGGTCAAGAAATACCCATAACAACTGGTGAGAGTTTAGGTACGAATAATGCCAATCCATTTAGAACTACTTCTAGAGAAGAGGTTGGTATTAAACTTGAAGTTACTCCTCAAATAAATGAAGGGAGTTCAGTTGTCCTTGAAATAAAAATTGAAGTATCTGGAGTCGCTGGAGTACCAATGAGTGGGATGGATATAATTACTAATAAAAGAGCAATCGAAACCACAGCTCTGGTTGATAATAACCAAATTATTGTTCTTGGTGGCCTCGTTGATGAGGATACCCAAGAAAGTATTTCGAAGGTACCTTTACTTGGTTCGATACCTGTTCTAGGTAAATTATTTCAATCCTCATCATCTACAACAGTTAAGAAAAATTTAATGGTTTTTTTAAGACCAACAATTATCACTGATTCAAATTCTTCAATATCCACCTCAAATGAAAAATATAATTATTTTAAAGCAAGACAAATTCTTACAGGCGAGTCAGATCAGCTTAATGATTTAAAAGAATCTCAAGATTAATGAAATAATGTCTGATACTCAATTAAGACAAAAAATATTTGATATATTTCCTTATGATTTTGTAAAAGAAAATCAAGTTTTGGCAACCAAGACTTCAGATGGATACGAGGTAATTTCACCAAATAAAATATCACTTAATTTGTATCAGGAAATACATAAGTTTCTGAAAGCAGATTTTATTTTAAAGGAATGTAATAAAGAAAAATTTAATGAATTACTAACTCATAGCTTTTCTGTAAATGATTCATCAAATGATATTTCAGAAGAGCTATCTGATGAATTTGATTTGCAAACATTTGCTGGCTCTATCTCTGCTACTGAGGATTTATTGAGTGGCACAAATGACACACCTATAATCAAATTAATTAATGGTGTCTTAAGTCAGGCAATCAAAGAAAGAGCTTCTGATATCCACTTTGAACCTTATGAAGATAAAATTGTCATAAGATTTAGAGTTGATGGCATCCTTAGAGAAATTCTCTCACAAGACAGCAAGATATCATCTGTTCTAATTTCAAGAATTAAAATTATTTCTGGTTTAGATATTTCAGAACGAAGACTCCCTCAAGACGGAAGGGTATCTCTTTCACTTGGAGATAAAAGTATTGATGTTAGAGTCTCCACCTTACCATCATCTTATGGAGAAAGAGTGGTCTTAAGGTTGCTTGATAAGCAGTCTGCACAAATTAATATAGAAGATTTAGGACTACCAATAAATATACTATCAAACTATAAGATATCACTTAAAAATCCAGAAGGTATAATTTTATTCACTGGACCTACAGGATCAGGAAAGACTACTACTTTATATGCAGGCTTACGATATCTAAGCGATTCTTCTCAAAACATACTTACAGTAGAAGATCCTATTGAATATACTCTTAATGGTATAGGACAAACGCAAGTTAATACTAAAACAGGCTATACCTTTGCTAAAGGTCTAAGAGCTATTCTAAGACAAGACCCAGACGTTGTCATGGTTGGTGAGATGAGAGATGTAGAAACTGCTCAGATCGGTATCCAAGCAAGCTTAACAGGGCACTTGGTTCTTTCAACAGTTCATACAAATAGTGCCATTGCAGCAATAACAAGATTAAGAGATATGGGTATTGAATCCTTTCTATTGGCATCTAGTTTAAGGACAATAATATCTCAAAGACTTGTAAGAAGATTATGTTTGGATTGTAAACAAGAATCGATAATATCAAAGCAGGAGCTTAAACTATTTAATTTAGATTCATCACAAAAAGTATTCAAATCAATAGGCTGTAATTCATGTTCCCATACTGGCTATCAGGGTAGAATTGCTATTGCTGAATGCGTACAGGTCGATAAAAAATTAAAAGAATTGATTCATAACAATGCATCAGAAGATGCAATTGCAAACCATGTCTTTAATAAAAATAAATCAATTAATGATGCGTCTTTAGAGTTATTAATAAATGGTATTACCTCCTGTGAAGAATTAATAAGAGTTGGAAATCTTAAAGAAGATGCCAACATTTAATTACACAGCTCTTGATAATTTAGGTAAAAAGAAAAAAGGTGTACTTAGTGCTAAGTCGGAAAGAGAAGCCAGAAAGTTTATAAAAAATCTTAATTTAACTCCTATTTCTGTTAGCGAAATTACTGATATTAGAGGCATAACATCCAAAGTTAAAAATAAAGATATTGTTATAATGACACGACAGATAGCAACACTTTTAGAAGCAAATACATCTATAATTGATGCCTTAAAAATCACCGCAGATCATATAAATAATAAAGATTTAATCAATATATTATATAGCCTTAGAGAAGATGTGATTCAGGGTAAAAGGCTCGGGCAATCAATGACGAAATATCCTGGAGTATTTGATAACACTTATTCATCACTTGTTACCGCAGGTGACTCATCAGGAAATTTAGATAGCATATTTAATAAATTAGCAGACTACCTCGAGGAAAGTGCTTCTATTCGTCAAAAAGTCTTTTCGGCTTTAACCTATCCATTTATTTTGGTAGGTTTTTCAATCATAGTTATAATTGCCTTATTAATATTTATTTTACCTCAAGTAATAAATCAATTTATAAAAGCTGGAGCAGAATTGCCACTAATTACAAAGTTATTACTTGGCTTATCTAATAATATTTTTATCATTATTTTAATCTCATTCTGCTTGGTTCTAGCTGCAATGTTTTTTTATAAAAGATATGTATCTAATATAAATAATCACATATTAGCGCATAAAAAAATCTTAAAGGTCCCACTTATAGGTAATTTTATTCTAGTTTCAGAAATTGAGAGATTTTCAAGCACCATGGCGCTGATTATGGACTCTGGTACTAATTTGGACACTGCTTTAGAGGAATCGGCTAAGGTTTTTAATAATAAATACTTATGCAGTATAGTGATTGACGCAAAAAATGATGTGATTGAGGGCAAAGATTTCATATATTCATTAAATCAGTCAAATGTTTTCCCTGAAATATTTATTCAGCTCATATCAAGTGGGTATAAATCAGGAAACATAATAAAAATGTTCTATAAAGCTTCAAGTTTTTTAAAAAATGAAATTGAATCAAAAAGATCTATTTTTTTAGCACTCCTAGAACCAATTGTTATTATATTTATGGGTGGATTTATAATGTTAATAGTTATAGCTATACTTATTCCAATAATGCAAATGAATACACTTTCTTTAGGATAAATTATGAAAAAGCACCAAAAAGGTTTTACGTTAATAGAGCTAATGGCAGTACTAGTAATTCTTGGCATACTTGGGACTATAGTTATTGTTAATGTTGCTCCTGTTTTTCAAAGAGCAAATCTAGAAAAAATTAAAGCTGATATGGCCCAGACTAGCAAGGCTTTAGAATTATATAAATTTAATGAATTGCAATACCCATCAACATCTGAAGGACTTGAGGCTTTAATTATTCCAAATGCCTCACTAAAAAATCCATATTTATTTCCAGAAGATGGCTATATATCTGCTTTGCCCTTGGACCCATGGGGCAGGGAATATTTGTATGAATTTCCTCCAAGAAAATCAAGAAAATTTGATCTATACACTCTGGGTTCAGATGGAATGGAGGGTGGTACGGGAGATGACACAGACATCGGCAATTGGATGCAATAATTTATCTAAAGGGTTTTCTCTTATAGAGATTCTAGTTGTTCTCATTATAATTAGTATAAGCTCATCTTTAATTTTTCTAAATTTTAGTTCAGCTACCACAGTAGCTAATAATAAATCTTCTTTTAAAAATACTTTTAACTATCTTACTGAAGAAAGTATTTTAACTGGAAACATCATTGGCTGGCATGCAAATAATAAAGATGAGTTTTCTTATATTCTAGACCCTAATAATATGTTCATGGAAAAGCTAGATAATCCATATTCAACAAATTGGAATGAATTATCACAATTTAGAAAAATATATAAATCATTTGATGGATCAATTATAGATTTTGAGAACTATGACAAAAATTTACCATTATTAGTATTCTACCCATCAGGAGAAAATACAGGAGGTATTCTCAATATTTTTCTATCTGACTATACTCAACAAATTACTATAAACACAAATGGAGAAATTGTTTCTGAAATCATTTCAAATTAAACAAGGCTTTAGCTTGATTGAGGTTGTTGTTGCTTTATTTATATTAAGCACGTCAGTAATGGTTATATTCAATCTTATCTTATCAACTAACGTTTCTATTTTTAATTTACAAGATCATTATTTATCTAGAGAGGTAGCAAATAATAGAATTTCACTAATACATTCTATTGAGAAACCAAGTATGAATTCTTCAAGGGATGGTTATATGGATATGGGTGGAAAAACTTGGAAATGGCAGGAGAGCTTTAAGGAGGGTGAGTCAAAAGATTTTATAGAGTATAAGATTTTGGTTAAATTAAAGGGGTCTGAAAAACATACTTATATCATTAATGGGTATATTGTAAATGAGTAAAAGAGGCTTCACTATAATAGAAGTTTTGGTAACACTTGTTATTTTATCTATGATAGCTGTTGTATCCGCAAATATTCTGCAATCTTCTTTGATCTCAGAAAAAGAGTCCTCTCAACGTTTAAATTTAATAACGGAACTCAATATAGCCTCAAGTACTTTAAGAAGAGACATACGACAGATAGCCAATGTACCTATGAAAGATTTTTATGGAGATAGGCTCAACGCCACGTTTATTAGCGAATTAAATTCAGAAAATTTTATGTTTACAACCAAAGTAAAATCATTTTCAAATGAGGTATCACCCTTTAAAAGAGTTCAATACCTTATTGAGGATAATAAATTTATAAGAAAACAGTATTTTTCTTCGAACCCATATAGTTTCGATGACTTCACAAAATTTATTATGATAAATAATGTAAATGATTTTAAGATATCTTTTCTTGATAAAAATAAATGGCATCAATCTTGGCCAGTCAATACTTCGACGTCAAAAAAAATACCAACTCTCATTAAATTAGAATTTATATTAGATAATAAAAGTTATAACTGGATCATTAACCCAAATATTAAGCATGCAATCAAAAACTAAAGGAGTTGTATTAATATCTGTTCTTCTAACTGTTTTGTTACTTTCTGCTGTTGCTGTTTTAATTGGCAATAACTATTTTGTTTCCTTTAAAAGAGCTCAGTATTTAGAATTTCAAACTAGATCTTTAAATATTTTTACAAATATAGAGTCTCTAGCACTAAAAAAAATTGATAATGAATTAAGATTTAATTCACAAATTCATGCTAAAAATAATGCACTTTTTATTAATGATTTTATTTTTGATACTGATAGAGGTTTAGTTGCTGGAAGAATAGAAGACGCATCAAATTGTTTCAATGTTAATGCCTTAGTATCAAAATCTAAAACTAGCTTTAAACTTAATAAAAAAAATATTAATGCTTTTAAAAGACTTATGGTTTTGAATGATGTTGAAAATAATTTAGTAGATGAAGCCATTGATCAAATTGTTGATTGGATTGATGAGGATTCAAATCCTAGAACTTATGGTCTAGAAGATTATTATTACTCAGGACCTCTTAACAATCCAAAAGAATATACTTCAGGAAGAATGTTTTTCAATATAAATGAATTAAAAAGTCTGCCTGCCATAAGAGCCATAGGGTGGGATATTTTTAGTCAATACTTCTGCGCACTTCCACATAATAATCTCGCAATAAATATAAATACGATTAGTGAAAACAAAGTTATTTTATTAAGTTCTCTATTTGAGAATCTTGCATATGATGATGCTGAATATATTATCAATAACATACCAGAAGATGGCCTCAAAAATTTTAATGATTTTCAAAATCTATTTCCTTCATATAATTTAAAAATGTCACAAAATTATATTAATTTTTCTTCAATTAATTTTAGGTTGAAAACCAGTCTTTCATTTGAAAGATATTATTCAGAATCTATAAGCAAAATATATTATGAAACTAATAATAGCTATATTACTTCAAGAATTTATAATGGTATTTAAATGAGCCAATACATAGCACATATATTAAGCGTCAATGCAGATTCTATTAATGTTTATGAATTGGTAAAAGATAAAAACTCTATAAATATCACAAGTTTTGATGAATTAAATGAACTAGATGAATCTGATCAGCTTTTAGTTTTAATCCCATCATCAATGGTTACTTCTTATGAGTTCAAACAAAACAAATCACTTTCTGAACAAATAAATATTGCTAATTTCATCTCCGAGGTTGATTCAGTTTTTGCTGAAGATGTTTCCTCTAATGAATATTTTCTTCATAATGATGCAGCATATGTTGTTGATAAAAACTTTCTAAAAGATTTAAATGTATCCTTGAGCAAATTAAGTGCCCAAGTACATGTTATTCCAGAATACCTTATAAATATTTTGCATCAAGAGGACGCTATAACTGAGTTTGAGGATAATTTTTTTATTTCTTACTCAAATAAAACTGGTTTTACAACAAACTTGAATTCACTTGAACAATATTTAGAAATTATATTAAATAAAAATCCAAATTTTAATCCAGTTATTTTTAGTTCAAAGAATTTACTCACTGATAGATTTAACGAAAAACCTCTAAATAATTTATTTGAAATTTATGATATCAACTTACCATTAATTAAGACACTTCCTAATTTTTTTAGATTACAAATTTCTTTAAATTTATTTATTAACAAAATGAACTTATCAAAACATCAAATCATATTGGGCTTAATATCTTTATTTTTATTAATAGCAGCTCCAAAATATCTTATATACCAAAATAATACTTACACAAATATTTATACGTCTTCAACTTTTGATATTTTTAAGGGTATTGATAAAGACGTCAAGAGAGTCATTTCTCCTAAATCTCAAATAGATCAAATATTAAAACAAGCACCTTCAACAGATTTATCTTTAATAAAGTTGCCTGATTTAGACCTTTTTTTAAAATACGGATCTAAGTATATTTCAGACATTTCAATTAATATTGATACTTCTGAGGCCACAATGCAATTAAACTCTATGCCTGACTTTCAATTTAGTGTTTTAATGAATAATTCACAAAGATTTAATGTCAATATTGATGATAGTGATATCATCTCCAATAACAGCTCTATTAATGGTGCTCTCAAGATTAAGTATAAAAATGAATAATTTTTTTGATAATCTTAAAGATAGAGAAAGAAAATTATTAGCAGCTGCAACAATTATACTTCTCCTTTTTATCATTTTTATTTTAATTAAAGGAACTTATGATGATTATAAAATATCATCAAACAATCTTACTAAGGCAAAAAATGATTATGAATATGTATTTAATAAAGTTTCAAAACTAAAAACCTCTTTAAATAAAAAAGCCATCAATGAGACCAACATTAATTTTATAATTATTAATAATAACCTAGCTGATTTAATTTCAGATCTTAGTATTGATAAAACTAGTGAATCATTTTTAGTTATGTTTAATGCAAATAATATTAATAGCGCTCTTCTTTTGTCAGAAAACATTATTAATCAAGCTAATTTAAAAATAAATAAAATAAATTATAAAAACAATAATGATAGTATTAGTGTAATACTCGTATTTAATTTCTAGATATTCTAATTTTTTTTGAATACAGCTCATGAAAAGTTTTCACAGCAATAGAATCCGAAACTCCCCACTTAGTTGCTCTAATATCCTGAACATTAAGAGTCTTAATTATTTGAATAAATATTTTTAAAGCAAAATCTATTACATCAGCTCTATCTTTCTGTAGATTGTAACTAGATATTTTTTTATCAACATCTAATCTACTAAGATCTAATGCAGCATCAACAAATCTATCTGATCTAATTTTTTTTACATTATTAAAATTTAAAAATGATCGTATATTTCCACCTAGCCCAATAAGAGAAGTGATATTTGATTGCTTGTTGAGCCATTTTTTTAATCTCAACCATTCAGATGGATCATCTTTACATAACATCCCTCTAACCCCGCCTAACTGAAATGATTGAATAATATGTTTATTATCTTGGTATATATAGATTTCAGTACTACCTCCGCCCACATCGACAAAGACTTTGCTAGATTTAGTTTGTGCTTTTGGATGAAATCTTATCAACTTTGCCTCTTCAAGACCTGAAATTATTCTTATTGGATGCTCTATTTTATTTTCAACATATCTTCTAGCTTCTTCTGAGTTTTGCGTGTCTCTGAATGCACTAGTTGCAACTACTTCGTACATAGTAATATCATTTAAGATAAAGTTTTTTTGATATTTTTTTAATGTTTTTACAAGAAGGTCTAATTTATCTTTCTCCAAAAAACCTTTATTAAATACATCTGTACCGAGTCTTATTGGTGACCTAATTCCCTCAATAAACTCAATTGAAGCAGGTGTAGTTTTAAATATTTTTGACTTTACAGCATTTGTACCAATATCTATTGAAGCAATTTTCATTATGTATCATCACTGTATTTTGTAATTATCATATATTGCTGATATGTAAGATTATCAAATTTTACACCCTCTATAGAGGCGCTGTAACTAGTTAATCCTTTAGAATATTTTGCTGGTTTTAATATTTTCTTGTTTTCATAACTTGTCTTAATTAAAAGATATCTTAAAGAAGTAAGTCTTCCAATCATCTTATTGTTTGAATTAATTGATATCCAGGGAGATTCTTCGGTAGCTGTTTTGTTAAACATTTGCTGCTTATATAAAGTAAATGCATCCCATTTAGTAACAATTTTCTCATCATTTTTTGATAACTTCCAATATTTTAATTGAGAGTTTTTTCTTGCATTCATCCTTCTTGCTTGCTGGTCTTTAGAAAGAGAAAAATAGAATTTAATTAACTCAACACCTTCATCGATTAGTTTTTCTTCCCAACCATTTACTTTCTTCATAAAAAGTCTGTATTGATTTTCTGTGCAATATCCCATGATTGGTTCAGTTATAGCTCTTGTGTACCATGACCGATCAAGAAATGAAATTTCTCCTTCTTTAGGAATTACTTTTTTCCATCGTTGAAACCAGTGTGAAGATTCCCACTTTGAAGGAATGCCTAGTTGGATGTAGTTAAAATTATTTGGTCTTAAATACTCAGAGAAAAATTTAATAGCTGAACTCTTGCCAGCAGTGTCCCGACCTTCAAAAACTATACACAATTTTCTATTATTTTTTATTACATCTTCTTGAAGTTTGAGTAATTCTATCTGTAGTCTCCTTTTTTCAAGAGCATAAGCTTTGGCATCAAGTCTTTTATATTCTGATTGATCAAGTGATATAAGATTCATTTATTTTTTTTAAATTAAATATATTAAATTCACTCAAAAGTACAAATTATTTAACATAAATGTCACAAGACGTTAGTTAAATACTCTCACAAACTATTGTTTATAAAGGAATTTAATTATGGAATCGTTATTTATAGACCCCACATTGATATTAATTATAGCTGCTTTTGCAGGGTTTTTCATGGCATTCGGTATTGGTGCCAATGATGTTGCTAATGCAATGGGAACTTCAGTAGGCAGTAAAGCAATTACATTCAAGCAGGCTATCTTTATAGCTGCAATTTTTGAATTTCTTGGTGCTTATCTTGCAGGTGGTGAAGTTACTTCAACCATAAGAAAAGGTATTGTTGATCCAAATTTGTATGTTGGAAAAGAAAATATATTTATTATTGGCATGATGTCTGCTCTTTGTGCGGCTGGAACATGGCTTCTTATTGCAAGTTCAAGAGGGTGGCCAGTATCTACAACTCATTCTATCGTCGGCTCCATAGTTGGCTTTGTAATAATTTCAATGGGTTTTGAAGCTGTATCTTGGGGCAAAGTTGGAACTATTGCTGCTAGCTGGGTTGTATCACCAGCTATATCTGGAACATTTGCATTTCTTTTATTTCTTAGTGCAAAGAAATTTATTCTTGATAGAAGAGATCCATCTCAGGCTGCAGTTACTTTAATTCCAGTTTATAGTTTTTTTGTAGCAGTTATTATTGGCTTGGTTACTGCAAGAAAAGGGCTCAAGCATGTTGGTCTTCCATTAACCGACAACGAAGTAGTTATGGTAACAATAGGCTTTGGTATTTTTGTCTCAATCATTTCAGCTATTTTATTAAATATTAATAAAGAAAAAATTAGAGAATACGGTGTTGAATCCGCTTTTGCTATTTTAATGATAGTTACTGCTTCTGCTATGGCTTTTGCTCATGGTTCAAATGATGTTGCCAATGCAATCGGCCCTATGTCTGCGATAATTAGTGTTGCATCTGAAGGAGCAATAGGGGCTAAAGCTGCTGTAAGTCCATGGGTTTTATTGATTGGTGGTATTGGAATTGTTTTTGGTTTGTCCATGCTTGGTGGGCGTGTGATTAAAACTGTTGGAAGCAAAATAACACACTTGACTCCAAGTCTTGGTTTTTCTGCAGAAATGGCTGCTGCATCTACAGTTGTAGCTGCTACATATATAGGATTTCCAATCTCGACAACACATACTTTAGTAGGTGCAGTTATAGGTGTTGGATTGGCAAAAGGTGTTTCACATTTAGATCTAAGTTCTATTGGAAGAATTATTTTATCTTGGGTTGTAACAATTCCTGCTGGAGCATCGTTGACAGTTTTATTTTATATTCTAATAAGACTTGCAACTGGTGTTTAAAAAGTAATTAAGAACTATGATTAACCCAGTTAAGCATATAAGAGTGAGCAGCTCTATGCGCTTCAATTTTACCAGTTTCGTTAAGCAAGCCGCCTTCCTTAATATTTAATGAAAATATAGAAATAATTATTTGAGTAAGAACTCTATAGATCCCATCTTTATTATGCATCCCTGGAAGTTTGATATTTGATTCAGTAAAGGACTGTATATTGACAGCTAGCAATCTCATTACAGATGAATCCATAGGGGGAGTTATTGTGTTGCCTAATATAATTATCTGTGATGAGCGAGACTCTTGAAAATAGTCATAGAGTATTTCGACACATCTTAAAATAACGACTGATAAATTTTCAGTATTTATGTTAGAAGATCTTTTCTTAAAATACTGTGAACAATCATCTGCATATTTTAAAATTAATGCTCTTTTTAAACTATCAGGTGTTGGAAAAAATTTATAGGTAGATGTTCTTTTAAGACCAGAATGTTTAGCTATATTAGCTATTGTTAAATAATCCAAACCCTCATCTAAAAGAATATTTTCTGCAGTTTCAAGAATTGTTTGAATTCTTTTTTTACTACGCTCTTGTTTAGCTTCAGGCATTGATAGATTATCGACAAATGTTTATAAAAAGTAAATATTAATAAATTTTTGTTACAAATTTGTTTTGGCGTTACATATTTGTGTCTTCATAGTAATTTTTTCGAAAACACTTGCATTTTGATAAATGCAACAAAAAATAATGTGATTTAATACTGCCATTAACTCAATCAATATTTTATTAAATTATGAAAAACATCAAGAACAAATCAGTTTTAAACTCTCTTAGAACAAAACTTTTTTTAACATTATGCATGATGCTGAACCCTACCTTAAACGCATCTAGTGACTTTTATGCCAAAATCAACATGAGCATAGCTCAAATTGATGATGGTTTAAATTCAGAAACAGATACTATTAATAACGCTTCAAGAGTAGGTTTTAAATCTAAATTAAAACTATCAGATAATTTAAATTTTTTAATACAAATTGAAAATGAAATCGATCCTACTGATGGTAGAGCAGATGGGGATAAAGTTTTCAAGCAGAGAAATACTTTCATTGGTATATCTGGAAATTTTGGCAAGCTTTTTGTTGGGACACATGATACTGCTTTCAAAAAAGCCCAATTAAAAGTTGATCTTTTTAATGACACGCAATCAGATATAAAAAATATATTACGTGGTGAAAATAGAATGCAAGATTTGGTTGGTTATGAATCACCAGAATTATTTAAAGGGATTAAAATTGTGATTAATAATATAAAAACTTCTGATAAGTCATACCAGTCATATTCTTTAAATTACAATTCTGATTCATTAAAAGCTTCATATAGCATTGATACAGGTCTGAAAGGTTATGATAGTCAAAGAATAAGCTCATCTTATACATTTAATAAAACTACACTAGGTGCTTTATATCAGGACTCTGAAAAAACAAGTATTGGAAATAATGATTCTGGTTATGTTTATAGTATCAAGCATAAAATTTCAAAAAAGGGTTCTTTTTTATTTCAAGAAGCTAAATCAGACATGAAGATAGTAGGCGGAAAGCAGACAAGTCTTGGTTACAATCATCAAATAAGAAAAGAGTTAAAAGTTTTTACAGCCTATTCACAATTATTAAAAGATAATTCACCTGATAAGGATTGGATTACTTTAGGCTTTGAGTATAAGTTTTAATCTAAATTTAATTTTTGAATAAATAAATTAATATCTCTTGCAAGCTGCATTGGTTTCTCCAATGCAGCGAAATGTCCTCCATCATATTCATTCCACTGAACTATGTTATAAATGTTTTTCGCCCATACTTTGGGAGGAAGCATTATGTCTTTTTTAAATATTGCTCCACCCATAGGTTGGTTTATTGGATTAAAAGAAAACCCAAAATCTCCATTTTCTTTATAAAGCCTAGCAGATGATGTTATTGATTCAGTGAACCAATATAGGGAAATAATACTTAAGACCTCGTCATTAGTAACAACAAGATTGTTATCATTTCCTTCAAACCAACCATAGAATTTTTCAGAAATCCAAGCTGCTAGACCAACTGGAGAGTCATTTAAACCATAGCCAATAGTTTGTGGCTTTGTTTTTTGAATCTCATAATATCCAAAACCATTTTCTTTATATTTATTATAATTTTCCAACATAGCTAATTCATGATCCGTTACTCCATCCATTGGATTTTCACCCTCAGGAGGAAAGGCTATTACAAGGTTTAAATGGATTCCAACACAATGATCTGGAAATAGTTCAGCCATCCATTTACTCACTGTAGCTCCCCAATCTCCGCCTTGAACCACATATTTTTTATATCCCAGCGCCATCACTAATTCGTGTTGTAATTTTGCTATTTCTTTAGAGTTCATGCCAGTTGATTTGGGTTTATCAGAATAGCCAAACCCTGGAAGTGAGGGACAAATAATATCTATTGGAATTTCAGACTCCTTTTGGATTATTGGAATAATTTTAATGAATTCTTGGATACTGCCAGGCCAGCCATGCGTCATTACAAGAGGAACTGCGTCTTTATGATCAGATTTAGCATGTAAGAAATGAATACTCAAACCTGAGTTTGTTTTAAATTTAAAGCTGCCTATATCGTTAATCTTTTTTTCTTGATTTCTCCAATTAAATTCATCTACCCAGTATTTTGAAAGGTCTTTAAGAAATGACTTTTTTGTTCCATGAGACCAATATTGATCATTTATTTCATCAGGCCATCTCGTATGTTTTATTCTGTTATATAAATCAGAAATTTGTTCATCAGGTACATTAATTAAGAATTCGTTTATCATTTAAATTGCCAAAAAATATGTATGTAAACTATAAGCTATCATCTTAAATAAAGTAAAATACATATGTTGATAATAATTGATTAGAGTATGTTTGAAAAAATAGAAATGTATTTAAATGCCAATGCCGAATATGCCTGGATATTTGTTTTATTTTTTGCTTTCCTTGAATCATTTATTTTATCTGGAGTTATAGTCTCCAGCGCAATTCTTTTTTCAATCTGTATCCTTATTTACAATACAGATTTAATGCCAATAACTGCCATAGTGCCTGTTGCTATTATTGGAGCGCATGCGGGTGATATGTTTGGTTTTATATTTGGGAAAACTATAGGCCCTCAGATTATGTCAACAAAGGTTGTAGTTAAAAGAAAAAAAACGATTGCCAGAGCTCAAAAATTTTTAGATAAAACTGGGTCATATACTGTAATTTTAGGAAGATTTATTCCCGCTATTAGACCTATAGTTCCTTTTTTACTTGGTATTTCTGATTTAAAGATTGTAAGATTTTATGTAGCTGATGTTATTGCTTGTATTTGTTGGGGCTTAGCATTAGGTTTTTTAGTAACAGGAGTAGGTTCAGTACTGGGATAATATTATGTTAAGTATTTTTATATTAGTTGTAAGCACCATAGCTTTAGTTTATCTATTAATTCAGCTGGTTAAAGCCAAGCAACAGGGTAGATTTTTGCAGACCTTGAGAGATTTGCTTATTATTCTTCTAGCGATTCTCATGACTGCTGCCATTTTTTATATTGGCTATAGATTCTTTAGAGCCTTTTAATTTTTTTTAATGTCTTTAACTTTATTCGAAAAAATTATAAATAGAGAGATTCCTGCAGATATAATTTATGAGGACGACCTCTCGATTGTTATAAAAGATATACAACCACAAGCTCCTATACACCTATTGATTATTCCAAAGAAAGTTCTTCCAAAGTTATCTGATGGTACCGATGAAGATAGAGAGACTTTAGGCCATTTGATGTTAGTGGCTGGAAAGGTAGCAGATTTATTAAATCTAGATAATACTTTCAGGATTGTTATTAACAATGGAGCTAAAGCAGGCCAAAGTGTATTTCACCTGCATTTGCACCTTCTATCCGGCAGATCTCTTAGTTGGCCTCCTGGCTAATAATAGATATAAGCAACAAGTCCTAATAAAAATACTATAGAACCTATACCCATTACAAAGTATCCACCGAGTTTAATAGTCTGACTATCACTCATGATTCTCTCCTCCCTATAAAAAATATATCAAAAATATAGTCATTTACAAGGTTATTCCATATAAAATAAAGAATATAAACTTAAAGTGAGCTATCTTGGACACCTCTTCACAAAAAACTTTTACAAAAACAGTTAAATCATGGATTGCCTACGACGCAGGTAATTCAGCCTTTGCTACGACTGTGGTTGCAGCATTCTTTCCAATTTTCTATCTTGAATTTTGGGCATCTACGATGCCTAAAGTTGAAGCATCTATATACTTAAATTGGACATTAGTTATCTGCAATACGTTAATACTGCTTTCAGGTCCAGTTATTGGTGCATACACAGATATCAATAGATCAACTAAAAGTGCACTTAATATCTTTACTATAATAGGAGCTCTTTTTGTTGGATCTCTTTTTTTTATTGATGTTGGTTCTTGGCTTTATGCTCTTATCTTTTTTGGAATTGCCAATTATTGTTTTTGTGTTGCGCAAATCCCATATGACAAAATTTTAACAAAGATAACTTCACCTAATAATTTTTCTATCATTTCTAATCAGGGTTATGCATGGGGTTATTTTGGAGGTGGGGCGCTATTTTTGTTGAATGCTTTAATGAGCATATATCCGAGCTCTTTTGGTTTAGCTTCACAGGCAGAGGCTATCCGAGTTTCCTTTTTAATGGTTTCAGTTTGGTGGCTTTTATTTTTAATTCCATTGTTTTTAAATTTCAAAGAAATCAAAACGCAACAGCATTCAATTAGTGTTTTCAGCTCTTCATTTAAAAATATTTTTAATACACTGAAATCAGTTTATCAATACAAAAATGCTTTTTTATTCTTGATAGCATTTTTCTTGTTCATTGATGGCGCCCATACTGTTATATATTTAGCATCGACTTTTGCACTCAACTTAGGCTTAGAGACCAGTTCAATTATTCAAGCTTTAATACTGGTTCAGTTTGTAGCATTTCCTGCAACCCTTTTATGGGGTTATGTAGCTAATAAATATGGAGATAAGTTAGTTCTTTATATCACTATAGCTTCATATATTTGTATAATTGTTTACAGCACAACCTTATCAAGTGCATTTGAGTTTTATTTGTTAGCTGCCTGGGTTGGGTTTGTTCAAGGTGGTATTCAAGGAAGTTCTAGAGGAATGTTTGGAAAGCTTATCCCGAAAGAGAAGGCTGGAGAATTTTTTGGTCTTTATAATGTTATGGGTAGAGCAGGGGCGATACTAGGACCAT
>ERZ1048068.1183-NODE-1183-length-20728-cov-6.899047_pt1 | contig 20728 bp, 19 predicted proteins | sample MGYA00383098_ERZ1048068 | MGnify/ENA primary metagenome ERZ1048068 (study PRJEB29581, sample SAMEA5548368) | metagenome | biome: marine; feature: coastal; material: water | depth 1 m | study: Short-term variability in the microbial, nano- and picoplankton... | reverse complement strand
AGAGAATGTTTAAAATTTTTAATGAGAGAACGCGTACAGCGAGTGGTTGCACACGTTCTCAATTTTATAATTATCATAAAATCAATTAATTACTAAAATTTAAACGTGTGAAAAAAGAAACCCTTATTTACGGCATTCGAGCAGTAATGGAAGCAGTAGAAGCTGGTAATTCAATTGATAAAGTATTTGTACAAAGAGGACTGAAAGGAGCCCTTTCTCACGAACTCGTCAAACTCCTAAAAAGCAAAGAAATTGTATTTTCAATGGTTCCCATTGAAAAACTCAATCGCTTAACAATGTACAACCATCAAGGTGTAGTCGCTACCATATCCCCTATTCAGCTTCACAATTTGGACGCTTTACTAGATCAAGCTCCCGAAAACCCATTGTTTCTTATTTTGGACCAAATCTCGGATGTTCGGAACTTTGGCGCTATCATTCGAACCGCATCCTGTACAGGTGTTTCTGGAATTATCGTACAAGCAAGCGGAGGAGCTCCTATCAACGGAGATGTAATTAAAACCTCAGCAGGTGCTGTGTTCAATGTTCCTATATGCAGAGTAAGCCATATCAAAGACGCTATGTATCATTTACAGGCCAGTGATATACAAATTGTCGCTGCCACAGAAAAAGCAACTAATTTCCTCTATGACTGCGAATTGTCAAAACCTACTGCCCTAGTAATGGGTTCGGAAGAAAAAGGAATTGCTTCCTCTGTGCTAAAATTATGCGATGTACAAGCAAAATTACCCATGACGGGTACCATTGCCTCACTGAATGTCTCGGTAGCTTGTGGTGCTTTTTTGTACGAAGCGGTAAGACAGCGCGCATAACGCATTGTAAAATTCTAGAATCTCGTATCTTTACAAGATGAGCATTCCACTGGCAGAACGGATTCGTCCTCGACAACTTTCAGACTATATCGGTCAAGAGCATTTGGTTGGTCCTAAGGGCGCATTGAGCTCAGGAATACAAAACGGCACGCTACCTTCTGTTATTTTTTGGGGAACGCCCGGTATTGGAAAAACCACACTGGCAAACATAATTGCCAAAGAAACCCAGCGTCCTTTTTATACGCTCAGCGCTATCAGCTCGGGGGTCAAAGAAGTTCGAGAAGTCATTCAAAAAGCCCAGCAGTCCAATGGACTTTTCGAAAACAAAACACCCATTTTATTTATTGATGAAATTCATCGATTTAGCAAATCTCAACAAGATTCTCTTTTAGGTGCTGTTGAAAAAGGATGGATCACACTCATTGGTGCCACCACTGAAAACCCAAGTTTTGAAGTCATTTCGGCCTTACTTTCCCGATGTCAAGTATATGTTCTAAATCCTTTCGGAAAAAAAGAACTCCAACAATTGTTAGACAGAGCTGTAAAAGAAGACACTGTTCTCAAAGAAAAAGATATTGTAGTTAAAGAAACGGATGCGCTTTTTAAATTTTCGGGCGGTGATGCTCGAAAATTGCTCAATATTTTTGAATTGTTAATCGCTTCTTTTACCGATAAAAAAATCACCATTACCAACCAACTGGTTCAAGAGAAAATATTGCAAAACCCTGCTTTGTACGACAAAGGAGGCGATCAGCACTACGATATCATTTCTGCATTTATCAAGTCCATTAGAGGAAGCGACCCCAATGCTGCAGTCTATTGGTTAGCTCGAATGCTAGAGGGTGGAGAAGACATAAAATTCATCGCCCGAAGAATGGTCATACTAGCTAGTGAAGATATCGGAAATGCCAATCCAACCGCGCTAGTAATCGCAACCAATACATTTCAGTCTGTCAGCATCATCGGCATGCCTGAGTCAAGGATTATACTCAGTCAGTGTGCTATTTATTTAGCAACTTCCCCAAAAAGTAACTCCAGTTATTTGGCTATTGAAAAAGCACGAAAACTGGTTCATGAAACAGGAGATCTTTCCGTACCACTTGCCCTGAGAAATGCTCCCACTACCCTAATGAAAGAGTTGGATTATGGCAAAGAATATAAGTATGCTCATGATTATGAGGGGAATTTTGTGAAACAAGAATTTCTTCCTAAAGAATTGGAAAATAGTAAAATATACAGCCCAGGCCAAAACACTCGTGAAACTGCCATTTTGGATTTCTTAAAAAAACGCTGGAAAGACAAATACGGTTATTAATCTATAACCACTGAGTTAAGACCGTAAGATCTGAAATTATGGGAGCGTGATCGTGGTGCAACTCACCATGGGCAATGAAATGAATCGGCTGAATTCCCATCTCTTTTGCTCCCAACACATCTGCTTCTAGGCTATCCCCTATCATTAAACTATTGACTGCAGCAACTTTTGCCGTTTCTAACGCATGTTTAAAAATTAAAGGATTGGGCTTTTTTACTCCGACAGATTCCGAATCTATTACATGCTCAAAATAATGATCGATTTTGGAGGTTCTCATTTTCTGACCTTGCACCTCTCTAAAACCATTGGTAATAATATGAAGGCGGTATTTGGGCAACAGGTATTCCAACGTTGAACGCGCCCCAGTAAGCAAGTGGTTGAACTGGGGCAACAAACGAATGTAATCTTCAGACAATTGATGGATGGTGTTGTCTGAAACAGCAATATTCAGCTTGTCGAAAGTAGTTTTAAGCCTTTGGTAACGAAGGTCTTTCTTTGAAATTTTTTCTTCACGATACAGTTTCCAAAAAGAAAAATTTATAGGTATATAGACTTCCAAAAAAGGGTCTAATTCAACGGGTATTTGATGTTCGGTCAGTATGTTATGAAACGTTAGTGCCGAGTTCTTCTCAAAATCCCATAAGGTGTGATCCAAATCAAAAAAAATATCTGTGATGTTGTTTTTAAACTCCATGTTTGCGAAGATACTTGATTAAAAGCGTTTTCCAAGGAGTGCTGAAAACACTTTCTTTAAAACTAGCATTGGTAAATACTATCGTCAGTGGGCCTTTTGCTATTTTAACATTTTGGGTAATTCGCTCCATCAATTGACGTGCTTTACGTGTAGATTTGGTGCGTTTTAAATGATATTCTGTAAGGGCTATAGGATGAATTTTTAAAGGAGTTTGAGATTCGGATTCAAGATCGTAAAAGTAAAATGGAGTGCACGTACTGGCTCGAAACCCTGCTTTTTCATTGTATTGAAACGAATAGTCATTTAGGTAGCCTTCTTGAGCAAAATTTCGATATACGGTAGGGTAACTTAAACAGATCATGTGTTGACGGATACTTCCACTTTGTTTGTGGATAAGTGCTTGCAATCTATTGGATTCTATTTTTATTAAATCGTTGTTTTCAGTGGACTGGTGCGACGCCAACAAAGAAACAGGTATATAATCTGCAACTTCTTTAATGCGTTCCAAAAAAGGAGTGTTAAAGAAACTAATATTTCGATCGTAATGACTGAGGTTTGTGAATAGAAAAAAACATTGTGTGGGAATTTTAAGAGCCGTATGAACAGCAATCCACTCTGTGAATGTATCGGCCGGGTCTGCTTGAAGAGAAAGAAGTACGCCTATTCTCTTGAAAACAGAAATAAAATTAAATTTAAAAATGTCTTTAAAAAATCCAGCCAATGAGCGAATCAGTCCTTTTCCTTTAAACTGAAAAGCAACAGGAACTTCCATGGCCGTTTGTAATTGAAAACTTCGATTAGAGAAGGAAATATCTGGAAATTGCTTCTTAAAAATTGCTCCAAACCGCTGAACCCACAAATCCACTAAAGGAATTTCTAAAAATCCTTTTTCAAAAGCCAAACTATCGGTGGCTATGAATCTTCCTAAGGAATCCTTTCTGTGGGGAACGTATTCTTCATATCGGCTTAATAAATAAAAACTAGCTGCAAATAAATCGAAAGGAATCGAACTATCACTTCCCGATCCAAAAAAAATGGGTAATTCGTCCCAATCGTCTGTTGTGATGTCGAGCGTTTCCACCCCATGACCAAAAAGGAGAGAATGCGATTGAATAAAAAACTCATTTCCCAATGGCTGTTTAGTGTAACTGAACTTAGGTCCCGAAAAGGCAACAAACTCGTCCAAAGCCGATGTAAAATCAATAGGAACACCCAACAATCGAACAAAAATATGTTTAAAAACATACCGAACCCTAGGTGTTATCGTGTGTGTATAAACTAAAACCATGTATTATAAATCGCCATTATCAGCGAAGCTAAAATACGAGTTTTCGGTGACGATTAAGTGGTCCAACAGCTTGACATCTAAAATATCACATCCTTTTCTAAATTTTTTGGTGATTTCATGATCCGAAGCACTTGGTTTTAGGGTTCCAGATGGGTGGTTATGCGCTAAAATAATTGCCGTAGATTCATGCAATAGTGCTTGTTTGAGCGCCAAGCGTATATCAACTGTCGTTTGTGAAATTCCTCCTTTGCTCAACTGTTGACAGCCCAAAAATACATGAGAATTATTGAGAAATACAATCCAAAATTCTTCATGAGGCAAATCACCAATTAGAGGCCTTAGCAATTCAAATGCATTTTGACTAGATGTAATCTTGGAAAGGTTTTCAGAATTTTCAAAGCGCCTCCGACGACTGAGTTCCAATGCCGCACTAATAGAAACAGCCTTGGCATTTCCAATTCCTCTAAATTTTGTAAGCTGGGAAACGGCCATTTTTTCTAATTCGGTCAAGCTATTGGAAACTGAGGCTAATATTCGTTGGGAGAGACGAACGGCGCTTTCTTTAGAATTGCCGCTTCCTATAAGTATTGCCAAGAGTTCTGCACTCGAAAGAGCTCGGGCTCCCTGTTTCAATAATTTTTCTCGTGGACGATCGCTCTCAGACCACTGTTTGATAGTGAAGTGTGGAAATGGGTTCATGTTTTTTGGAAATTTACATTAAATATAATAAATTTGTCGTTGCCACAACCTACTTATATCTTATGAATTACACTTCCCTTTTTGAAGAGAAAATATACCTCTCCATTAAAAATCGTATTCACAACTTATCAAAAGACGCTACCCATATTTCTAACAAAATGACTGTAAATCAAATGTTGGTTCACTGTCAAGAACCATTGTTACTATCATTAGAAGACACAGAACTCATAATTCCTGAAACAGACGATTTTGACGAACTTAAAAATTTCCTCATTGAATTGGTGGAATTATTTTACCAACAACCTCGCAAAAAAAGATGGAAGCACCCTACTTTTGGAGAGTTCAGTTCAGAACGATGGGGACACTCTCAATTCAAACACTTGGACCACCATTTTAATGAATTCAACGCTTAAAATAAGCGGTGAATTGATCCCAATCCAACCCTCCATAATTTCCAGAACTCATCATAAGTAAGCACATATTCTGACATTGTTGTTGAAATAAATACTGGTGAAAATCCTTTGCATTGGTAAAAACTTGCAAAAAAGGATGGTTAAAAGCTTTTTGAATATCCTCCACCTCAATTGCCTTCATTCCTTTTAATGACAGAGCTTCTTGGTCGTAATAAACAACCGCCTGAGTAGCCTGAGATAATGCACCTTTGTATTGATTAGTAAACTGTGAAGATAGACTGCTGTAGGTATGCAATTCCAAACAAGCCAATAGACTTCGGTTGGGGTATTGATTTTTAACAGCGTGGGTGGTAGCTTTTACTTTGCTAGGTGCATGTGCAAAGTCTTTGTACAGAACCCGATCGCTTGATTTATAAACAGTTTCCAAGCGCTTTGAGGCTCCTTTAAAACTTGCAATGGCCTCATAAAAATCTTCTTCGTCAATTCCCATATGTTGACACACCCATTTGGCTCCCGCTAGATTACTGATGTTATGAGCGCCAAAAACCGCCACCGGCAAAGGTCCTTCAGAAGTAGTTAGATAGGTTTGTCCGTCGATAACTTCATAATCCAATGAACGATACTCGTGTTTACGGATAGGTATTTGGGTGGCTTCTGCTAATTCTTTTACATGAACATCTTCTTCGTTATACACTAAAATTCCACCATGAACTATTGAGTCCATAAAAACTCGAAATTGCTCCTTATAGTTTTCTTCTGTAGGAAACACATTGATATGATCCCAAGCAATGCCGCTTACCAAAGCGATATTGGGTTGATACCAATGAAACTTGGGGCGCCTATCAATAGGAGAAGATAAATATTCATCCCCTTCCAAGACTATAAATTCATTTTCGGCAGTAAGATGAACCATCGTGTCAAAGCCCTCGAGTTGAGCGCCTACCATATAATCCACTTCTCTTTGGTGGTAGTGAAGTACATGCAGAATCATAGCCGTAATGGTTGTTTTTCCATGACTTCCACCAATAACAACTCGTGTTTTTTGTTGACTGTATTGATAGAGAAACTCTGGATAAGAATAGATGGTCAAGCCCAATTCTTGAGCACGAAGAAGCTCTGGATTATTGGGTTTTGCGTGCATTCCAAGAATCACTACATCCAAAGAAGTTGTGATTTTATCAGGAAACCAGCCTTCCTCTTTCGGCAACAATCCTTTTTCTTGCAAACGAGAACAAGAAGGTTCATAGATAGCGTCATCACTTCCAGTAACTTGTTCTCCTTTTTCATGAAGAGCCCGCGCCAAGTTGTGCATAGCGCTTCCTCCTATTGCAATAAAATGAACATTCATACGTCTTTAATTTTTAGGGGAAGATACAATTTCTAAATCCAAAAAATCATCCCATTTTAGAAGGTCTTTTTGGACAGAAGGTAACTGTGAAATGGCTTTTTGATGATGCCATTTTGCTTGTTCAATATTCCCAATTTGATCATAAACTTGCGCCAATCGTTCATGAGCAAATGCCAAAGGAAAACCTTCTTTGGATGAATGATGTTCTATAAAATATGAAAAACAACAAATCGCTATTTCGGGAAAACGTTTTGAAAAAAACAACGCTTTTCCCAACTCATAATACGATTGGTTACGGTGCAAATAATTAGACAGCGATGAACATGGTTTTTGTGACACCCAATCAAATGCTTTTTCGTAAAATTCGATTGATTTTTCAGGTCTTTTTTGTTTGTAAAATAAAAACCCTTGAGCCAAAGCGCCTTCAAGAGGAGATAATTGCTGAATCTCATCCACCATTTTTTGGGCTTTTGCGTCGCTTCCCCCTAAGAAAAAAGGCAAGGCTTCGTATAGCTCCATAAGCACCCATCGACTTTCAATATGAGCGGTGTTTAATGCGGCGGCTTTTTCAAAAGCAACTTTCATGGGGCGCACAAAAGGGACTGATTGGATTCGAGAAACTTCCAGAGCCTTTACTCCCAAAACTCCTCCATGTTTGAAATGAAATTGAAAATTATTCGGGTCCCTTGTTACCAAATGAGCATATACTTTTAGGGCATCATCCCACTGGAAGTTTGCACCGTAATAGTCTCCCAATTTTTCTAATGTATGCAAGTCATCAGGATTGGACCGGTGCTTTGCTTTTAGTGAATCAATTGTACTATAGTAAGCGCTAGTAAGCTGAGGAGTATTAAAGTACGACTGTGGAATTCGCTGGGCAGACAATGAGGTAATGCAACCTATAAGTAGCCATATTATTCGTTGAGTTTTTTCCATAACATATCCTTAAGTTCTCTAAGACCGCTTTGGGAAACAGAAGAAATAAAAAGATAGGGGATTCCTTCCATGGTAGAAATCAATTCTTTATCCAGCTCAGCATGAAGTTCCTCATCTAATAAATCTGATTTTGAAATGGCCACTAAATATTCTTTGTCAACCAACTCAGGGTTGTACTGAATGAGTTCGTTGCGTAAAACTTCAAATTCTTTTCGAATGTCTTCGGCATCAGCAGCTATAAGATAAAGCAAAATAGAATTTCGTTCGATGTGCCTCAAAAATCGATGTCCCAAACCTTTTCCCTCAGAAGCACCTTCAATTATACCTGGAATATCTGCCATAACAAACGAGCGATAATCTCGGTATTCGACAATACCCAAGTTGGGTTTTAGGGTGGTAAATTCGTAATCGCCTATTTTGGGTTTTGCAGAAGTAACCACGGACAAAAGTGTGGACTTTCCTGCATTGGGAAATCCAACCAGTCCAACATCAGCTAAAATCTTGAGTTCCAATACCAATGCTTGTTCAGAACCTTCCTTTCCCGGTTGAGCATAACGAGGCGTTTGATTGGTTGAGCTTTTGAAATGCCAATTTCCTCGGCCGCCCATTCCTCCTTCAACAGCCAAAAACTCTTCTTGATCATCGACAATTTCGTGTAAGACCTCATTCGTGTTTTTGTCTCTGATAATCGTACCCAGCGGCACCTTCACAATCACATCTTCTCCTTGTGCTCCTGAGCTTCGGCTTTTGGAACCGTGTTCTCCATGTCCGGCCTTAAAATGGCGTTTGAATTTAAAATGAAACAGTGTCCACAAATTTTTGTCTCCCTTAAAGATAATGTGGCCACCCCGTCCGCCATCTCCGCCGTCTGGACCGCCCTTAGTAATGAACTTTTCACGATGGAAATGCATAGAACCTTTGCCTCCGTTTCCAGAAGTCGCATGGATGCTTACATAATCCGAAAAATTCCCCTCGGTCATAACTTATAATGAATCAATTACATTTTGTATTCTCTTGGTAATCTCAGCAATTTCTCCGATACCATTAATACTATGAAACTTGCCTTGTGCCTGATAGTAGGCTATTAAAGGAGCTGTTTTGCTATTGTACTCGTCAAATCGATTTCTTATTTTTTCTTCGTCCTGATCGTCAATTCTTCCAATGTCTTGACCTCTTTTTAATAGACGCTGAATGAGTGTTTCATCATTAGCTTCGAGTGCAATAGTGGCAGAAATTGCCATATTTTTTTCTTCTAAAAAAAGATCCAATGCCTTTGATTGAGCTGTAGTTCGCGGAAAACCATCAAAAATAAACCCTTGTGCGTTGGGCTGCTTTTCGACCTCAGCCTTCAACATGTTTATTGTAACTTCATCGGGAACAAGGTCACCCTGATCCATGAAAGACTTTGCTAAAATCCCTAATTCTGTGTTGTTTTTGATGTTGTACCGAAAGACATCGCCTGTTGAAATATGAAAAAATCCGTAGTGTTTTTTCAAAAACTCAGCTTGTGTTCCTTTTCCAGCTCCAGGCTTGCCAAATAAAATAATATTAATCATGGTTATTCAATTGAAACGCAAAGATATCCATTTGGGTGAGAATAACGAGTACGGTATCGTGTTTTAATCAATGATTTTCAGTCTTACTTTGCGCCAATTAATGTATTTTTGCGAAAAAGATTGCAAATGCATTATTTTTCATCGAATTTAATAGTTGGTATTTTAGGAGGCGGACAACTCGGCAAAATGTTGCTTTTTGAAACGCAAAAATTTGATATCAAAACAAAAGTATTGGATTCTAATGCACAAGCACCTGCACGTTGGTCTTGCAACGAGTTTGTTCAAGGCGATTTAATGGATTTTGATACAGTAGTAGCCTTTGGTGAAAGTACTGATGTACTCACTTTTGATATCGAAAATGTAAATGTAGAAGCTTTGGAATATTTGGAACAAAAAGGCATTCAGGTGTACCCTAGTTCAGCTACGTTAAAAATCATTCAACACAAAGGACGGCAAAAAACATTTTATAAAAACAATGATATTCCAACAGCTGATTTTGTTCATTACAACAATCGATCAGAAGCTGTCCAAGCTATTCAAAACGGTCAACACTCCTATCCTTGTGTTTGGAAAAGTTGTCAATTTGGCTATGATGGTTATGGAGTAAAAATGCTTCGAAACAACGACGACCTTAAAGATCTGTTGGATGTGGAATGTATTATAGAAAAATGCATCCCTTTTGAAAAAGAACTGGCGGTGGTTGTGGCTAGAACCCCACAAAATGAAGTAAAGGCCTATCCAGTCGTTGAAATGGAATTTCACCCCGAAGCCAATCAGGTTGAATACGTTTTGTGCCCAGCCCGAATTGAAGACGCAATTGCCCAAAAAGCTACAGAAATTGCACTAAAAGTTTCTAAAGCCTATCAACATGTAGGACTGTTGGCCGTTGAGTTGTTTTTGACAACATCTGGAGAAATATTAGTTAATGAAGTCGCTCCAAGACCCCACAACAGCGGACATTACAGCATCGAAGCGTCTTACACCTCTCAGTTTGAGCAACACCTTCGTTCCATTTTAGGTTTGCCTCTTGGAATGACTGAAAGTAAAGTTGCAGGAATTATGGTAAATTTGGTGGGAGAAGAGGGATATTCGGGAGATGTTTTTTATGAAAACATTGAAGAAATCATGAAAATGGAGGGAGTAACACCTCACATTTATGGAAAGAAACAAACCCGCCCTTTTCGAAAAATGGGGCATGTAACTATCGTAAATTCGTCAATGACTCGTGCAAGAGAACTTGCCGAATGGGTTAAAAAAACTATTAAAGTAAAAAGCAATTAATATGGCAACTGTAGGAATTATTATGGGAAGCACTTCAGATCTTCCAGTCATGCAAGAAGCAATCGAAATCCTTGAAGGATTTGACATCGAAGTTGAAGTCGATATTGTATCTGCTCATAGAACTCCCGAAAAAATGATGGCTTATGGAACAGAAGCTCACAATCGAGGCTTGCAAGTAATTATTGCTGGTGCTGGAGGCGCTGCTCACTTACCCGGTATGATCGCCTCGTTGACTCCACTTCCCGTAATTGGTGTGCCTGTAAAGTCATCAAACTCTATTGACGGATGGGATTCTATTCTTTCTATTCTTCAAATGCCTGGAGGGGTTCCTGTTGCTACTGTAGCCCTAAACGGCGCTAAAAATGCAGGTATCTTAGCGGCACAAATTGTAGGCAGCAACGATAAATGCGTTCAGGACAAAGTGATTTTTTACAAAGAAAGTTTAAAAAATAAGGTGATTGAAGGCGCTAAAAATTTAAAGAAATAAGGCCATCACATACAATCCCAACCAAAAAACTGGGAGGCTCTCTACCCAAAAACTACTGAAATACGTCGATTGATTCTTTGCGCTTTTTATCAAAAATATTGTGGTTAAAAGAAGCATTCCTGTGTCTGCAAATAGTGCTTTTGAAAATACAATACTCAACAGCAAACAAAACGAAAGCAGTACAATTCCTAAAATCACTGTTTTTTTAATTCCAATTTGCTGAGGGATTGTTTTTAAAGCGGGAGGATCTATTTTGATATCGCGAATCTCAAAAGGAAGCATCCAAACGATTATCAATAAATACCGTTGCAACCAGGTTGACCAAAAAAAACAGGAACCCCACAAATCAGAATCAGCCAACGGTAATGCAACACTAACTCCACTCCAACACAATGCCACTATATAAATTTTAGCACCCCATTGGTTTCTAAAATTTTGTTTTTGAAACGGAAAAGGTAACGCATACAATAAACTCATTAGACCAAAAAGAAATGCAGCGATTTGTGTCTGTTTAGATAACTGTAAAAAAGACAGTACTGCAAATAATCCAACTAAAAAACTAAGGTTTTGTATTTTTTTGATTTCGGCATTTTTAACCAAAACATAATACTTTGCAACAACAGCGTATTTTATAAAATTATACGTGATTAATGTAGCAGAAAAAACAAAAAACAAGACCGATAAATCAACTGATTGGTCGAACTGTAATAAAGTTATCAAACTTAAAGACGTCACAGCTAAAGCGGCATGAATACTGGATTTTATATAAAATTGAAAAAAATAAACAACAGGCCTCATGACGCAAAAGTAGCCAAACTGTTTATAACCTCTTGTTTTGGTTAAAAACTTTATGAATTTGTGACGGTTTTGAACCCTAATAACTTGTAATTAATATATACTTTTGTTTCAATAATTGATGTACAATGAATCCATTTTCATTTATAAACCGTCATATAGGACCGTCTTCAAATGACGTTTCTTCTATGTTAGAAAAAATTGGAGCTTCTAGTGTAGAACAACTTATTGGCGAAACCATTCCCGAAAACATTCGTCTCAACAAAACACTGGATTTGGACACTCGTTTGAGTGAGCACGAATACTTAAAACACGTACAAGAACTCTCGGAACAAAATCAGGTTTGCAAAACTTATATTGGACTGGGCTATCACGAAACAGTGACTCCTCCAGCCATTCAAAGAAATATTTTTGAAAACCCCGGCTGGTACACAGCCTATACGCCGTATCAAGCAGAAATTGCTCAGGGTCGTTTGGAGGCTTTGTTGAATTATCAAACTATGATTTGCGATTTAACAGGCATGGGCATAGCCAACGCTTCATTGTTAGACGAAAGTACAGCCGCCGCAGAAGCGATGAGCTTATTGTTTGCAGTTCGATCGAGATCACAAAAAAAGAACGCTGTTACTAAGTTTTTTGTTGATAGCAACACATTACCCCAAACACTTTCTTTGCTTGAAACCCGTTCGAATCCTATTGGAATTGAATTGGTAGTTGGCGATCCAAATAACTCAAACATGGACGAAAGTTTTTTTGGGGCGCTGCTTCAATACCCAGGAAAATTTGGAGAAATTCACGATTATTCGAACTTTATACAAAAGGCTGCTTCACTTGAGATTAAAACGGTGGTTGCAGCGGATTTAATGAGCTTAGTGCTTCTAACTCCTCCGGGAGAGTTGGGTGCCGATGTCGTAGTAGGAACATCCCAGCGTTTTGGAATTCCTTTGGGATATGGAGGGCCTCATGCTGCCTTTTTTGCAACCAAAGAAGAATACAAACGTAATGTTCCCGGAAGAATTATTGGAGTCACAAAAGATCTCGATGATAAAAGAGCCCTTCGAATGGCACTTCAAACCAGAGAGCAACACATCAAACGCGATCGCGCTACTTCAAATATTTGTACATCTCAAGTTTTATTGGCTGTTATGGCAGGTATGTATGGCGTTTATCACGGCCCTGAGGGCCTTCGATTCATTGCCAAACGAATCAATGCGCTCACAAGTATTTTGGCTAACTCCCTAATGGAGCTTGGTTTGCAACAACGCAATGCACAATTTTTTGACACCATCGTGATCGATGCACCCGCAAAAACCGTCCGATCTATTGCGCTTCAAAAAGCAATCAACCTTCTTTATATCGATGATAATTCAGTAGGTGTTTCTATCAACGAAGCTACTACGATCCTTGATATTCAAGAACTAGTCGATGTTTTTGCAGAAGCCATCTCTAAAGAATCAATCCCTGTTTCAGAAAAAAATATCAGCGCCACAATTGCTCCGTCATTGCAACGAAAATCTGATTTTTTAACCAACGATGTGTTTTCAATTTATCGATCGGAAACTTCCTTGATGCGTTATATCAAACAGTTGGAACGAAAAGATTTGTCTCTCAATCACTCCATGATATCACTTGGGTCGTGTACCATGAAACTCAATGCAGCAGCAGAAATGTTACCCCTTAGTTCGCCACGATGGAACAACATTCACCCTTTTGTTCCAGTAAATCAAACGCAAGGATACCAGATTATTTTAAAAAAGCTAGAGGAGCAGTTGAACGAAATCACGGGATTTGCAGGCACTTCCTTACAGCCCAACTCTGGCGCACAAGGAGAATATGCAGGTCTTATGGTCATTCGTGCTTATCATCAGTCGCGTAATGAAGGTTTTAGAAACATTTGTTTGATTCCTGCATCGGCTCACGGAACCAATCCAGCTTCGGCCGTTATGGCTGGGATGAAGGTTGTGGTAGTGAGTACAGACAAACACGGAAATATTGATTTGGAAGATTTGCAAGAGAAGGCCAAAGAAAATGGAGAACATCTTGCTGCTTTAATGGTCACATATCCCTCAACCCATGGGGTTTTTGAATCATCAATACAAACCATCACAAAGACAATCCACCAATTTGGTGGACAAGTATATATGGATGGGGCTAATATGAACGCTCAAGTGGGGCTTACAAACCCAGCTATTATTGGAGCTGACGTGTGTCATTTGAATCTTCACAAAACTTTTGCTATTCCTCATGGAGGCGGTGGCCCAGGCGTGGGTCCCATTTGTGTTGCCTCACACTTGGTCGATTTTCTTCCAGGCAACCCAATTATACAAACAGGTGGAAAACAAAGTATTTCTGCAATTTCAAGCGCACCTTGGGGCTCGGCTATGATTTGCTTAATCTCATACGGGTACATTAAAATGTTGGGCGGTAAAGGACTCCAAACAGCAACAGAATTAGCTATTTTAAACGCCAATTATATCAAATCCAGACTGGAAGATCATTATGCAGTGTTGTATCAAGGAGAAAAAGGAAGAGCTGCTCACGAACTTATTATTGATTGCAGAGCTTTTAAGGAAAAAGGAATTGAGGTAGTCGATATAGCCAAACGATTGATAGACTATGGATTTCATGCTCCCACTGTTTCATTCCCGGTAAATGGCACTATGATGATTGAGCCTACAGAAAGTGAAAACTTAGAAGAAATCGATACGTTTTGTGATGCAATGATTGCTATTCGTTACGAAATCGATGCAAGCAGTGCTGAAGAAGAAAACAATGTACTTCGAAATGCACCACACACCCTACAAATGTTAACGAGTGATGAATGGAACCTTCCCTATTCGCGCTCAAAAGCTGCATATCCACTTCCATTTATCAGAAAAAATAAGTTTTGGCCTGCAGTACGAAGAGTCGATGAGGCATTTGGGGATCGTAATTTGGTGTGTAGTTGTGAGCCCGTAGAAGCGTATATTTCCAATTAATATCCATATAACTATCATATTATAAGTAATTTACGTATTGCTTGTTATTAAAAATCAAACTAAATCATGGTTTTGGATATCGTACAAGTTTTGAGGTTTTTTTTAGATACTATTCAAAAAGAGCCTAGTATTGTATAACCAAAACACACAAACCATGTCCATTCAAATCACAGGAATGGGTAGTTATATACCCGAAATTGTGGAAACCAACAAGGATTTTCTCAAAGCTACTTTCCTAAATTCAGACGGATCACCTTTTGCTGTTGAAAATGATGTTATCATTGAAAAGTTCAAGGCAATTACAGGAATTGAAGAACGACGCTATGCTAAAAAACACCACACAGCTTCTGATTTGGGGTATTTTGCAGCAGAAAAGGCAATAATAGATGCTAATTTGGATCCTGAAACTTTGGATTACATTATTGTTGCCCATAATTTTGGAGACGTGAAACACGGATCCATTCAAAGTGATGCAATGCCGAGTTTGGCTGCGCGAATCAAACACAGTTTGGGGATTAAGAATCCAAAGTGTGTATGCTATGATCTTTTGTTTGGATGCCCGGGCTGGTTGGAAGGAGTTATTCAGGCTCAAGCGTTTATAAAAGCAGGGATGGCAAAAAAATGTTTGGTGATCGGAGCAGAAACGCTATCTAGAGTGTATGATGAAAATGATAGAGACAGTATGATTTTTTCAGACGGAGCAGGAGCTACTGTAATTGAAGAAAAAGAAGGTTCGGGGGGGATTTTATCACACGAATCAGCCACATTTACTTCGGAAGAAGCCTATTATTTGTTTTGTGGAAAATCATTCAATCCTCAAAAAGACGAAAATACCAAGTTCATTAAAATGTTTGGCCACAAAATATATGAATTTGCCCTAAACAATGTTCCTCAAGCCCTAAAAGATTGTTTGGATGCAAGTGGAAAGTCTATTGAAGAAGTTAAAAAAGTATTTCTCCATCAGGCCAATGAAAAAATGGATGAAGCGATTATCAAACGATTTTATAGATTGTTCAAATTCCCAATGCCTGAAAAAGCACTTCCTATGTGTATAAATAAGCTGGGGAACAGTTCTGTAGCCACCATTCCAACATTACTGGATTTGGTAAAAAAAGGAAAACTTGAAGGACATCATCTCCAAAAAGGCGATGTTGTATTAATGGGTAGTGTGGGTGCTGGCATGAATATAAATGCTATTACTTATCAGTTTTAGTCCAATGCTTTTGCTATTACATTTCCTGTACTGCTACTAGAAGTCGCAATACCTAAAAGCGAGGCAATGGTTGGCGAAATATCTGAAATATAGGTGGGTTCTGATGTCATCCCCTTCTTAATTCCCTTACCATAAAAAATTAAAGGAGCGTGCGTGTCGTAAGAATATCCTGATCCATGGGTAGTGCCTCTTGGAGAGTAGGATATGGTATTGGGTTCCAACACAAACCACACATCTCCCGATCGCTTAGGATGGTAGCCTTTTAGCAATCTTGCTTGGATTTTGTCAAGTGGATTGAAATGCATTATTTGTTCTGAAGTATAAACGCGAGAGATCCCCGAATACTTGTAAATTTCCTCTACAAATAAAGACGTTGCTTCTTGTAAGGATATTCCCGATAATGCAAGTAGTGTATGATCCAAAAACAACTGTTTGTTTGAAATGTTTTTTAATACAGCAGCATCACCAAAGGTGTTTTTGGCAAACATCTTTAATTGTTTTTTAAAATCTCTTCCATTAAAATACCCTGCAGGAATTTGAACATCTTTTAGAAAGCTAGGTACGTGAGAAACTCCATGATCTGAAGTTAAATAAAGGGTGTATTCATTAGCTCCAACTTGGTTGTCAAGAAATGATAATAAACGTGCGATGTCTTGATCCAATCGCAAATAGGTATCTTGAATTTCAATGGAGTTTACCCCAAAATTGTGACCTATATAATCCGTACTGGAATAAGAAACGGTCAAAAAATCGGTGATTTCATCTTGCCCTAAAGCCTCGTTTTGAATGGCTTTTATGGCAAAATCTGTTGTCATGGTATTCCCATATGGCGTTTCTGAAATAATGCTATAACCGTCGTTTTGAGATTTGAGTGCTTCCAAATCATAGGGAAAAACAGGTGCTTTTTTACCTTTAAGCAATTGTTCATAAGGCGAGTTGTCTTCGTCGGATTCTGTATAGTTAGAAGCATCATAAAGCAAGTCCCATTGCTTTACATACTCATCTGCAAAGCCTGACTGGTTGTATTGTTGCACCCAACTGGGCAACGAGTCTCTGTAAAAAGAGCTTGTGATCCATCTTCCCTCATTTTTTCCATAAAACCAATATGCAGCGTTGGCAGTATGTCCTCCCGATAAAATCGCTGCGCGGTCTTTGATTGAAACGGAAATTGTTTTGCCCAAAAACTGTGTATGCAATCGGTTTTGGTCGGCTAATGTAGCTACCTGCAATCTGTGAGGCGATTTTTGACCGTATGAAGAATCTGTTCCAACGGATTGAACAGCAGCATCTTCTACACAATATACTGAGGAACCGGTATCTTTATCAAACCAATCATTAGCGATGATTCCGTGAAACCTCGGAGTAGTTCCCGTAGCCACACTGGCATGACCGGGTCCTGTGAGGGTTTGTATATAATCAAAATGATGATTCTTTGCGGTAAACCCATTTGCAACCAAGCGCCTGAATCCGTTTTGACCGTAATCATCCCAAAAACGTGTTAAATAATCATAGCGCATTTGATCTACTACTATCCCAACCACCAGCTTGGGGCTCACAAAAAGTTCTTGGTCATGAGATTGATAAGAAGACGAATTTTGGCATGAAAAAGCCATTAGGATTAGAACATAATGAAACAGAAATAGCTTTTTCTTAAGCATTTTAAGGTGTTTTTTTGATTATCAAAGATATTTTTTTTTATTGAATCAATTCGTAAACAAACTTTATTTTTTACATTCGCTATAAGTTTACAAGCCATGAAAATATTAGAACATATAGGCAGGTATTTCATGATGTTGGGATTGATTCTAAAGAAAAGAACCAAAACCAGTGTAATGAAGCGGTTAATTTTCAACGATATCAACGACCTAATTTTAGGTTCTATTGGAATTGTTGCCTTTTTATCGTTTTTTGTTGGTGGGGTTGTTTCCATACAAACGGCGCTGAACGTTGAAAGCCCCTTGATTCCAAAAAATATTGTAGGTTTTGCGACTCGACAATCGGTAATTTTAGAATTTGCACCCACCTTTATGTCAATCATCATGGCAGGAAAAGTTGGGTCTTTCATCACTTCAAGCATCGGCACTATGCGAGTTACAGAACAAATTGATGCACTTGAGGTTATGGGTATCAATTCGATCAATTATCTTGTTTTTCCAAAAATTATTGCCATGTTGTTTTATCCGTTTGTCATAACCATAGCTATGTTTTTGGGCATTTTTGGCGGATGGATGGCTACTATTTATGCTGGCTTTTCAAGCAGCTCCGACTTTATAGAAGGTATTCAACTCGATTTTGACTCGTTCCACATTACCTATGCTTTTGTAAAAACACTTGTTTTCTCATTTATATTAGCAACCATCCCGTCCTATCATGGATACTACATGAAAGGAGGCGCCTTGGAAGTCGGAAAAGCAAGTACAGTATCGTTTGTTTGGACATCGATAGTGATCATCGTTGTTAATTATATAATCACTCAACTTCTTTTGGCCTAATGATTCAAATAAAATCTCTTTACAAATCGTTTGACACAGTAGAAATCCTTAAAGGCGTTTCAACCACATTTGAAAAAGGGAAAACCAATCTTATTATTGGACAAAGTGGATCGGGAAAAACGGTTTTACTAAAGTGTTTGCTTGGACTCTTCCTTCCCGAAGAAGGTGAGATTGTTTATGATAATTTGTCGCACAGAGCCATGAGTGCCGAAGATAAAACAAATCTAAGAAGAGAAATGGGCATGGTCTTTCAGGGAAGTGCTTTGTTTGATTCTATGACCGTTCTAGAAAACGTAATGTTTCCCTTACAAATGTTTACAACTCAAAATAAAGCTGAAATTAAAGAACGTGCTGAAGCTGTAATTGAACGAGTAAAATTAGAAGATGCAAATCAGAAATTGCCTTCTGAAATTTCGGGAGGGATGCAAAAAAGAGTTGCCATTGCTCGCGCAATTGTAATGAATCCAAAATACTTATTTTGCGATGAACCCAATTCGGGATTGGATCCAAAAACGGCGATTGTCATCGACAACCTCATTCATGAGCTTACCAAAGAATATGAAATCACCACCGTTATCAATTCACACGATATGAATTCGGTTATGGAAATTGGAGAAAACATTCTTTTTCTTAAAAATGGCGTAAAAGCCTGGGAAGGAAGTAATAAAGATATTTTTAAAACTGAAAATAAAGCCGTTACTGATTTTGTGTATTCTTCAGAGTTGTTTAAAAAAGTTCGAACTCTTTACCAATAGTTTTTTTAGTCCAAACGATTCAAGTCAAAGGCTTGGTTTTGAAGCTTAAAGGCTAGCCATTTTTTCAATTTATTTTCTTGAATTGCAATATCTTCAATAGATAATTTTTCATCCCATTGAACCGAAAAAACAGGAACAGTATCTAGCGTAGTGGCCGATGAAATAAAGGTGTTAGCAAACGCAAATCGTGTAATGTTTTCATCAAAAATTCGCACTTCCTGATTGATCTCCAAAAAGTCTATTTGACTAAATTTCGTTGATTCTAATTCTCCAATTCGAGAAGTTAAAAGCGCGATTTGTTTTGTTTTGGTTAACAAGTCTAACGAATCCCTGTAACGCAATTCATTCATATACCGTTGTTGTACCAAAAGTTGATTGCTGCGTTTTTGCTGATTGATTTCGAGAGTTGTGTTAGACAATACCGGATATGCTATTAGACGACTATTGAGCAAATCAATCACCTCTTTCGGAAGTGGATTAAGTCCAAATGTATTTAATACGATACGTGATTTTTCATTGGTAGTTGTATTTGATATAAAGGAAATCAAATCTTTAGATTCCGCTTTGTGATTAAAGTGAATTTGAGCTGTTTGTTGCAAATATTCCGCATTGGCAAGGCCGTTCAATTCTTGAGAAATAAAATTTCTAGCGGCTGCTTTGAATCGACTTTCAACAACCACATCCATAAATGTAAATGCGGTAGGAACCATAACCAACAACGCTACCAAAGAAGCGACTCGAGCAATCAATCGTCTTTTTTTGGAATTGGCATATTTTGTCATCGGAAAACGCAACACTCGCAACACAACATAGGTTGCTAAAGCAATAAAAATGGAGTTGATGGTAAACAAATACAACGCTCCAAAGGCAAAGCTAAACTTACCCGAGGCCAACCCGTACCCAATAGTACAAAGGGGCGGCATGAGCGCCGTGGCAATGGCTACACCAAAAATTACAGAGGCAATTGTGCCTTTTTTGGTGCGGGCTATAATAAGTGCCAAACCACCAAAAAAAGCAATCAGCACGTCTTGAATTGTTGGACGGGTTCGCGCTAATAATTCGGAGGAGCTTTCACTCAACTGAAACAAGGCAAAAAACAGATAGGCTGTCAAAATACTCAACACTACCATCGCTGAAAAATTTATTAGCGATTTTTTGAGCGTATCAATATCGTTGGTGGCAATAGAAAGCCCAACACCCAATATGGGTCCCATAAGAGGAGAGATAAGCATCGCTCCAATTACTACTGCAGACGAGTCTGCGTTCAAGCCTGCAGAGGCTACAAAAATTGAACACATCAAAACCCACACTGTGGCTCCCTTGACAGGGATATCCTCTTGTATGGCTTGAATAGTAGTGGCTTTGTCAATATCTTTTCTAAAATCCAATAACCCTTTCAAATAGGTAGAAAGTGTTACCAAAAATCCTTTGGCATCCTTTTGAACCGATGCTCCCGTAGTTTCTTCTTCCGAAAAATCAAATTTGGTTTCCATGTTACGAATAGGTATCTCCGAAATCGGCTTTTAAAGCACTTAATATTTTTTTTATGTCTTGGTCTTTTTCTTTGGGGAAAATCAGTAAAACATCTTCTTTATCCACCACAATATAATCTTTTAAACCATCAACAACAACCAACTTGTCTTCA
>ERZ1048068.1181-NODE-1181-length-20772-cov-4.677077_pt1 | contig 20772 bp, 17 predicted proteins | sample MGYA00383098_ERZ1048068 | MGnify/ENA primary metagenome ERZ1048068 (study PRJEB29581, sample SAMEA5548368) | metagenome | biome: marine; feature: coastal; material: water | depth 1 m | study: Short-term variability in the microbial, nano- and picoplankton... | reverse complement strand
CCACGCATCCGGCAACCGCGATAGACATATCCCTATTCTGTTCGGATTGACGGGTTTCTTTCATCCGCCGCAACCGCCCTAATTCGGAAAACACTTTTTCTGATGCTTTTTCCCGAATATGGCAAGTATTGATGACAACCATATCGGCGTCATCCACCTTATCGGTTTCAACATAGCCAAGCGGTGCCAGCGTATCGGCCATACGCGCAGAATCATATACATTCATCTGGCATCCATAAGTTTTTATATATAGTTTTTTGGCCATGCCTAATTCTCAATAATCCGTGTTGTTAATCCAATGTTATAAATTCGGTACTATTATTTATCATTCGGGCTAACCCATATCACGGCCGCGATTTCTGTCAAGATCACGGCTATGATTGCGCGCTGATTTCTAAACCAGTTTTGCGCATTAATACGGCATCATCTGTGCCGTCAGCGGTCTGATAATAGGCTTTTCTTATCCCATATTCAACAAAACCAGCCCCCTTATAGAGCTGATAAGCAGCTAAATTATTCCGCGCCACCTCAAGATAGGCCATCTGATCACAAAATCGATGACAAAACTGATCAATCAGCATATGCGCGATCCCTTGCCGGCGAGCATCAGACCGGACAACCAGATCAATAATCTCAGCTTCTCCATCAACCGAAAATCCCACCACATAACCCAGCATATCTGCATAATCCGGATCATGTTTCCCATGATAGGCGGCAAGACCGGCAAAGGCTTTCTGTTTTAGCCATCCGGCTAAGCCGTTTGTCCGGTCGCCACCAACAGATTGCAACATCGCCAGATCATGCGGCGTGATAGGGCGGCAGATCACATCCATCTAACGCCCCGCTTTTGCCGGACTCGCTTTTGCCGGACTCGCCTTTGCCGGCCCAAGTATAGGGGCTGAATGATAACGCGGGGTAGGCGGATAATCGGTTACAGACTTGCCTGAGTTAATAGCAGCATATGCAAACTGGGCAATCATCCCTGCGTCAACATCACCATCATCATAACCCTTGACCGGAACACCGGCGGCGGTGAGTGTGCCAGCTATATCTGTTGCCTCAAATCCCTTAATGTAGAGCGCATCACATGCGGTTGCCGCGTGATGCTGGATCATATGCTCAACCAACATATCCGCGTCCATATCCAGAACCGTGTCTTTAGTCGTCTGATCACCAGAATGTTGATCAAAAGCTGTGTTAACATCAAAACACTGACCAAAATAATGCCCGCGTCTGGTATCAATTAATGCTAACACCTGTTTGTTCTGGCTGGCTGGCAGATCAGCATTAACTGTTTGAAAAACCGAAAAGCCGAGCGCATCCAGCGATGGGATTCCCAAAACCGGCTTTGCCAGTGCAATACCATAACCTTGTGCCGCGGCAAGACCAACACGAATACCGGTGAACGAACCGGGGCCCGCACCAGCGGCTATATGCGTGATGGCGTGGAAATCTGTTTTTTCCTGTTGCATCAGATCATCAACCATTTCGGTAATCCATGCCGCATGGCCATGTCGGTCAGCACGGGTAATCATGGCCGGCATGGCGGCTTTTGTCATGGACGCATCATAAAGCGCGACCGATGCCGCCGCGCCACTTGCTTCTATGGAAAGAATCTTAATGTTCTGATGGCTCATGCTTTATATTCACTTTTGATCTGGGCTTTATCATGATAAATATAGCGCATGTTTACCGTTTTTCCCAAAATGCTTTTATTCCGGCATATGATTACCGCTTTATTCATGGCTTTGGCAATGATGTTCAGCGCATTAATGCCTGCCGTGGCAAATGATGATTTAAGCAATGATGCCACCATTATCATGTATCACCGTTTTGGTGAGAGTAATCTGCCTTCTACCAATATCCAGCTGGATGTGTTTGACGCGCATCTGCAAGCGATTCGTGACGAAGGCTGGGTTGTCTTGCCGCTGGCTGATATTGTGTCGCGCCTTAAATCAGGGGCGCCATTGCCAGATAAAGCCATGGCAATAACCGTGGATGATGCCTTTACCTCTGTCTATACAGAGGCCTTTCCCCGCTTGCAGGAATATGGCTATCCGTTCACGCTTTTTATCGCAACATCGTCTATTGATCGCGGGCTTAACGGATATGCATCATGGGATCAGATCAGAGAAATGCAGGCCGCTGGCGTTGAAATTGGCTCACAAACCCATACACATCCACATATGCACCAGCTTACCGCAGAATCCGTTCGGGTTGAAATTGAAACATCGAATGCCAGATTTCAGCAAGAGCTGGGGATCACTCCGCGATATTTTGCCTATCCTTATGGTGAATACAGCCCCGAAACGCGTGACATCATAAAGGATATGGGGTTTGAAGCCGCGTTCGGTCAGGCATCGGGTGTTGCCCATGCCAGCATTGATGCTTTTGAATGGCCGCGCTTTGCCTTTAACGAAAGCTATGGTGACGTGAAACGGCTAAAACTGGCGATTGATGCCAAAGCTCTGCCGATATCGGATATGACAGGTGGTGATATGGTGCTGGATAGCAACCCACCCTTTCTGGGCTTTACCGTGGCTGAGGGCATTGAGCCGCTAAGCCGCTTGATCTGCTTTGCATCCGGCATGGGTCGTGTAGAAGTCGTTCAGCTAGGCCGCCGGATTGAAGTGCGCTTACCTGAAGCGTTTTCCAATTATCGCAATCGCATTAACTGCACCATGCCTGTTGTTGAAAATGGCAAGGATACTGGCCGGTTCAGATGGTATAGCCGCCAATTTGTTCTTGATTAATCAGCAGAAATCAATTTGTGCTGACTAGCACCGCGTTATCATAAATCTGCAAATTATTTGTCCGGACGATATTTTTCAATTTACGGATATAAATATCGCCATCCTGTGCATATTTATCCAGTGTCGGGATCAATCGCTGGGTCAGTATATTCTGATCATCTTCGCGATATTTTTGTCGCTCAATACGCAAGTTTTTATAGGCGTTATGCGTATTCAAATTGTGCATGTAACTTCTGACGGAATCAAAAATAGATGCAAATGATCTGACAACCGCACGGTCATTACTTGGTGATAATGGTTTGATGCCTTTGCTTTCTGACCATGCCCACTCACCAAAAAGCGCGTTCCCCTGCCGGGTAAAACGTGATGTCCCCCAACCACTTTCCACAATAGCTTGCGCTAGCGCCAGCGATACAGGGATAGCATCTACCCGAAACATCAGCTCATCATAAAGCTGATCCACGTTCTGATCTTTGACGTTATTAATGCCATAAAGCTCTGCCCATTTTCTGATCCGGTCAGCGTTGTCATTGGCATAATCTATCTGAATGCGGCGGCGGCGTTCCATCAATTCCTGATTAGCGCGCAGAATATGTGGCAAAACCATATTGATAAAAATAGCCTTGCGTTCATTGGCTTCAACTGTTCGTAAATCTGGCAACTCACGAGCATAAAAAGCGGTGACTTCAATCACCTGCCCAGATGGTGGCGGTTGTAAATCTGTGTCCGGAACACTGCTTGGAATATCCATAAAACTGGCACTGGTCGAATTATCGGCCTGCTGATCCGTATCATCCGGCAAAATTGCACGATATTCGAGCAATGGTAACGCATGATCCGACCATACTAATAAAGGTGGCGGCGCCAGTTGTGATTCCAGCCAGAGCAATCGTTCTCTGGCCGCATCATTATTGCCGGTTTCAAAATCAGGCATCGGTTCATAATAACCGGCCTTAATCGGCACATGTTTGATCCCGTATATTTTTACCATCACCACCTGAACGGCGATACATGCCAGAATAGAAACAATAAACCAGTAATAAACCGGGATTTTAGCCGGAGATTTAGCCGGAGATTTAGAATGTTCCGATTTTTTTTCCAAATCCGAATTCCCTGTATATGTAAGGGGTATTATCCGTTATCTGCACATACTTCTTGTACATCAGGGATATAATGGCGAAGCATATTCTCAATGCCCATTTTCAACGTTGCTGTTGAACTTGGGCATCCCTGACAGGCACCGCGCATATAAAGCGTGACAACACCATTTTCAAACGATTTGAAAACAATATCGCCGCCATCCATAGCCACTGCTGGCCGGACGCGCGTATCAAGAAGATGCTTGATCTGTGTCACAACGTCATCATCGTCTTCGTTATTGTCATCAGCGTCCTGATTATGATCACCTTCGATAACCGGCATACCGCTGGCATAATGTTCCATGATAGCCGCCAAAACCCCCGGCTTAATAGTAAACCAGTCATGATTTTCCGACTTGGTGACAGAAACAAAATCCATACCAAAGAATATCTGGGCAATGCCATCGACTGCAAATAGCCGCCGTGCCAATGGCGAGGACGACGCATCATCAATAGATGCAAATTGCACCGTTCCTGTTTCCATAACGGTTTTACCCGGAATGAATTTCAAGGTGGAAGGATTTGGTGTGTCTTCTGTCTGGATAAACATGCTAACTGCTCCGTTAATGTTTATATATGGCTGGTCATGTTAAGTTACAAGCATGATAACGTCAAAATGCGTTCAAAATAGGGGGCGATATGGCTTATCCCAGACTTTCACCTAAAAAACCTAACCGCTTTCTGATATCTGACATAATGGGCTGGGCAATCGCATGCGCCCGTTCAGCCCCATCATCAAGCACCTTTATTACCTCAGCCGTGTCATCCATGTAACGCCGCATAGCTTGAGTAACCGGCTCCAGCTTGGCCACCGCAAGATCAGCTAATGCCGGTTTAAACTGACCAAAACCCTGACCTGCATATTCTGCTAGAACTCTATCGATATCCGTTCCGGCCAAAGCGGCATATATCGTCACCAGATTTCGGGCTTCGGGACGGTCATCAAGCGCTTCTGCTGTTTCGGGCAATACATCGGGGTCTGTTTTTGCTTTACGGATTTTTTGTACAATCGTGTCCGCATCGTCATTCATATTAATACGGGAAAAATCAGATGCGTCCGATTTGCTCATCTTGGATGTCCCATCACGCAAGCTCATCACCCGTGTCGCTTCGCCTATAATTTGGGGCTCAGGCAGAGGGAAGAAATCTTCTTCAACCATGGCGTTAAAAGCACCGGCGATATCCCGCGTTAGCTCCAGATGTTGTTTCTGGTCTTCGCCAACCGGAACATGTGTGGCTTTATAGGCCAGAATATCAGCCGCCATTAGCGCCGGATAGGCAAACAGCCCGACACTGGCATTTTCACGGTTCTTACCAGCTTTTTCTTTGAACTGGGTCATCCGGTTGAGCCAGCCAAGCCGCGCCACACAATTAAATATCCATGCCAGTTCTGCATGTTGCGGAACACGGCTCTGATTAAATATAATCGCCTGTTTCGGATCAATGCCTGCCGCCAGCAAACTTGCCGTGACTTCTATGGTAGCCTGATGCAGAGCGGCCGGGTTTTGCGGAACCGTGATGGCATGCAGATCAACCACACAATAAATCGATTCAAATTGATGCTGAAGATCAACCCAGTTGCGGATAGCACCCAGATAGTTGCCCAGATGCAAATTACCTGTTGGCTGTATTCCAGAAAATATTCTGCTCATCATGTTATCCTGTTCCTGATCGCTATACCGTGTTCTGTTATGCCAAGCTTTTGGCACGGGTCAAGCCTTAAGGCGCCGCCAGATGCCGGATATGACGACTAATGGGGCGTAAATCACCATACTTGCGGCCATCAATATGACCAAGGATTGCCAGGCTGGCATATCTGGCAGAACGGATTTAAGCCCATAAACCCCACATGCCATCACCGCCGTGATCAGAATAATCGTCAATATGGGCAAACAGATGGACGCATCAATCCGTTGCCGCATGATCAATATCACCGCCAGTATGAATGTTGAGCACCATAAGCTGATTGAGGTAGCCAAGGCAAGGCCAGCCGCCGCAAAATACCGCATCAGAATAAGGCTGAGGCAGATATTGATCATGACAGAAATAATAGTGATCCACATCGGTGTTTTGGTATCACCGGCCGCATAGAAAGCAGGTTGCAGCGTTTTCACCAGAATAAATGCAGGAATACCAACCCCATATGCCATCAGCACCAATGCCGTCGGATAAACCATTCCTGCATCAAACGCGCCATAGGCAAATAATCCGCGTATCAAATGTTCGGCAATAACCATTACGCCAGCCATGGCAGGCAGGCCAGCCAGCATACCAATCAGCAAACCGCGATGGATCACTGACCGAACAGCGCCGATATCAACATCATCCATCTGCTCAAGGCGTGATAATGTTGGCAATAAAGCCACCCCAAGCGCAATGCCCACCACCCCAAGCGGCAATTGGGCAATGCGATCAGCAAAATATAACTGTGAAATTGACCCAACCGCCAATAGGGATGCAAGAATAGTATCAATCAGCAAATTGATCTGGGTGCCAGCCGCCCCCAATGCCGCCGGAAAAAACCGCCGCCATAACAAACGGCTATGCGGGCTTATCCCTGATCGGGTGATTGGCGGCATAAGCGGCGGCATCCGGCCAATCCGGATGAGCATGATGCCGATAATAACCAGCTTGATGATACCGCCAGCGGTAACAGCGGCGGCAACAATCAGCGCTCTGTTAAAACTGTCTGCTTGTTGCGATAAATCCGGCCATAACCACCATGCCAGCAACGCGCCGCTAATCATAACCGCATTCATGATAACAGGAACGCTAGCCCCAAGCGCAAATCGGCCATAGATGTTGCTAATGCTAATCCATAATGCCAGCAATGAAATCAAAGGCAGATACGGCATGGTAATGCGTGCCAGTTGCACCGCCGTATCCATACGGCTAACCCCGCCACCATAGGAAAATCCGGGGGCAATCAGCGTAATAACAACCGGCATAAATAGCTCAAAGACAATAACAATCAGGATCAGCACAAGGATCAATAATGACTGCACTTCGCCTGCCATCCGCATGGCTTGTTTGATCCCGTGTTTTTGCTCAACGCCTGTATAACCGGGAACAAATGCACTTGCCATCGCGCCTTCTGCGGTTAGGCGGCGGAACAGATTAGGCAATTTGAATGCCACAAAAAAAGCATCCGATACAGGCCCAAGCCCCAGCACAATCGCCAGTATAATGTCACGGGTAAAGCCGAAAATACGGCTTAATGCGGTAAAGACGCTGACCTTGCTAAAAATGGATAACAAGCCTTTAGGTGATGATGTCATGCCGCCACCTGATTGGCTGGATCACTGTCTTCCAGCACCTTTAACAGCGTTTCGCGAATGTTATCCATCCGGCTTTGTCGTTCGATTTTCAACCCGAAACTGTCTTTGACATAAAATACATCAACCACCCTGTCACCATAAGTAGACACGCTAGCCAGTTGAATCTGAATGCCCAATCCGGCTAGTGCATGAGTGATCCGGTATAATAACCCCGGCGCATCCTTGCCGTTAATTTCTATAATGCTGTGGGTTGAGCTGATATGATTATTGATAAGCACGCGGGCGGGCGCCGATATGCGTCTGATGCGTTGTGGGGTTTGCTGCCAGCGGGTTTCCATCGCGTGATCAATATCCATCTGGCCTGTCATGGCTTTTTTCAGTGCCGTTTTCATTTTATTGAGTTTGGCTTTTTCGGTAATCGCCTGATAGTTCTGATCCTGCACCCCTAATACATCCAGCGTTAGCCCATCTTTGCGTGTCGTAATCCGCGCATCAACAATATTCGCGCCACAAGCCGCCACCCCGCCAGCAATGCGGGAAAACAGCCCGACATCATCGGCGGTAATAATGGCAATCTCTGTCGCATTTCTTGATTGATCCGGTGTCATGCTAATCCCGACCAGATCATTTGTTTCATCAAATTTCCGGCACATATTGGCATGATGGATATAGGATTTCATATCAAAGCTGGTCCAGTAATTCGGATAAAACATGTTAATATGATGCTGTGTGCTGTCCTGATCCCATCCGCTATCATCTGCCATTAACGCCACTGCCAGTTCTTTATGCATCGCACCGGCCATGTTTTCTGCAACCGTAGATGCTTCTGCCCCTAACAATACCGCCATTGTCCGGTGATAAAGATCACGCATTAATGCCGCTTTCCAGCCATTCCAGACATTAGGGCCAACCGCCCGAATATCCGCAACCGTCAAAACCAACAGCAAATTCAACCGTTCCGGTGATTGAACCGCGCTGGCAAAATGGGTGATGGTAGCCGGATCATTCAGATCATAACGAAATGCTGTTTCGCTCATCAATAAATGATGGCGAATAAGCCATGCGATTGTTTCGGTGGATGCCATGCCCAACCCCAGCCGAGGGCAAACCTGTCTGGCGACTTCTGCGCCTAGAATGGAATGATCACCGCCACGTCCTTTGGCAATATCGTGTAATAGCATGGCCACATATAATTCATCACGGCCATGAATTTCTTTAACTGCTTCGGTGGCGACCGGCGCGATATCCTTAAGCGTGCCAGTTTCAATCTGATGCAGGATTCCCATCGCAAAGATCGTATGCTCATCAACGGTATAGCTGTGATACATATCATATTGCATCATGGCGACGATACGGTCAAAATCCGGCATGAACTTCCCCAGAATTCCAACCTCATTCATCAACCGCAACACACGTTCCGGGCTTTTTTTATGGGTGAGAATGTTCAAAAAACTGGCGTTGTTTTCTTCATTAAGCCGAAAGCTGTCATCAACCAGATTCAGATTGCGTGTAATCATCCGCAAGGTCTGGGGGTGAATATCATATCCGGTATCAAGTGCTACGCGGAAAATATCAATAATGGCATTCTGGTAATCGGTAAAATGGACATTCGGATCAAGCGCGATACGGCCAGTTTTTATGATAAACGGACGTGATAATCTGATCCATTGCAGACGGTCACGAATAGTTCGGGTCGTTTTATTAAAGTCATCAGCGATAGCCGCGCAGAATATGCGGGTCAGGCTACCGACCGTGGTCGCGGTAAGAAAATATCGCCGCATAAACCGTTCCACCCCTTTGCTATCTGATCTATCCCGATAGCCAAGCAAGGGCGCGATATCCATCTGAACATCAAAGCTGAGCCGGTCATCTTCGCGGCCACTGCGAAAATGCATATGACATCGCAACGTCCATAAAAACCGCTGGGCATTGGAAAATGATCGGGCTTCGCTATGCGTCAGGACTTTTCGATTAACCAGCTCAAACACGGTATCAACCGCAAACCCGTAACGCGAAATCCAGAACAGGGTATGCAAATCACGCAAGCCGCCTTTGCCTTCTTTGATATTAGGCTCAAGCATATAGCGTCTGGCATCGCTTCGGCGGTGGCGAGCATCGCGTTCTTCGAGTTTTGATGCAATAAAGCTCTTGGCGGTATCGGCGACAATATCCTCATGAAACTGCCCAAGCAATTTATCAGACAGACTGGATAACCCTGCCAGATGCCGGGCTTCCAGTAACGCCGTGCGAATAGTCAGATCATCTTTGGCCGCATGGAATGCTTGCCGCAAGCTTCGGCTAGCATGACCAATATCAAGCCCCAAATCCCACAGCAGATAGAGAATAAACTCAATCACCTGCACATGATCAGCATCCGGTTTAACATCTGTCAGAAACAGTAAATCAATATCCGAATGTGGTGATAATTCACCGCGGCCATAGCCGCCGGTAGCAATCATGGCTAGCTTAGGCGGGGCACCAGATGGCCATGTTTTTATCGCCGTATCATGAATAAGCCGGATCATGTGATCCATCAGAATTGCATGCGCCCCAACATAGGCCGCCCCGTCATTATTTGCCATAAACGCGGTTTTTAACGCCTGCCGCCCTGTTTCAAGCATGTCTTTGAGGGTCGATAATAACGCTGGTCTTTGATCAAGCGGATGTTCAAACATGACGCCATGATCAGCTTTCATCCGATCCAGCATTTCCAGAACAGTTTCAATCTCGCCAATATCACGCGCATAGATCATTGGCTGAAAAGCTAGCATCCAGCTTGGTAATGTTGTCTGCTCTACCGCCATGGGTCATCCATTGTGATTAATCGCATCATATCAGATTATAGCGCATCCACGGATAGTGTCTATGACATGCCGCCATCACGTCCATCATCAAGCATGGCTTTCAGCGCATAAAGATGCTCAAGCGCCTCACGCGGGGACATATGATCAGGGCTAATCGCTTTCAGCTGTTCTTCTACGGCGCTTGGTGTTGCCGGATGCAATACTGGCTGACTTGCATCAAAAAGCGGTAGGTTTTCCATCAGCTGATCTGTTGATTTTTCTTCTGCCAGAGTTGCCAGCACTTCTTCGGCGCGGGCAATGACTATTGGCGGCACGCCAGCCAGACGCGCCACATGAATACCATAAGACCGGTCTGCCGCGCCTGCGCCTACTTCATGCAGAAAAACAATATCACCCTGCCATTCGCGCACTTTCATCGCGTGACATGTTAGACTGTTCAATCTGTCTTCTAGTGCTGATAATTCATGATAATGGGTAGCAAATAACACTCTGGCACCAATGACATCATGCAAATGTTCTACCACCGCCCAGGCCAGCGATAACCCGTCATAGGTTGCTGTACCACGGCCTATTTCATCCAGTATGACTAATGATTGATTTGTTGACCGGTTCAGAATAGCGGCGGTTTCTACCATTTCCACCATAAAAGTCGACCGCCCGGATGCCAGATCATCAGACGCCCCGACACGGCAAAACACGCGATCAGCCATGCCAATAATGGCCGCGCTTGCCGGAACATAAAACCCTGCCTGTGCCATGATAGTGATCAACGCATTCTGGCGAAGAAAGGTCGATTTACCAGCCATATTGGGGCCTGTTAATAACCAGATGCGATCATCCGGCGTAAATTGACAGGAATTGACCACAAACGGATGATCCTGAGCAGTGGCAAGCATCTGTTCAACAACCGGATGCCGGCCATCAACAATATGCAGCCCGATATCATCGCGCATCTCTGGGCGGCAATATCGCCATGTTTCGGCCAGCCTTGCCATTGCGGTTGCCACATCCAGCTGGGCGGCGGCATTAGCGACGGCAATAATGCTGTCTTGTTCTGCCATCACCTGTTCAACCAGACGCTCAAACCAGCCCAGTTCCAGTGCCACCCCCTGATCAGCGGCTTTTGACATGGCGGTTTCCAGTTCAGCTAGCTCAACGGTTGAAAACCGGACAGCTTGCGCGGTTGTCTGGCGATGAATAAAAATAGAATCCGGTTGGGACAGCAATTTGTCAGCGTGATTGCTCCGGACATCGATATGATATCCCAGAACATTATTATGTTTGATCTTAAGGCTGGTAATACCGGTATCGCCGCAATAGCGTTGTTGCAGAGCGGCAATTAATCGCCGCGATTTATCACGCAAGGTGAATAGCTCATCCAGCACCGTATCATAACCTTTACGGATAAAACCGCCATCACGGGCAAGCATGGGCAGTTCTTCGGTTAACGCCTCAGTGATCAGGTGAACCAGCTGTGCTGATCCGGATAAATGGTCTTTTAGGGCGGTTAGCTGATCATCGGCCAGCCCGCTTGTTGTTCGTTGACCAATAGCATTGGCCATTATTCCGGCAGCGGCAATGCCATGTGCCATAGCCGCCAGATCACGCGGGCCGCCATGCCCCAGCCCCAGCCGGCTTAACGCCCGTTCCAGATCAGGCATGGATTTCAACGCCTGTTTGATGTGATCAGCCATGGCCGTATCGGCCAGCATGGCTTCGATCAGATCATGCCTTGCCGTAATTTGCGGTTTATGTTTGAGCGGGCCAACCAGCCGTGATGCCAGAAGCCGCGCGCCAGCGGCCGTGACGGTTTTATCAATTACCGCCAGCAATGAGCCTTTTCTCTCTCCGCTTAATGTCCGCGTTAATTCCAGTGACCGCCGTGTTGCCGGATCAATTTCCAGAAAATGATCGCGGCTGATCTGTTCTACCGGCTTCAGATGCAGATTCCGGCCTTTTTGAGTATCATCCAGATAGGCAATTAATCCGCCAAGTGCCGCCAGCTCACCACGCGACAGATTGGCCATGCCATCCAGAGTGGCAACCTTATAGAGTGATTCCAGTTTTTTGCGGCCACCTTGGCTGTCAAAATATCGCGCTGGACGGGTGCTGATACAGCTATCAATATGGGTCAGATTCTGTTCCAGATCAGCTTGGCTATCGCTAATAACAATTTCGGCAGGTTTCCATCTGGCCAGCGCATCATCGCGTTGCGACGGCGGCATGGTTTCCACCATGATATCGCCAGTGCTGAGATCAACCGCCGCTAGCGATAAAGCATCACTATGATGAAATAGGGTAATCAGATAATTATTTTCCCGTGGCGGCAAAAAGCTGTCTTCGAGTAGCGTCCCCGGCGTAACGATACGCACAACATCCCGCCGCAAAGGGCCTTTGGATTTTCTGGCTTTGGCCTGTTCGGGGGTTTCGGCCTGCTCACAAATAGCCACGCGGAAACCCTGTTTGATTAACCGCGTCATATAGGTGTCTGCGGCATGAAACGGTACGCCGCACATGGGGATATCATGCCCATCTGCCTTACCGCGCTTGGTTAATGTGATATCAAGTGCTTGTGCGGCAATTTCCGCATCATCAAAAAACAGCTCATAAAAATCACCCATGCGGTAAAATAGTAAACTATCCGCATGATTGGCTTTTACTTCTAGAAACTGCCGAATGACCGGTGTTAAGCCGGGCGTATCCGGCGACGGTCGCGGCGGTTTTTTGTGTTCTGCTGGCAATGTGTTGTCCGGCATGGTGTTAGCTCTTTTTCTGCTGACGGATCATATCCATATCTTAAAGCAAGCATGACAGAAAAACAGCATCATTCCAAAAAATTATCCAAAAAAATCTGCCGGCATGGCTGGTTTTGCAATTTCAATCAAATCAGCTTGTGGTCTGGCACCAATATGGCTGATTGCTTCGCTTGCGGTAATCGTTGCCAGTTTAATCGCCATATCCAGATCAGCCCCGTGATGACGAGCATAAAGATATCCGGATGCGTAAAGATCACCGGCACCGGTTGTATCCATCACCGCGATATCCCGATCAGGCATTATTGAAACCAGATCGCCACCGGCAAACGCGATTGATCCGTTTTCCCCGTCAGTAATAGCCGCTTCAGCCACCAATTGCCGCATCTGGCGAATGGCGTTGTCTTTATCTGTTTGAAACATGAGTTCTGCTTCTTCGGAATTGCAAAGCACCATATCACAATGATCCTTGATGAATTGATGCATGGCTGGTCTATGGCGTTCCACACACCAGCCATCTGACAGTGAAACAGCAATTCTGGTTCCGGCTTCACGGGCAACAGTAGCAATTTTATCCCAACAGGCCGGGCCATCAGGAGCATCATATAAATAGCCTTCGATATAGACGATATCCGCCGCCGCAATGGCATCTGCGTTCATGTCTTCGGGCTTAAGGGCAATGGAAGCCCCCAGATAAGTGTTCATTGTCCGCTTTTTATCCGGCGTGACCAGTATATAGGAACAAGCCGTTTGCAAATCCGGCTGAGCCGCAAGCAACGCCTCAACCCCGACGGCTTCAATGTCATGGCGGAATATACGCGCCAGCATATCCGCGCCAACTTTGCCAATAAAACCGGCATGTCCACCCAGTAACGAAATACCAACAGCCGTATTTGCCGCAGACCCGCCTGATACCTCGGTTGCTGGGCCAATGGCATCATACAGCGTAGTCGCCCGGTCTGCATCAATCAGATTCATGGCATTCTTCACCATGCCCTGTTCAACAATAAACTGATCTGTTGCTTTTGCGATAACATCAACAATAGCATTGCCAACGGTAACAATACTGGCGTGATTATTTGCACTTTCTGACATGTTTCTTCCTTTATTTTCAAAAACGATGAAGCTTAATATTGTATTATTTATTATGCCAATATAATTTGATTAGATGAGTGCTAACATAACCATCAGGCTGAGCATAGCCGCAAGTGTCATAGGATGTCTGATTTCTGGCTGTCAGCCTGTGATAGAACAATATTCTCTATCTGGTAATGTCAATATACCGACAGATGACCAAGTGCCTGATTTAAGCACGGCGGTGCCATTACACAGCCCCACCGACACCAGCGCTAATGGTTCACCCGATATGCCAAGTCATGTTGCCGCCGAAGTGCCGCAAGCATCATTGACCACGATTGAAACCGCCAGCATAGCTTTACCCGCCGCACCAGCCAAACCGGTATTCTATCCGGCTAATATCATGGGCTGGCAAAAGCAAGAGCTGATTAACGTGCTGGGAAATGCCGATTATATCCGCCGTGACGGGGCAGGTGAAGTGCATCAATATAAACTGGAAACATGTATTGTTGATTTTACGCTTTATCCGGTTAATGGCAGGGTTGAGATTATTGCATGGCATGGGCGAAGCCGTATCCAGCATAATAATATCAATGCCGATGCCTGCTATCAGGACCTAGCCCATCGTAAAGCTGGCCAATAGGCCATTAATCTGGCAGTTCTGTTTTATCTTTGTAACGGCATAAATCGCTGATGATGCAATCCGGACAACGTGGCTTTCTGGCAACACAGCAATACCGGCCATGCAGAATAAGCCAGTGATGCGCGTCTTTCAGGGCAGATTCCGGTACTTTTTTGAGCAATCCTTTTTCTACCTCAAGCGGGGTTTTCCCCGGTGCCATGCCGGTTCGATTGCCAAGCCGGAAAATATGCGTATCCACCGCAATAGTCGGATGACCAAACGCTTCGTTCAGCACCACATTTGCGGTTTTCCGCCCCACCCCCGGCAACGCTTCTAGCGCGTCCCTGTCTTCGGGGACAATACCATCATGATCACGAATTAATAATTCTGCCATCGCGATCAGGTTTTTGGCTTTGCTATTAAACAGACCAATCGTTTTGATATGACCGATTAATCCATCCAGCCCCAGATTCAACATATCCGCCGGCGTTAACACAGTTTCAAAGAGCAATTTTGTTGCTTTGTTAACGCCAACATCCGTGGCTTGTGCTGATAAGGCCACGGCGACAAGCAATGTATATGGATTGGTAAAATGCAATTCTGTGGCGGCTTCCGGCATGGTTTTGGCAAAACGCTCAAAGCTTTCGGCTATGGCTTTGCGTGTCATTGCCGGTGATGGTTTTTTTTGATCTTTTGCTGGCATATCAGACCCCTGTTTTGTTGCAAAAGCGGCAATCTGCCGCCATAAATACGATCTGGCTGGATTGACCCTGCGATGTTGCACCCTATCATATTTTGTATGGATAAGGGAGATGCAGAACACATGACATCCGAACATAAGCCCATCATGCTGTGGCCATATTGCAGCCTAAGCCGGAAAGGTGCGGCTATCTTGCTAATCGTGCTGGGGTTTGCCGGATTATCGCTATCCATGGTGTTTTATTTGCTGGGGGCATGGCCGGTTATCGGTTTTTTTGGTGTTGAATTCGGATTGTTATTCCTGTTTTTTCATCTGCATCACCGATCAACAGAAAAACGCTATGAACGCATTACCAAGGCAAAGCCACTGCTACGGATTGAACGTTCAGATGCTAAAGGCCGGATCAGCAAAGAAGAAATGCCGTTAGCATGGTTGCATGTCCGTCTGGAAACCGAAGATATGAAAACATGGCCAGATAAGGATAAGCATCTGATTGAACGCCATCGGCTATATCTAACCGGTCATGGCAAAACCATTGAGATTGGCGATTTTCTGCCCTATCAGGAAAAACCGGAACTAGCCAGAGCCATTACCAGTCTGATTGATGAGCCAGCACCGGAACCGGTTAATCCGCCAGAACATCATCCATAGCATATAATCCGGCTTTCTGCTGTGCTATCCAGCTTGCCGCCCGTAACGCGCCTCTGCCAAAAATTACTCTATCCGTGGCGCGATGGGTTAGCTCAAGACGTTCGGATTGCCCATAGAAAATGACACTATGTTCACCGGCAACATCACCGCCGCGCATCACGGCAAAACCGATATCGCCATCTTGTCTTGCGCCAGTGCGATCAAGTGACATCACCGCATCAAGATCAACATTACGCCCCTTGGCGGCCGCCTGACCAAGTGCCAATGCCGTTCCGGAAGGCGCATCAATTTTATGTTTATGATGGCTTTCAACAATTTCAATATCCCAGTCATCAACCAGTTTTGCGGCCACCTGTTCAACCAGACGGCCAAGCAATGTCACCCCGACAGAGGTATTTGCACACCAGACAACCGGAATATCTGCGGCTAAATGCGAGAGCTGTTTCCCGTCTTCTGCGCTTAATCCAGTTGTGCCAACAACCATAGCTACATGATGACTGGCCGCCATAGCCGCCAGCGAAAGCGTGGCCGCAGGCGTTGTAAAATCAATAATCACATCCGGTTTGGCGGCAAATAAAGCCGCCGCATCATCAGCCACAACCACCCCCGAAGCCGGAAGCTGGTTCATTGTTCCAATATCCTGCCCCAGCATGGGTGAACCGGGCCGATCCGATGCGGCAACAATCACGCATCTGTCATCTGCCGCTGCCAGTGTTGTGATCATGCGTCCCATACGGCCAGCCGCCCCCGGTAGCGCAATACGAAGTGGTGCAGTCATACAAAAGCTCCTGTCAGCTTATGGTTTTCCCAATAGCCTTTATCAAGTGAGGCATGCGCTCATCATAACGTCAGGGGAAAAGCGAAAGCAATGTGAAATGCGGGGTTTAGTTTTCGCCAAACATCTTTTTGATCCGTTTCACGAATGAATCGGATTCCGGATTCTGATTTTTGCCGGCGCTTTCAAACTCTTTTAAAAGCTCTTTTTGACGTTTGGTCAGATTGATAGGGGTTTCCACCTGAATATCAACATACATATCACCGCGGCCACGACCCTGCAATCCGGGCATACCCTTGCCGCGTAACCGCAATCGGTGGCCGGATTGGGTGCCTTCATCCAGCGTGATCCGTGCCATTTTCCCGTCAAGATTTGGAATATCAACCGTTCCGCCCAGAATAGCTTTAGTCATAGGTACCGGCATCGTCATAAACAGATTATTGCCTTCGCGAATAAACAGCAAATGATCTTTTACATTGATAAATATGTATAAATCACCAGCAGGCCCGCCGCGAAGTCCGGCTTCGCCTTCGCCAGATAATCTAATTCTGGTGCCCGTATCAACGCCTTTCGGGATATTGACGTTTAAGCTTTTATTTTTCTGGATACGCCCCTGACCACCACATGATGAACATGGCTTGGAAATCGTCTCGCCCTGACCCTGACAACTTGGACAGGTTCGCTCGACTGAGAAAAAGCCCTGCTGGGCTCTAACCTTGCCATGCCCGCCACAAGCGTTACATGTTACCGGCTTGCTACCCTTTGCGGCACCGCTACCTTCACAAGTATCACATGTGGCCGGAACCGGAATACTGATTTTCTGGGTATCACCATCAAATGCCTGTTCCAGATTAATTTCCAGATCATAGCGTAAATCGGCGCCTTTCCGGCTTTGCTGGCCACCACGACCACCACGGCCACGGCGACCGCCCATAAACTCGGAAAACATTTCATCAAAGATACCACTGAGACAGAGGCGGCCGCAGCTAAACCCGCCAGCACCGCCGCCACCGCCCTGACCATCAAACGCGGCATGACCAAATTGATCATAGGCGGCGCGTTTCTGATCATCTTTCAGCACATCATAGGCTTCTGTTGCTTCGCGGAATTTATCTTCGGCTTTATCATCGTCCGGATTGCGATCCGGATGGTATTTCATGGCTAGTTTGCGGTAAGCGGATTTAACGGCTGAAGCATCAGCGTCTTTCTTGACACCCAGCACTTCATAAAAATCTCTTTTAGCCATGAAAAAACCCTTTGTCTTAAACCAAAACCATCCTGCCTGTTTTTGAAAATACAGACGGGATGGTTATATTGGTTATTTGGATATTAGGATGCTGATTTTTTGTCATCCGTGTCATCGACCTCGGTAAACTCGGCATCAACAACCCCGTCTTCGGATGGGGAAGCATCTGCCGCATCATCAGACCCGTCATCGGCATCATCTTGCTGTGCATAGGCTATTTCGCCCAATTTCATCATCTGGGCGCTTAATGCCTGCGATTTTTCACCAATGACATCACTATCTTCGTCATCATCCAGTGCCGTTCTGAGTTCGGCAATTGCATCTGTTGTTGCTGTTTTCAGATCATCATCAACCTTATCATCCAGATCGGACAGGGTTTTTTCTGCCCCATGGATAAGCGATTCTGCCTGATTGCGTGCTTCGATTTTTTCCTTACGCTTTTTATCGTCTTCGGCATTGGCTTCTGCATCTTGAACCATCTGTTCAATATCAGCATCACTCAACCCGCCTGAGGCCTGAATTTTGATTTGCTGTTCTTTGCCTGTTGCCGTGTCCTTAGCGCTGACATTTACGATACCATTAGCATCAATATCAAATGTCACTTCAATTTGCGGCACTCCACGCGGCGCGGCAGGGATACCGACCAGATCAAACTGCCCCAGCATTTTGTTATCAGCGGCAATTTCACGTTCCCCCTGAGAGACTCTGATAGTAACCGCTGTCTGGTTATCGTCTGCGGTAGAAAAGGTCTGGCTTTTCTTGGTTGGAATAGTGGTATTCCGGTCAATCAAGCGCGTAAACACACCACCAAGCGTTTCAATGCCTAATGATAATGGCGTGACATCAAGCAATAGCACGTCTTTGACATCGCCTTTGAGGACACCGCCCTGAATAGCGGCACCAGCGGCTACGACTTCATCCGGATTGACACCGCGATGCGGCTCAGCACCAAAAAATTCAGTCACTTTTTCCATGATCTTTGGCATTCTGGTCATGCCACCGACAAGAATAACTTCATCAATATCGCTGGCTTTCAGACCGGCATCTTTGAGCGCGACCTTACATGGCTGAAGCGAACGTTCCACCAGATCATCAACAAGACTTTCTAATGTTGCCCGTGTCATTTTGACATTCAAATGCTTGGGGCCCGATTGATCAGCTGTAATAAACGGCAGATTGACTTCTGTCTGGGTGCTACTGGACAGCTCAATCTTTGCTTTTTCAGCCGCTTCTTTCATTCGCTGAAGCGCCAGTTTATCAGACCGCAGATCAATGCCATTGTCTTTCTGGAACTCATCAGCGATATGATCGATAATGCGTTGATCAAAATCTTCACCGCCAAGGAAAGTATCACCATTTGTGGACTTTACCTCAAACACGCCATCGCCGACTTCGAGGATAGATACGTCAAACGTACCGCCACCCAGATCATAAACGGCAATGATGCCGGATTCTTTTTTATCCAGACCATAGGCTAGCGCGGCGGCAGTAGGCTCATTGATAATCCGCAAGACATCAAGACCGGCAATTTTGCCCGCATCTTTGGTTGCCTGTCGCTGGGCATCATTAAAATGCGCCGGAACAGTAATCACGGCATCGGTTACAGCCTCACCAAGATAGGCTTCTGCATCTTCTTTCAGCTTACGCAGAATGAAACTGGAAATCTGGCTAGGTGAGTATGTTTCGTCATTTACTTCAACCCAGCTATCACCATTTTCTGCCTTGACGGTTTTATATGGAACCAGCTTGGCGAATTTTTTTGCCGCGGCATCGTTATGCCTGCGTCCAATCATCCGCTTAATAGCAAATAACGTGTTTTCCGAATTGGTCACTGCCTGACGTTTTGCTGGCTGACCAACAAGCCGTTCCCCATTATCAACAAATGCCACCATAGAAGGCGTTGTTCTTGCGCCTTCGGCATTTTCGATAATTTTTGCAGATTTTCCATCCATGACGGCAACACATGAATTTGTGGTGCCAAGGTCAATTCCAATTACTTTTCCCATGATTAGCCTCTATCTTTCTTAGGTACGTTAACCGTTTTGTTGCTGATGGTCATCCATTTGCCATATTAGCGATATAAAACGACGGTTACGATATTGCTCATATAAGAACGGAAAATCTGATTGCAAGATTTCCCTGTTTAACAATTGCTTCCCTATTCACTGCTCTCATTGGTTTTTATCAGCAGCATTATTATCTCCACTAGCCGGATCAGCGGCTTTTGCCACACCGACCATCGCCGGACTTAATAGCCGGTCATGTAACATCCATCCGGATTGCGCGACCTGAACAACAACACCGGGTTCGGCCTCATTCGTGGTTACTTCGAACATGGCCTGATGTTTGTTATGATCGAATTTCTCACCCATTGGCATGATACGGGTAATGCCATGACGTTCAAGCACGCTGGCCATTTCCCGTGATATCATTTCCACGCCAATCACCAGATTTTTCATGGTTTCATCCAGATCATCACGCTGTTCTGGCAATGCTTCGACAGCACGCGACAAGTTTTCTACCACTGATATCAGATCACGGGCAAAACCGGTATGACCGTATTTACGGGCTTGCGCCACGTCACGTTCGGCGCGCCGGCGGGTATTGTCCGTTTCGGCGACAGCTCTTAACATTTGATCTTTTAGTTCATCCCGCTCTGCTTGCAGGGTGGAAACAGGATCAAGTATATCCTCAATGTTCAGATCAATCGTCTGTTCGGCCATCTGTTCTGCTTGTTCTCCATGGTCGGATGCGTTCTGGTCGTCAGATATGGCATCTGTTTTCGGGGTATCTGGATTCATATCTTCGTTTTTGTCTGGATTCTGATCCGGATTTTGTTCGGGCGTATCGTTAATCATGATAGTCCTCAAATTCATTAGCGTGATTAAATTGGATTCAATTCGATTGCGATTGTTAGGTAGGGAGAAGGGGGACACTTTCCAAGAAAAAAATGGATTTGTACATGATTAAATTA
>ERZ1048068.1180-NODE-1180-length-20776-cov-7.442401_pt1 | contig 20776 bp, 15 predicted proteins | sample MGYA00383098_ERZ1048068 | MGnify/ENA primary metagenome ERZ1048068 (study PRJEB29581, sample SAMEA5548368) | metagenome | biome: marine; feature: coastal; material: water | depth 1 m | study: Short-term variability in the microbial, nano- and picoplankton... | reverse complement strand
TGTTCGTTTCATGGCTTAGAAAGAAAGCTAGCAATTAGAGCGACTGTTTCTTTTTTGGCTGTTTCTAAATCATTGTTTTTAAGCAACACATCAAACTGCGAGGATTTGCCTATTTCCTTTTCAGATTTTGCCAATCGCAAACGAATTTTTTCTTCAGATTCTGTGTTTCTTGAACGCAGTCTTTGCTCCAAAACTTCCAAACTTGGAGGTTGAACAAATACAGCGAGTGTTTGGTTGGGAAATTGTTTTTTGATTTGGAGCCCTCCTTCAACATCGATATCAAAAATAACATGCTTCCCTTCTGCCCAAATTCTTTCGACTTCACTTTTTAAGGTTCCATAAAAAGCCCCTTTGTAAACTTCTTCGTATTCTAAGAATTCTCCATTGGCCGCTTTTTTCAAAAAATCCATTTCAGAAAAAAAATAGTAATCCTCGCCGTGTTTTTCAGAACCTCTAGGCGGTCGAGAAGTTGCCGAAACAGAAAACGAAAGAGAAAGATCAGGATGTGATAAAGCGTGGCGAACTAAGGTTGTTTTGCCACTCCCAGAAGGTGCCGAAAATACAATACATTTTCCTGTATGCATTACAATACGTTTAGTAGTTGTTCTTTTAATTTTTCAAGTTCGTCTTTCATTTTTACCACAATTTGTTGTAATAACGCATAGTTGGATTTGGAACCAATCGTATTAATTTCTCTTCCTATTTCTTGAGCAATGAACGCTAATTTTTTTCCTTTCATAGCGTGAGGTTCTTCCATTGTTTTGAGAAAATAGTCCAAGTGATGTTCCAAGCGCGTAATTTCTTCAGTAACATCGTATTTTTCGAGGTAATAAATTATTTCTTGCTCAAAGCGATTTTGATCAACCTCCATTTTCAATTCCTCCAATGATTTTTGAAGCCGTTTTTTAACTTGTTCAACGCGTTCGGGAGCCCATTTTTTTACCTCTTCCAACAAGGCTTTCAAAGCTTTGATTCGAATTAGAAAATCGTTTTCCAATGCCAAGCCTTCTTGATTCCGGTAGGACAAAACTTGATTTAGCGCATTCTGAATAGTATCAAGCAAAACATTCAATTCTGACGTATCCACTTCCGGGCGCTGTGAGCTAATCGCTTCAGGCATTCGTACAGCCATTTTTAGCAGTTCCATGTCTTCTCCGTCAGAAATTTGTTTCAATTGTTTGATGTAACCCTTCACGATTTGTTGATTGACTTCAGTAGAAGTTTCTTCACCTGTAAAGTCCGTATAAACAGATACATCAATTTTTCCACGCTCCAATAGCTTGGCTACTGATTTTCGGATCTCCATTTCTTTTTGGCGATACAGCGACGAAAGTCTAATGTTAAGATCTAAGTTCTTGCTGTTGAGGCTTTTAATCTCAACTGTGATTTTTTTGTTTGGCGTTTGAGAAACTGCTTTCCCAAAGCCAGTCATTGACTGAATCATTCTATTAAATATAAGCCGACAAGGTACAAAAAATGTAAACGGGTTGGAATCAATTTTGAAGAAAAGACGCTATTTTGAATCCTTTTTGGTTACTAAATAAACTCCAACACAAACGATGATCGCAGCTACTGATTTTATAAATGTAAGCGAATCGCTCCCCATCCAAATAGCAAACAGAATTCCCAACAAAGGCTGAACATAGGCAAATATACTTACCGATGATGCTGTTAAAATCCGAAGTGCATACATGTTTAGCAAGTAGGTCATGCAAGTAGTGCCAACAACGACATAAATAATCGGTAAAATAGCTTCGATTACAGGCAATGTTGGCCACGAAATTGCTGCCACTTCTTGGTAAGTAATTGGGATATTTAAAAATGTCCCCAACAAAAACAACCATTTGAGTACGGTTATCAAATGATATTTTTGTGTTAACGGGCGAATTAAAATCAAGTAAAGCCCGTAGCTAGCCGCATTTACCACAAACAAGAAGTTTCCCAATGGAATGTCTGGAGCGTCTGTTCGAATTTCTTTTCCAAACAACACCAAAAATAGAGCCCCAATCAATCCCAAAACTACACCAACTTTTTTGCGCAAGCTGGCCTTTTCTTTGAGTAAAAAAGCCGAAAAAGTAAAGACAAGAATAGGTGTTGCTGTAATGATAACAGAACTGTTAATGGGCGTTGAAAGCTCCAATCCCTTAAAAAAAGAGAGCATATTAATTCCCGCACCAAAAACAGTACAAACCAAAAGCCGAGCCCAATCCGAGCGGTCGATTTTCTCTTTGGGTAAAAAAATACTGAAACTCCAAAATAAAATAGCGGCTCCCGTGACTCGCAATTGAATGAACCCAAAAGGTTGAACATACGTTGGCATAACTCCTTTGGCTATGGTATGATTTAAAGCATAGATGGTCGTTGCTCCCAAAGCTGCTAACAATGCCCATATTCGACTATTCATGGAGTGCTGATTTAACTTGGTCTATTGTTTTTGTCGAATTGCCAATAAAAATTTGCCCCCCGATTACGAATACAGGTCGCTTCAAGTAGGTATAATGCTCCAATAGCATCCGTTTGTAAGCGGATTCATCGGGCTGGAAACCTTCCTTTTTTTGGGCTAAAAACAACCGCGATCGCTTATTAAATAGCGCTTCATAAGTCCCAGACAGATGCGCCAATTCTTGAAGCTGCTCTTTTGTAATAGGCATATTCTTAATGTCTTGCTGTACGATATCAGAAGGTAAATTCAAATCATTTATAATCCGTTTACAAGTAGAACAAGTGGATAAATGATACAATTTTTTCACAGTAACAAGCAAATAATAGTTTACACAAATTTGCAAGAATTTTTAAGAACCTACAATGTATAATTTAAGAAAGTTGAACTACCTTTGTTTTGTTTAAAGAATGTTGATATGAGTAGTAAAAAAATGAAGTTCAATACCAAAACCATTCACGGCGGTCAAATCCCTGAAAAGGGCTACGGTTCTGTGATGCCTCCTATATACCAAACATCTACCTACGCACAAAGCAGTCCTGGAGATCATAAAGGTTTCGAGTATTCTAGAACTCACAATCCAACCCGACATGCTTTGGAACAATCTTTTGCTAGTATCGAAAATGGGCAATTTGGATTGGCTTTTGGCTCTGGGCTAGCAGCTATTGATGCCGTAATTAAATTGCTTCAACCCGGTGATGAAGTTATTTCTACTAACGACTTGTATGGAGGAACATACCGTCTTTTTACAAAAATATTTGAGCAATTTGGAGTGAAATTTCACTTTGTTGGAATGACTAGCATCTCTGAAATTGAAAAACGCATTAATAACAATACTAAGTTACTTTGGGTTGAGACACCCACCAATCCCATGATGAATGTGATTGACATTGAAGCCGTTGCTGATCTGTCTAAAAAACACGACCTTTTATTAGCCGTTGATAACACCTTTGCTACTCCTTATTTGCAACAACCCCTAGATTTAGGTGCAGATATCGTTATGCATTCCGCAACAAAATACTTGGGCGGACATAGCGATGTTGTGCTTGGAGCACTTGTTGTAAAAGATGCTAAGCTTGCCGAAAAATTATATTTTATTCAAAATGCGAGCGGTGCTGTTTGTGGACCCATGGATAGTTTTTTAACACTTAGAGGAATTAAAACTTTACACGTAAGAATGCAACGTCATTGTGAAAATGGTAAAGCAGTAGCGCGTTATTTAAAGCAACATCCAAAAATTGAAAAAGTATATTGGCCTGGCTTTGAAGATCATCCCAATCACGATATCGCCAAAAAACAAATGAGTGATTTTGGCGGAATGATTTCTTTTGTAACCAAGGGAAATGACTATCAACAAGCCATTCGAATCGTAGAATCATTGCGAGTCTTTACTCTTGCCGAATCCTTGGGTGGCGTTGAAAGTTTAGCTGGACATCCCGCCAGTATGACACACGCTTCTATCCCCAAAGAGGAACGTGAAAAAACGGGTGTAGTAGATTCTTTAATTCGACTTAGCGTTGGAATTGAAGATTCGGAAGATCTTATTAATGACTTAAAACAAGCCATTGGATAGGTTTGAATTTTATCCCTATTTTTGAATGAAACTAAATCTTCTGACATGGAACAAATAATTAAATCCTTTCTCTCTGAAGTTGAATCTAAAAATAGAAACGAGCCTGAATTCATGCAAGCCGTTCAAGAGGTCGCTGAAACGGTAATCCCCTATATTGTTAAACAGGATATTTACCATGGGAAAAATATTTTACTCCGAATGGCAGAGCCTGAACGCGTTCTTATGTTTCGGGTTTCATGGGTCGATGATCAAGGGGAAATTCGAGTAAATCGAGGATACAGGATTGAAATGAATTCTGCTATTGGCCCCTACAAAGGAGGCTTACGATTCCATCCGAGTGTAGATCTGAGTGTTTTGAAATTTTTAGCTTTCGAACAAGTTTTTAAAAACAGTCTTACTACACTTCCTATGGGTGGCGGTAAGGGCGGCTCTGATTTTGACCCAAAAGGAAAATCAGACGCAGAAGTCATGCGGTTTTGCCAAAGTTTTATGACTGAGCTATTTCGTCATATAGGTCCAAACAAGGACATTCCTGCTGGAGATATTGGTGTTGGAGGTCGTGAAATTGGCTATATGTTTGGACAATACAAACGATTAAAAAACGAATTTACAGGCGTTCTTACAGGAAAAGGAATTTCGTGGGGAGGATCTCTCATTCGACCCGAAGCTACTGGATATGGAAACGTATATTTTGCAGAAAATATGCTCCAAAAAAACAGCCAAACCTTGGAGGGGAAGTCTGTTGTTATTTCGGGCTCTGGAAACGTAGCCCAATATGCCGCTGAAAAATGCATTCAATTAGGCGCTAAAGTCGTTACACTTTCTGATTCTTCAGGATATATTTATGACGCCGAGGGAATTGATGAGGAAAAGTTGGCCTTTGTTATGGAGTTAAAAAACAATCGAAGAGGAAGAATCAGCGAATACGTTGAAGCCTACCCTTCAGCGCAATTTTTTGCTGGAAAACGTCCGTGGGAAACTCCGTGTGATATTGCACTTCCTTCAGCAACTCAAAACGAATTGGACGAAAAAGATGCCATTTCTTTGGTCAAAAATGGATGTATGTGCGTAAGTGAAGGAGCTAATATGCCTTCAACCCACAAAGCCATTGCCATTTTTCATAAACACAAAATTTTGTTTGCCCCCGGAAAAGCATCCAATGCTGGAGGAGTGGCCGTTTCAGGTTTGGAAATGGCACAAAACTCACTTCGTTACAATTGGACGCGAGAAGAAGTAGATGCCAAATTGAAAGGAATTATGCATGAAATTCACAATTCATGTATTCAGTATGGTGAAGAAAGTGATGGTTATATCAACTATGTGAAGGGAGCAAATATTGCTGGTTTTGTAAAAGTTGCAGACGCTATGTTGGCACAAGGAGTTGTTTAATTTCTCCTTGCAAATAACATCCTCACAAAAATTGCGTTCATTTAAATACCTTAGTATCGATACGATGAAAAAATTTTTGTTGGGTTTTTTGCTGATGGGTTGGGGAATGCAAGGCCAGTCCTTAGTTCAAAAATGGGAAGGGCACTTTTCGTATCAATACATTTCAGCAATTACTTCCAATGAAAACACCCTCATTACGGCTGCAGATAACGCGATTTTTTTATACGACACACAAACCCACCAGCGAACAACGCTTACTACCATTGAGGGGCTTACCGGAGAATCGATAAGCAGTCTTCACTTCGACAACACCAATAACCAACTGATCGTAGGATATGAAAACGGTATGTTGAGTGTTTACTCATTCGATGACGCCTCTATTTATACCGATGTTTCTATCTACAACAAAACAAGCCTTTCCAATTCTAAAAAAAGAATTAATGCTTTTGAAGTTTTTGATAATCAACTAATTATTTCATGCGATTTTGGAATTTCCATTTACAATCCTACTAAAAAAGAATTTGGAGATACCTACTATTTTGGGGCTAATGGAAATCCGTTGGCTGTTCGTCAAACGGTTGTTTTTGAAGAATATATCTATGCTGCAACAGATGTCGGAATCTATCGTGCTTTCAAAAACGCGAACAACCTCATTTCCTATACCAATTGGGAGTTGATTACAGGTGGCGATTGGAATGGTTTAACGCTGTTTGAAGAAAAGCTCGTAGCAACCCACAAAAGCAATCGAAGTATTTACGAATTTAACGGTGTAAACTTTGTAAAAAAAATTACGTTGCCTTCCGTCATAAAAAGTATTGAAGCTCATTCAACACAATTAGTCGTTGCCACCCAAAATGCCATTGAACTAATTAATACGGATTTTACTGTAGCCCAAACATTATCGTATAATGAACAAAAATACGGTTGCGCAATCGGCAAAGAAAATTACGTGTATGCGGGTACTGAGAAAGATGGCCTTGTCAAAATCAACTCTCTGGCAACCAATGATGCTGAAATCATTTCCCCAGAAGGTCCATTGTCTAATTTTGCGTTTAACATTACCGTTATTCCTAATGAAATTTGGGTCGTTTATGGCGATTATTCCATTTATTTCAATCCATTCCCAGAAAAGCGCGAAGGATTTAGCCACTTCAAAGAAAATACCTGGGTCAATGTGCCCTACTCAGACGTTTTGGGGGCTTCTAATTTAGTGCATGTCAATCCTCATCCCAAAGATTCGTCCAAAGTGTATATGGGGTCTTTCCAGTCGGGCTTGTTATATGTGGAAGACGATGTCCCACAAGTTCTTTACAATCAGTACAACAGCGGTTTGGAATCTATTAGTTTTGTTGACTACAGTAGCATTCGAATTAGAAGTACGTATTTTGATGAAAACGGTGATCTTTGGGTTTTAACTGCATTTTTGGAGGAAGGTCTAAAAAAATTAGGCGCTGATGGCTCTTGGACTAGCTACAGCATTCAAACTGCCGTTCCTGATCACACGCTCATTTCTGCGTATTCAAATATTGTCAAAGACAGAAACAACACACTGTTTTTTGGAAGTTCACACAATGGAATTGTAGGCTTTACAACACAAGGAGGAAGTCCAATTTCAAAAAGTATTTTTGGTGAAGAAAACAATTTTCCACACAATGGTGTTCGAACGGTTGCCTTGGATTTAGACGGATATTTATGGATGGGGACTACCAAAGGACTTCGTGTAATCTATGATACCGCAAGTTTTTTTTCTGAGGAATCTCTCAAAGTACAAGAAATTATTATTGACGATCAAGGCAATGCTAGCGAACTATTGTACCAACAATTTATTACCAGCATTAAGGTTGACGGTAACAATCGCAAGTGGGTAGCTACTGCAGATTCAGGAGTTTTTTTGTTTTCAGCCAATGGGCAAGAAACCTTGCAACATTTTACCAAAGAAAACAGCCCGCTTCCATCCAATACGGTAAATGCCGTTGAGCTCGATCCTGCTACTGGAAAAGTTTATTTTGCAACAGCAAAAGGACTCATTTCTTTTCAGGGAAAAGCTTTTTTGCCTGAAGAAACTTACAGCAATGTAACGGTTTACCCAAACCCTGTTCGGCCAGGTTTTCATGATGATGTTACCATTCGCGGTTTGATTGAAAACAGTCATGTTAAAATCACAGATATTGAGGGCAACTTAGTCTTTGAAGGGCAATCCGATGGGGGAAGTATTCTGTGGAATCAAGAAGCCTTTGGCCGCCATAAAGTAGCTTCAGGGGTATATCTCATTTTCATTTCCGATGCCGAGGGAACTAAGACCAAAATAGCCAAACTAATGATCATTCGATAATGATAGTAACAACATCCGCTATTGTTTTAAAAGCCATCAAGTATAGGGAAACCAGTCTTATTGTAAAGTGTTATACAGCAACAAACGGCCCTGTGAGTTATATCGTTAAGGGAGCTCGTTCTTCTCAAAAGAAAGGAATGAAAATGGCTTATTTTCAACCGTTAACCCTGTTAGAAATAAGCTCAAACCACAAGAACAAAGGTGGATTGGAGACCATGCGATCCGCTAAAATTTTACATCCTTACTCGTCAATTCCGGTAACTATTTTTAAGAGTTCCATTGCCATCTTTTTATCAGAGGTTCTTTACACAACCCTTCTAGAAGAAGAGGCAAATCAGGAGCTGTATGATTTTATTGAGGGTGCCATGAACTGGTTAGATGGTCACGATCAAATCGCCAACTTTCATTTGCTCTTTTTGATTACGTTATCAAAATATTTGGGTTTTTATCCTGACACTTCAAACATTGAATTTCCCTATTTTAATTTAGAAGAAGGCACTTTTTCTTACACAAAAACCACTTCTATGTCTGTAAAAGGGGAGGCCGTAGAAATCTTTAAACTACTTTTAGGCACAAATTTTGATAAGTTAAGCTCACATTCTATAAACTCAAATCAGCGGCAATCTATTATTGAATTGTTAATGAACTATTTTAAGCTACATTTGCATGGTTTTGAAAAACCAAAATCACTGCGTATTCTACATGAGATTTTTCAAGAAAAATAACTCTTTACTATCCCTTTTTATGGGGTTGGCAAGTGTTTTTGTTTGTTCACAAAATATACAAATTAAGGACAGCGAATCGTTTGAACCCATTCCTGGTGTCGTGATTTTTAACAATGACCAATCAATCAACGTCCTCACCGATTTTCAAGGCGTAGCCTCATTAGCCGCTTTTCATCCTTCCGATTCGCTAAATATCACTCATATCGGTTATGTTTCTTATACAAATTCGTACAAAGATCTTCTTTCCAAGAAAAGTGTTTTTTTGACCCCCAATACCCAACAATTGGAAGAAATTGTACTTTCAGTGGCACGAACCAAAGAAGGAAGAGATAGAATTGCCAAAAAGGTATCGATTATCACTCGAAAAGATATTGAAAACAATATTCCTCAAACAAGTGCTGATGTTTTAAAAGTAAGCGGTGGTGTTCGGGTTCAAAAATCACAAGGAGGTGGAGGAAGCCCAGTAATAAGAGGGTTTGAAGCAAACCGAGTGCTTTTGGTCATTGATGGAGTACGAATGAACAATGCCATTTATCGCTCCGGTCACCTTCAAAACGCTATCACAATAGATCCCAATTCTTTAGAACGAACCGAAGTTATCTTTGGCCCTTCCTCAGTTGGATACGGATCGGATGCACTAGGAGGCGTGGTACATTACTATACTCGTGAGGCCAAAGTCAATGCTCAAGAAAAATGGAAACTGGGAGGGAGTTCCTCTTATAACATGAGTCAAAAAACAAATACCCACAACATCAACGCTCAGTTTAGTAAAAAAAGGTGGGGCAGTTTTACAAGCATTTCTTTTGCAAACTACGGCGATGTTGTTATGGGTAAAAAAAGATCGCACGGTTTTCAAGACTGGGGGTTAGTTAATGAATATTCCAACAATACCGATGCTTTGTATTTTGGAAACCCTGTTCAAAATAACGATCCAACAGTACAAAAAAATTCGGGCTACCAACAATTCGATGTACTTCAAAAATGGGGATACCAAATTCATGAATCTATGCGATTGAATATGAATGTTCAATATTCTCAATCTTCAAACATTCCAAGGTTTGATAAGCTCTCCGAACATCGCAATGGAAAACTTCGTTTTGCCGAATGGGATTACGGTCCTCAAAAGCGATTGTTACTATCTCCTCAACTAAAATTTGCTAGTAGCAAAAAGTGGCTTGCTAAAGGAACAATTACAGGAGCATATCAACACGTAGAAGAATCTAGAATTACACGAAAATTTGAAAGTTTAATGCGCTGTACTCAAAAAGAATCAGTCGATGTTTATAGTATAAATGCAGACTTTTTTGCCGCTGTTAAGGACAAAAGAACGCTTTCTTACGGCTTTGAGTTTACACACAATGAGGTTCGATCTAAAGCCTACTCCCAAGATTTGATTGTAAGTGGAAATGCAGTTACAGGGTATGAAAATGTTCAAAATATTCCCACCCGATACCCCAGCGCAGGAGGACAATACACCACTGGAGCGTTATATACAGATTACCGACAAGACATTTCTCAAAAAAGCACTTTCAATATGGGCGGACGATTTACCTATACTCGTTTGAAAGCCATGTGGAACGAAGCCGCATTGATTGATGCCAATTTATCAAGTGTATTTCTTCAAAATACTTCAGTAACCGCAACACTTGGGCATGTTTATCGACCTACTAAGAATTGGCAATTAAACACAACGTTTTCAAGCGGTTTTCGCTCTCCCAATATTGATGACCTTGGAAAAATAAGAGAAAACAATGGCAACTTATCGGTTCCTAATCCGCATTTGAAATCAGAATATGCTTACAATGCTGAATTGGGGATTGTTCGATTTATCAATGACAAAAAGAATTCCATTTCGCTAAATTTTTACCACTCATGGATACGGGACTATATCGGAAGAGCGTCCTATGAAGTCTTACTAGACAAAACGTCTATCAATCCAAATACCATCATCTACAACGAAGAAGAACTTCAAACCGTTGCCAATGTCAATCTTGGAAATGCTTCTATGTATGGAGGAACACTGGATATAAAATCCAAGCTTTCAAAGGCACTTACTCTGACAAGCAACCTGACCTATACCATCGGGTCTGCGTTGGAAGATAAATACCCGCTTCCTTCTGTATCGCCTCTTTTCGGAAACTTCTTATTAAACTGGAATCACAAACGTTGGGATGCGCATATTAATTTTCAGTTTTCAGATACCAAATTTCCTGAAGACTACAGCTTGGGTGGAGAAGACGGCCTCGAAGAAACCCCTATTGTGGATTCTGAAGCCGATTCTGAAGAACTTCACTACAACGGAACTCCAGCCTGGAATGTCTTCAATCTTGGCGTAGGATTTCAGATAACCCCTCAAATAAAAATTCAAGGGTTTATCGAAAATTTATTTGACATTCATTATCGAGAATTTGCTTCTGGAATTTCTGCTCCAGGAAGAAGTCTTACGGTCATGGGGCGAATTAATTTATAAGGTTTTTCAAAAAATAAACCCCTATTTAAGAAGTTCCCTTTTACTTTTAAAAAATTTCCTCGAAAATGGTTACTTTCGCATCTTAATATCTCTAGGATAGATTTGGATGAAATTTACAGAATATAAGGATCTTGATTTGCCTCAAGTAGCTGAGGCATTGATTGAGTACTGGGATCAAAACAACACTTTTGAACAAAGCATTTCTTCCCGAGAAGGCAATGATGCTTTTGTATTTTACGAAGGTCCTCCTTCGGCCAATGGTCAACCAGGTATTCACCATGTGATGGCGCGAGCTATCAAAGATATTTTTTGTCGGTACAAAACTCAAAAAGGATATCAAGTCAAACGCAAAGCCGGTTGGGATACCCACGGACTTCCCGTAGAATTAGGGGTAGAAAAAGAACTCGGAATTACCAAAGAAGATATCGGAACCAAAATATCCGTTTCAGAATACAACGAAGCATGTAAAAACGCGGTAATGCGCTATACAGATGTTTGGAACGCACTCACTAAAAAAATGGGGTATTGGGTCAATATGGAAGACCCATACATTACCTACGAATCAAAATACATGGAATCTGTTTGGTGGTTGCTCAAACAGCTTTATGACAAAAAACTGCTTTATAAAGGATATACCATTCAACCGTATTCTCCTAAGGCAGGAACAGGTCTGAGTTCGCACGAATTGAATCAACCAGGAACCTATCAAGATGTTACAGATACTACCGTTACCGCTCAGTTCAAAGCATTAGCCAATACGCTTCCGGATTTTTTAACGGAAAGTGATAGTGCCATCTATTTTTTAGCATGGACCACCACACCTTGGACACTGCCATCCAACACAGCACTGACAGTAGGGCCAAAAATTGAATACGCATTGGTGCAAAGTTTCAATCAATATACTTTTGAGCCTATCCGTGTCATTCTGGCAACTTCCTTGATTTCCAAACAATTTACAGGAAAATATCAGCAAGTATCTGATAAAAATGACCTTAGTTCTTATACCCCGTCGGATAAAAAAATTCCGTTTTGGATTGATAAAAAATTTTTAGGAAAAGAATTGGTAAATAGTCAATACGAGCAACTTTGGAAAGGCGCTCCTTTGCCGTATCAAAATCCTGAAAATGCTTTTCGTGTCATTGCAGGAGACTTTGTAACCACAGAAGATGGAACAGGAATTGTTCATACAGCGCCTACTTTTGGGGCTGATGATGCGCGCGTTGCACAAGAGGCCACTCCTCCTGTACCTCCGCTTTTGGTATTGGATGAGAATCAACAACCCGTCCCTTTAGTTGATCTTCAAGGAAAATTTCGACCTGAATTAGGCAATCTCGGTGGGAAGTATGTAAAAAACGAATACTACGCTGAAGGCTCCGCTCCAGAACGATCCGTTGACGTGGAAATTGCCATTCAACTCAAAGAAGAAAACAAGGCCTTTAAAGTCGAAAAATACGTACACAGTTATCCCAATTGTTGGCGAACTGATAAGCCCGTTTTGTATTATCCATTGGATTCTTGGTTTGTAAAAGTAACCGATAAAAAAGAGCGCATGGTAGCGCTCAATAAGTCCATCAATTGGAAGCCCAAATCGACTGGAGAAGGGCGTTTTGGAAATTGGCTTTCCAACGCAAACGACTGGAACTTATCTCGCTCTCGATTTTGGGGAATTCCATTGCCTATTTGGCGAACTGAAGATGGAAAAGAAGAGACCATCATCGGGTCTATATCAGAATTTAAAAAAGCTATTGGTGAAGCTGTTTCAAAAGGAATCATGGACAGCGATCCGTTTGAAGACTTTGAAGTTGGAAATATGAGTGATGAAAACTACGCCCTTGTAGATCTTCACAAAAACACCGTTGACAACATCGTTCTTTGTTCCGATTCAGGGAAAGCCATGTATCGCGAATCTGACCTTATTGATGTTTGGTTCGATTCAGGGGCAATGCCCTATGCACAGTGGCATTATCCTTTTGAAAATAAAGAAAAAATTGATGCCGGAGCCACTTATCCTGCGGACTACATCGCCGAAGGAGTTGATCAAACACGGGGATGGTTTTATACCCTACACGCTATAGGCACTCTGGTTTTCGACTCCATTGCATATAAAAATGTTGTGTCAAACGGTTTGGTTCTTGACAAAAACGGTCAGAAAATGTCAAAACGTCTCGGTAATGCGGCAGATCCGTTTGAAACCCTTGACCAATACGGCCCTGATGCAACGCGTTGGTACATGATTAGCAATGCGAATCCTTGGGACAATCTAAAGTTTGACTTAGAGGGAATTGCCGAGGTTCGGCGGAAGTTTTTTGGAACGCTTTACAACACCTATTCCTTTTTTAGTTTGTACGCCAATATTGATGGATTTACGTATCGTGAAAAGGAAATTGCATTCGAAAATCGTCCCGAAATTGACCGATGGATTTTGTCAGAACTCAACACTCTTACCGAACAGGTTGATGCGTACTATGCAGATTATGAGCCAACACGGGCTACACGAGCAATTTCTGAATTTGTTCAGGAAACACTGAGTAATTGGTATGTTCGTTTATGTAGAAGAAGATTTTGGAAAGGCACCTATGAGGAAGATAAAATATCTGCTTATCAAACCTTATACACTTGCTTGTTGACTGTGGCTAAATTAAGTGCTCCTGTAGCTCCTTTTTATATGGATCGGTTGTACATCGACCTCAACCAATCTACCCAATTGGAGGCCTTTGATTCGGTACACTTATCGGATTTTCCTAAAAGCAATGCTTCACTTATCGACAAAAAATTGGAGCTGAAAATGCAAAAGGCCAAAACTATTTGTTCGTTAGTTTTATCTCTTCGAAAGAAGGAAATGATCAAAGTTCGTCAGCCGCTCCAAAAAGTAATGATTCCAGTAACCAATGAGCTTGAAAAAAAGGAAATTTCAGCAGTTTCTGACTTGATTTGCTCTGAAGTTAATGTAAAAGAAGTCGTTTTTATTGATGATGCCTCTTCGGTACTCGTTAAAGAAATTAAACCCAATTTTAAGACTTTAGGGCCTCGCTTTGGAAAAGACATGAAGTCTGTAGTACAAGCAATCAATACAATGGGACGTGAAGAAATCATAAAAATTGAACAAACTGGAAGTCTTTCTATTGCTATTAATGGGAAAAGTATTATTTTAGATGCTTCTGATGTGGTCATCACCTCCAAAGATATCGAAGGATGGTTGGTCGCTTCAGAAAACGGAGTAACTGTTGCGTTGGATATTACGCTAACTGCATCTTTACAATCCGAAGGAATCGCAAGAGAACTAATTAATCGGATTCAAAATGCAAGAAAAGATGCTGGGCTGGAAGTAACAGACACCATTGATTTGAGTATTCAAAAAAATGAGCTGCTAAACCAAGCCGTTTTAGACAACCAAACATACATTCAAAGTGAAACCCTCGCTACCCAACTAAATTTGGTTGAAAATGTTGAAGGTGGTGAAGCAATTGAGTTTGATAACATTAAAACCCAATTGGGAATAAAAAAAAATTGAAACCCTATGAGCACACAAAGTTTATCACGATATTCTGATGCCGAGCTGGATGAATTCAGAGTTTTAATAGAAGAAAAAATCAACAAGGCGCAAAGCGATTTAGAGCTTATCAAAAGTGCGTACATGAACGATGGGAATAACGGAACCGATGATACTTCCCCCACCTTCAAAGCTTTTGAAGAAGGCTCAGAGACCATGTCAAAAGAAGCCAATACTCAGCTAGCTATCCGTCAAGAAAAATTTATTCGAGACCTAAAAAATGCCTTAATTCGTATTGAGAATAAGACTTACGGTGTTTGTAGAGTGACTGGTAAATTAATCAATAAAGAGCGTTTGAAGCTAGTTCCTCATGCCACCTTGAGCATCGAAGCAAAGAACATGCAGTAGCCCAACCCTATCGCTAGAAAATTTTCCCAAATCATGAAATGGCAATTCTTCTGTGTCGGAATGTTTGCTTGTTTTGTCAGCGGACAACACCGCGTTGAAAAAACATTTTCCTCTGCAGGAATAGGCAATGTAGAAATCGTTGGAAACGAAGTTTTTTCAATAGAAATTGGCAATTCTGACTCCCAAGAAATTAAGCTCATATCCCGCTCAGAAGGAGAATATGCTGATGCTATCAAACTGCATACGGATATTACACAAAATACATTGAAAATTCAGGCCGCTGTTCGAGATGGTTTTCGGGTTCCTAACGACAAGCTGTCGGCTCACAAAGTATTTGCAACTCAACTCACACTTTTTCTTCCTGCAAACCTTCGTGTTCGAGTAGAGAGTCACTTGTCAAATGTAAAAATTAAGGGAACATTTCCTTTTTTGTCAGCACTGCTTTACGAAGGAAATTGTTATTTCGAAAAATTTAAAGGAAAGGCAACGATAACGTCAAACAAGGGTTCTATTTATGGCAAAACTCAAGCAGCTACTCTACAAGCTGTTTCAAAAAAAGGGACGGTTTTATTGCCAAAAAAATTACCCATTGGAAACCCTTTAATTTTAAAAACAATACATGGAAATATCGAAATTCATCAAACCAAATTTTAATCTTATTTTTGAACGACTTTAAACACCATTCATGACATTAAAAAAATCCGTTTTTATCGTTATCGCTGTATTGCTTATCGATCAGATTTTTAAATTCTATATCAAGCTGAATTACCCGTTGACATTGTATGGAAGCGATGCTATTATTGATTGGGGTTGGTTTCGGTTGTTGTTTGTGGAAAACAAAGGAATGGCATGGGGAACAAAAATCAACGACTTCATCCCTTTTGTTAATGAACGTTACGGAAAATTGTTTTTGACACTCTTTAGAATTATTGCTGTTACGGCAATCGGGTATTGGCTGTTGGATGCTATTAAAAAGCTGCGGCCTTCGCTGTTGATTGTTTCTTTGTCTTTAATATTTGCTGGAGCCGTAGGCAATATTATCGATTCCATTTTTTATGGATACATGTTTACCGATAGCTACGGGCAAATTGCTACTTTTCAATGGGGCGCGGGATATGAAAGTTTTTTATACGGTCATGTTGTTGATATGCTTCAGTTTCCTTTGGTGACTTGGATCTGGCCCAATTGGATTCCAGGAATAGGCGGTGATTCGTTCACATTTTTTGATCCTATTTTTAATATTGCTGATGTTGCTATTAGTACGGGAGTGGGAATTTTGTTGGTCTTTAATAAAAAGATATTTCCTAAAAATTAAAACCGATACACTCGTTTTGGACTGATTACGTAATCCAATGGAATGTCTTTGGGATGGGTTTTTATCAGCGTATTTGTTGGAGGGAAAAAAGACAGTCCAATTTTGACGGTTTGCGGCAAACATTTCGACAAAAATCGATCGTAAAACCCTTTGCCATATCCCAATCTGTTTCCATTTTTATCGAAAGCTAACAGAGGAATAAACACAACATCTATTTCGTGTTCATTTATGCTAACTCCCTCCATAGGTTCGGGGATTCCGTAGGCATTTATTTTGATTTGGGTAGTTTCTGACCACAAAAAATGTTGCAAAGAATACGTGTCAAAATCACTTTTAGAAACCACCAGCTTTTTGTTTTGTTGGCAAAGTTTTGAAAACAAATACTCCGTATTGACCTCTTTTTGAGATTCCATGGACAGAAAAAGATGGTAATAGTGAAGACCCCAAATAGGCAATTGTAAGCTTTGTTCGGCAATTTGCTGACTCATTAATTCGATTTCTTGAGCAGATAAGGAGTCCCTCAATTGCTTATAATGCGATCGTAACTCTTTTTTTAACATGCTTTTTCCTATATTGATAAGACAAAGAAAATAATTATTTTCGTCTAATGAAGAACGACGCTTTAAAACTTCAAGTTAAAACGCTTCCCAACGAGCCAGGAGTATATCAATATTACAATGATGAGGGTTCCATTATTTATGTGGGAAAAGCCAAAAACCTCCGCAAACGCGTTGCTTCTTATTTTCAAAAAAACATTCCTTCTAAAAAAACGAGGAATCTTGTTAACAACATCCATACAATAAAACACGTAGTGGTTGCGACCGAATCAGATGCACTTCTACTCGAAAACACCTTAATCAAAGAACACCAGCCCAAGTACAACATCTTATTGCGAGACGACAAAACCTATCCTTGGATTTGCATTAAGAAAGAACGCTTTCCAAGAGTGTTTGTAACTCGAAAACTTATCAAAGATGGCTCTGAATATTTTGGTCCTTTTACAAACTTCAAAACGGTTCGTGTGTTAATGGATCTTATTTCAGAGTTGTATCCTTTACGAACGTGTCATTACGATTTGAGTCAAGACAAAATTGAAAACAACAAATACAAAGTATGTTTGGAGTTCCACATAGGCAACTGTCTTGGTGGTTGTGTCGGCAATCAATCGGCAGATGATTACCAAAAGCAAATCATTCACATTAGGGAATTGCTTCGTGGAAATTTTAAAAGCGCTAAGCAAGATTTTAAACAAAAAATGATGAGTTTTTCAGAAGGACTGGATTTTGAAAACGCACAAAAAATCAAAGAAAAACTAACCCTTTTAGATCAGTATCAGCACAAATCTACTGTGGTTAATGCAACTATTACTAATGTGGATGTCTTTTCCATTGTTTCGGATCAAACATCGGCTTATGTAAACTTTCTTCAGGTTGCATTTGGGTCTATTGTTCGATTCCACACACTGGAAATACGAAAAAAAATGGACGAGTCTGACGAAGCTATCCTAGGATTGGCTGCTGTAGAACTGCGACAGCGTTTTAGTTCAGACTCCAAAGAAGTTTTGGCGCCTTTCAATATAGATTTAGGCTCCTCTGTTAAGGTAATTATCCCTAAAATTGGAGATAAAAAACATTTGCTCGATTTATCAATACGAAATGCGAAAATGGCCCGTTTGGAGCAACTCAAACAGATGAAAATTACCGATCCCAATCGTCATGCAGAACGAATTATGGCTCAAATGCAAAAAGATTTGCGTCTTTCAGAACCTCCGCATCATATAGAATGTTTTGATAACTCAAACATTCAGGGCACACACCCGGCGGCAGCCTGTGTAGTTTTTAAAGACGGTAAACCCGAAAAAAAATCCTATCGACACTATCATATAAAAACGGTTGAAGGTCCGGATGATTTTGCTTCTATGGAAGAAGTTGTTTTTCGTCGCTACAAAAGACTGTTAAATGAAGATGCATCCTTGCCGCAATTGATTGTAGTTGATGGCGGAAAAGGGCAATTGTCATCAGCCCTCAAAAGCTTAGAGGTTTTGGGACTTCGAGGCAAAATTGCTATTATCGGTATTGCCAAGCGTTTGGAAGAACTATACTATCCCGACGATCCCATTCCATTGTATTTGGATAAAAAATCAGAAACGCTAAAAATTATTCAGCAACTACGAAACGAAGCCCACCGTTTTGGAATTGCATTGCACCGAAAAAAAAGAAGTAACACGGCATTGAATTCTTCTTTAGAAAAAATTGAAGGAATTGGAGAAAAAACCATAATTTCACTTCTCAAAAGCTTTAAGTCTGTGAAGCGAATACAAGCGGCTCCTTTTGATGAATTAGAAAAACACATTGGTAGTCATAAAGCACAGCTGTTAATTCGCCATTTTAAGTCCAACTCTGAATAATAATGCAACGATTCTGTTTTCTTCTTGTGTTTTGTTTTTCGCTATCTCTTTTGGCTCAAGAGCAAAAAGAAAGCGATGTAAAAGTGGGCGTTTTATTGAGTGGTGGTGGTGCTCGAGGATTGGCTCATGTTGGGGTGTTAAAAGAAATTGAAAAAGCAGGTATCCAGATTGATTACATAGCAGGAACAAGTATGGGGGCTGTCATTGGAGGGCTATACGCTTCGGGCTATTCGGCTTCTCAAATCGAAGAAATTGTGTTAGCTTTTGACTTAAACGAACTGATTACAGACAATTTTCCTAGACGAAGTAAGTCTTTTTTCGAAAAAGAAGCCGCAGAGCGGTATGCACTAACCATTCCTTTTGACGATTTTAAATTTCAGTTTCCCTCTTCAATATCCAAGGGTGTCAATCTATACGATGAGTTTGTAAAAAAACTGGCGCATGTTCACTCGGTCACTGATTTTAGTGAATTACCAACTCCCTTTTTTTGTATGGCTACCGATATTGAAACCGGTGAATCTGTATTGTTAGAAAACGGATTTTTACCGCTTGCTTTAAATGCCAGCAGTGCACTTCCCACGTTGTTTGACCCCATAGAAATCAATGGAAAACTTTATGTAGATGGAGGTGTGACCAATAATTATCCGATTGATGAACTAAAAGCAAAAGGCGTTGATTATGTGATTGGGGTTGACGTACAATCATCGCTTTCAGACCGATCGAAGCTCGTCAGTGCAGCCAATATTTTGATGCAAATCAATCAAATTACTATTACCAACGACATTGAAAGAAAACGAACAAAAACCGATTTGTACATTCAGCCTACATTGAATGATTATAGTATTATCTCGTTTAATGATGCCGAAGCTATTATTGACGCTGGGGAAGCGTCTTCTAAAAAATTTGCTCCCGTTTTAGAGGCGCTTGCGGCTCGTCAAAACACCAAAGCAACTCCAAAAAAACACATTCCGCCAGCAACAGAAATTGCGCTTTCTAGCGTTGATTTTAGAGGAAATTCTAAATACGGACAAAACTATCTCAATGGAAAGTTGCGTTTGAAAACTCCAAAAGTATTTTCCTATGAAAAAATTCAAGATGGCATCAACAACATTGCTGCCACCAAAAATTTTAGACGGTTCCGATATACTTTTGAAAAAGATACTGAAGATTTTTATAAAATGATTCTTAATTTGGAAGATCAGCCCTTCGATACTACTATTGGCGTTGGTGTTCATTACGACGATCTTTACAAGAGTAGTGCCCTTATCAACATCTCACAAAAACAAATGCTGTTTCAAAACGACTTAGCTTCTTTTGATTTCATTTTAGGAGATAATTTACGATACAAATTCAATTATTATATTGACAAAGGGTTTTATTGGAGCATTGGACTCGAATCAGAATTTAACCAATTTAGTGCCGACCTAGACAAAAAAGCCTCTTTGATTAATGATCAAGGTGGGCTTGATTTTCAATCTTCGCGCTTTTTCATCTCTAATCTTTCCAACAGATTTTTTGTAGAAACCTTATTCCGAGAGGAATTTGTTTTTAGGGTGGGTGTTGAACATAAAAAAATCATTATGCGGTCTTCTGCAGCTATCAATAGTTCTGAACAGTACAATTATTTGGATGACAGTCACTATTACAATGTATATGGGATGTTAAACTTGGATACCCGCGACGATATTCATTATCCCTCAAGCGGAGTTTATTTTAAAGGGGATTTTAATCTTTCCTTTGACAGTTCATCAAGTCGTTTTAAAGAAAATCATAGCGTTTTTTCTATTGCAAAAGCAATGATGGGCTATACTGTGTCAATTGGCAAAAATTATTCTTTTAGTATTTCTGCCAGCGGAGGATTTACTATTGATACTCCTAATAGAAAAGCTTTAAATTTTATGTTGGGTGGCTATGGAAACCGATTTTTAAACAACATACAACCCTTTTTAGGCTACTTACCGCTTCATACGAATAGCAACAGTTATTTAAAAAGTAGTTTTTTGATTGATTATATAATTGGAGGGGATCAACACTTAAAATTGACAGCAAATATCGCCACAACTGGAGATAATGTGTTTCAATCAGACGACTGGAGAACGATCAAGCATACAGGCTATGCACTTGGATATGGTGTCAACTCATTTTTGGGACCCATAGAACTAACCTATTCCTTTTCTCCAGAAATCGAAAAAGGAGTTTGGTACTTCAATTTAGGTTGGTGGTTTTA
>ERZ1048068.1178-NODE-1178-length-20789-cov-8.185251_pt1 | contig 20789 bp, 11 predicted proteins | sample MGYA00383098_ERZ1048068 | MGnify/ENA primary metagenome ERZ1048068 (study PRJEB29581, sample SAMEA5548368) | metagenome | biome: marine; feature: coastal; material: water | depth 1 m | study: Short-term variability in the microbial, nano- and picoplankton... | reverse complement strand
TCCAGGGTGTTTAGATCTAGTGTCGCCCCGCAAAGTAGAGCTGACAAAGCGCGATATGCAAATCGACGGACTAAAGTCGACGTACCTTTTCGACCTCGAAATCGGCGAATCTAACGACCTCTTCATCAGGACGTAGACTCTCCTTTTCCGCCAAGGACCGATAAATACCCCATTTAGGACGGACGAAATGGTCCGGTGCGTCACCCCTCCACATATCTAAGCCTTGCTCGGAGATATCAAAAATAACCTCGCGCTCAACTTCATCGACAATGATCATCCGGAAGTCGCCTTCCTGCGAGAACGTGGCGCGTACGTAAGCTGTCAACCATCGCCCCTCTACTTTGTCGCGGCTAACCCTCGCGAGATCAACCGTGCTTGTGAGCGGGCTGTGCCTTACTTCAAATCCACCTTCGCCACTTTGTACATTTCCCGTAAGGGTAATCATCGGCTGGCTATCGTCCCCTCCAACGGCCTTTAATTGGAAGAAATGACTAAACCGCGAGGTCAGTGAAATCCCCGACTCAACCTTAAACTTCCACCGATAAATCATGACCTCGTTCTCGTAAGCCTTCACCGCGTCTTCAGATTTATCGTAGGTCTTAATCTCGTTTCGCTGTCGGTCTGTAATGTCTGCGCGGTCACGATCGCGGTCGTCGTCTCGATGAATCACGAATACAAAGTGGTTCCCAATAGACTCATCGAACTGTTCAAAAATATGAGGCGCACCCGGATGATTTATCTCATATAAATCGGGTGCTTCTATCGGCTTGGGGCCGGCGAAGTTTCTAATTAAGTCATAGGTATCGACCTGCCCCTCGCCGTCAGCCGCCAAGGTTCGCACTGAAAGCGAGTCAAACTGATCCTCATCTTTAGGTAGCGGTGTTTCCTCGGGAGGTGTAGCGCCGCCACCGTCAACTGCGGTGATCGGCGTCATCGGCGCGTCAGCACCCCCGCCGCCACAGGAGACAAAGCAGATTGCCAACAAAAATCCACCGCCTATTGCAGCAAGATAGCGCAGCATACCGCGCGCCCCTGCAGGATTATCCGTAGGTCCTCGTCTCATGTTACCGGGCCTCAACAGCTTGCGGACCCACCCAGCGCAGGACACCTTGCGGCAACCGAATCTCGTGAGGGGTGTCTTCAGAAAAGTCTGTGTGCGCCCAGGCCAGCATAAATTGATCTCCGGACTGCAGCGCAATATTCGCAACCGTGTACGCCGGCGTATCGAGGATAATCTTGAGATCTCTGATGCGACTTCGTTGACCCGTTGACAGCTCTGTCACTGGACTGTATTCGCCATGCGAGTCGATAATACTGACAAAGGTGCTTTGATCTGACGCTGTTGCCCGGTGATGAATCAATACCGGGTCTCGGCGTAAGTTGAAGTCCGGATCATTTGCGCCCACGCGACCATGAGTAAACGAATCACCGGGCTTCGTCGAGCGGAACATCGTGTAAAATCGATTGTAAGCTAGCCAGCTAAATTGCAGTGCCTCCTCGTTTTTCAGGCTCCCCGTCGCCTCTTCAAAAATGTGCTGGTACCCGTCGTTAGTGCCGAGTGCGACTGGCGCCGGACGCGCCGAAAGGGGCGCAGAAGTTTCAATTAATTGGCCCAAATAATGTGTTGGGAGATCAATCTGGCCTAGCTGACCAGACACTCGAAATAAGTCAATCAGTAGCGGTTTTGGAACGCCTGGCAGCGAAACGAGTGATATCGCTCGACGCATATCAGCGCCGGGATAGGCGTTGGTCTCTCTTGCATAAATCGTGACAGTTGCGTCGTCATCCATTGACGCATATTCGAGAGCAGAGTGATGCTGACTTCCCACTGCGTACTCCCCGCCAAAGTGCGACTTTCGATTAAGCACCATCGTGTTATGCGCAATCGATTGCTTGGCCCAGGTCGTGTTCTCAGGAAGATAGTTCCCACCGCCCTTTTGCCCAATATTAACGAATCTAACGAGTCCATAGTCCTGTACGACCTCATCACCCTCATGGTGATATGAGTAGGAAAGTTTGTCATAGTGACCGTGGCTCAAGCCCTGCGCCGTGAACTTGAAAACAGCAGCCAAACCCCCTGCACGTAAGACCGCGATGCCACCCTGATTTCCATCAGGACCATCCCTTAACACCACAGAGCTTTGTCGTCGCGGCTCAACCTGGTCTTGAGCTAAATCAGTCGCCAGTGCCAAGCCGGCTCTATCGAGGGTGACGCGACCTTGCCCCTGCGCCACCGCTAACAACTGCGCATTTTTATCGCCGTACCAGTAAGCCGTACTCACGGCCAGCGTCATGCTCGGCGTAAAAATCGACATCCCCTTTTGCGCGTCATTAATCGCAAAGAACTCACCGTCAGCATCTGAAAGCGCAATAAGTGCATCGACCGCTTTGATCAATACATCGCTCTTGTGCCCCAGCACTTGGTATTCAGGCTTAGCGTTTTGCATGGCGACCGCGAACGCCAAAAACGGATACATCGCGTACCGCTGATAGTACGGACCCTCCGTGTAATAACCATCAGGCGAAAAGGGCTCCTCAAGATTCGCCAGAAAACCAACGCGTTGATTTTCTGCCTTGATAAAGCCGCCGTCGTCATCCAGCGTCCCCACCTCAAGCCCATCATTTTCAAGGCCGTATAACGCTCGCTCGACGAGCGACGCATCATCCAACACAAGCCCTACCATCCCCACCGCGGCAGTACCCCAGGTACTGTGGTTGTGGACTCGGTTAAAAAACTGAGGATTTTCAGTAGATAGAAACTCGGCAAAGGGTCTGAACAAGCGTGTATTTAAAAATTGACGCTCGTCTTCAGACAACCAATCGTAAATCGCGTCGTAGCCAAGTGACATGTAAAGAAGCCAATTAGCGTCATTTAAGCACTGCCAAAATAGCTTCCCGCGGGCGTATGAACGCTCCCTGGGGTGTAAGGGCAATGTGGGGTACATCTCGGCATATTCGAACAGCATGTCCCGCAAGTAGCGAGCATACTTTTCGTCCCCCAAAATCTGAAAGAGGGCACCGGCTTTTTCAGCCACAAAGAAGTTTCGTTTATGACGCTCATGTGTATAACCACCCGAGAAGTCGACCGGGATGGGCACATCAATCCCCGATGCAATTTCCGCATCGACCTCGCGCTGGGTGACTTCAAGTGTGTCATCAAACAGAGGCGCCTTGCCGAGTTGCGAGCGAATCACAGAAACGCCATCGGCGGTCAGCAGCAAGCGGGGATGATCTGCTGCAGACACCCCGACTGACATAACACCGCTACAGAGCAAAACGCATGCGACTGCGATGCTGTGCATTTGATGCCACAGCCTCACGAGGACCCGTCTCCGCTGGTAACCAGTGATGCCACACTGGCGGTGAGCGAGGCGGGTATAATCGCACCCCGATGTTGAATAACAAGTGAAGCGAGTTTAGAGCCAACCATAGCCGCATCAATCTGACTCATTCCGTGCGCACGACCAGCGAGGTAACCGGCGTTAAAGGAATCACCCGCCGACGTGGTGTCAACCACCTCGGTGGCAATGACGGGAACATGCTCATCAACGCCATCAGCGACGACACGACACCCATGTTCACCTTGCTTAAGCGCAATTTCTCTGATGCCGCTAGAGCGTAATTCTTGAATTAAGTCATCCGCCGACCTATCACCAAAAAGCGCCACCTCGTCTTCTAGCGTTGGCAGCGCAAGATCTGTCAGAGCGTACATTCGCTTGTAGGTGTCTTGAGCTTCATCATTACTCCGCCAGAGCTTCGGTCTGAAGTTGTTGTCGAACGCGACCTGCCCGCCACCCTGACGGTAACGAGGTAACCAATCGAGCAATCGCTCTCTTGACGGTTCAGTGAGAACGGCCAAGGTGATACCTGACAGGTACAGCATTGACATATCACCCAGTACTGTAAATAAATCGGCCGAATCTGACGCATTGTCAAACAGCGTTTTTACGGGCGCGCGATCGCGCCAGTAAAAGAACGAACGCTCTCCATCATCATCCGTGTCAATGAAGTAAAGGCCCGGCAGCTCGCCGCTCGCATGGCGTACATGGGTGCAGTCAATGCCCTCGTCGCGCCAGGACTCTGCCATCCACGCACTGAGCGGGTCATCACCTAACACCGTTATATAGTGCGGTGACAACCCTAGGCGTGCTAGATAAATACACGTGTTAAGGGTATCGCCACCGAAGGCAAGCTTAGTGGGACGCGCGAACGCATCCGACAGCGAGTCATCGGACTTTGAGAGTTCCAACATGCATTCGCCAATTGCGGCGATCGTCACACTCATATCGACACGTTCCTATTCCTCAAGAAAAGAAGAGACCGCCATTCGTGTCGATATTGACACCGGTGATGAACGAGGATGCGTCAGATGCCAAGTAAAGCACTGCATCGGCGATTTCGGCCGGATTCCCCTCTCTTCGAAGCGGTGTTGCGTTCGCCACATTTTTTCGCACTTCGTCTTTGCTGAACGTATCGTGGAACGTCGTACTGATCATTCCCGGGCACAGCGCATTCACTCGAATATTCTGGGGCCCTAACTCCTTCGCCATCGCGCGGGTAAAGGTCATAACAGCGCCTTTTCCAGAGGCGTAGGCGCTAGCACCAGGGCCACCACCATCACGACCCGCCTGAGACGCTAAGTTAACAATAGCGCTACCAGAGGCCATGTGGGGAACACAGGCTTGCGTGGTTAAAAACGTAGAGGTTAAGTTGAGGTCAATAACGCTCTTAAAGAAGTCGACATCCATTTCTGCCAGCGTTTTTCGCGCAATCAGTCCACCTGAGACGTTTACGAGGATATCGATCGAACCACCGAACTCCGATAATGCGCTCGCCACAAGGGCATCAACATCCGCTTGGCACGTCATGTCGCCTTGAATGGCAAGCACATTGCCGCCCATTGCCTTCACTTGCGCTTGCGTCGCGCGCGCCTCGTCAGCAGAGCCATAGTAATTAAACACGACGCTAGCACCGGCATCTGCGAGCTTCAGAGTGACCTGTTTGCCAATGTCACGTGCTCCACCTGTAACGATTGCAACCTTGCCTGTTAAATCCATTTGATATTCCTAATAAAAATAAAATTTACATTTAAAAAAAGTATCCCGCAGACACTTAGCTTGATCTTTCTAAGCGTTCTACATTGGGAACCAAAACTAAAATACTGACCATAGCGGTAATGGCCAGAGCGGCACCGATAACAAAGGCTGGGGTGTAATTCCCCCCCGCCGTGAGCCATGGAACCAATGATGTGAGCGCGGCCGCGCCCAATTTTGCTGACATGCCGGCAAACCCCGCCAACGTGCCCACAGGCTTGCCCCCGAAAAGATCACTCGGAAGCGTCTGTACACTGCCAATCGCGGTCTGAAATCCAAATAGAATCACCGCCATCAACATCACCGCATTAAACGGCGTGCCCGGATCTGACATGAGTAGGAGCGTGGGCAACATAATCAGACAGCCCAATGAAATCACCGACTTACGAGTCGCGTTGAGGCTCCAACCTCGTGTCATTAACCATTGCGCTAAACCACCGCCAAACCACGCGCCAAACATCGCTCCAACGTAGGGCACCCAGCCGTAGATACCAATCTGCTTAACGTCCATACCGAAAACTTCAGACAGGTAAATGGGAATCCAGAACACGAACAGCCACCAGATGGGATCGATCGCTGCGGACGCAATAATGACACCCCAGCTTTGCTTGTGACTGAGCAACTCTCGCGTAGACGGATCGTACTCATCAGCGACTGCACGCTCGGGGGTACCGCTTCGGTTGTTGGTGATGTAGTCGCGCTCAGCCACTGAGATCCACGGATGGCTCTCGGGTGGTCCTTTGACGATGAATAGCCACGGAATGAGCCACAAGAGACCGACCAGTCCGATCAAGATGAAGATGGCTTTCCAACCAAAGTAAACACTCAAGAACGCAATCAGGGGAATCGAGATAATCCCTCCAATAGCCGCTCCTGAGTTAAATATGCCCTGTGCAAAGGCACGTTCTTTGGACGGAAACCACTCTGCGTTTGCTTTCGCAGCGCCGGGCCAGTTCCCAGCCTCAGCGACGCCGAGTATCGCGCGAAATAGCGCAAAAGACGCCACACCTTTTGCTAAGGCATGCAGTGCTGTCGCAATCGACCAAACTGTAATGGATAGAGCAAAGCCTAGTCGTGTTCCGACCTTGTCAAAAATCTTCCCGAAAATCGCCTGGCCAAACGCGTAAGAAAAGACAAACACAACGGAGATGAATGCATAAATTTGCTTGCGCTCGTCCGATGTCTTATCGGGATAGAGATCGGCCGATATCGCTGGCCACAGCACATTAAGCGACTGACGATCGATGTAATTGATAACGGTAGCCAACGCCACTAGTGCAATGACCCACCATCGAATTCCCGACATGTTTTTCATTCTTTTTCTCCGGACATATTGTTGTATTACCTCGGGGCTCTTATCCCATTCACGTCAACAAGTCGTCGCTCATGGGCTCGCTGATGGGCAATATAGTTAGACCACTAAAATCGCTCACCGAAAGATCGTCCAACACCGCTACTTCCTCACTAAAACGCGATTTTCGGCCACCACAGCCGTACTCTTTTTTTGACTGTTGAGCTCTCGAATCTGCAGGTGATTGGTCGTCTCAAACTGGTTGTTAACGACGCGAGTTCGAGGTTCGCCCACCGTGTGGTTGATCGTAATGGGGGCACTTTGGTTCCAAGCGTTACCCTCTATGTCAGTGACTTGAACGCCATGCAATAAAATGGAGGCGCCCGATTTGTTCTTACTGCCTTTACCGACATTGATGACTTGCGAATCTGTCATTTTAAAGTGAGGGCCAAACGTGCTCTCATCGGTTCCACCTCGATAGAGCGAGACTAATGAACCCTGAATATTAGAGAAGGTAGATCCGCTAATGACCACATAGTCGGCGTTATAAATACCCAGGTCGTCGGTTTCAGCATCGAGTTTGAGTACGGACCCGCTGACACCTGAAAACGTCGAACCAGTAATCGTAATGCGGTCGGCCATAGTGCCTTTGAACCCAGTTAAAACGTCAAAGCCCCGGTTAACGTCTAAGTCGGAAAAATGGCTGTTCTCTATCACCACTTCATAATTATCAAGCATCGAGTTTCGGCTCGTTCGAATAACGCTATTGCCCGCGTAATCGGGAGCGCTCGCACCCGAGATCGTGACGCCGCTTAATTTCAAACTACCCCCGTCCTTGATTTCAAACAGCGCTGATCGCTCAAACGTAATAGTTGCTAATCCTTGTGAGCGCACCGTTACCGCATGCTCAAGGGCAATGGTTTTCCCCACCTCATAGTCACCCGGGGCAAGCTCTACAATCCCCCCAATACCGGCTTTTTTTATGCCTTGAAACAGGGTGTCTTTACCCGGCGTCACCCTGACCAATGAACCACTGTCAAACCGCGCTGATTTCTCAGGCTTACGGTACCAATCCACGCCCGTTAAAGACTTTTCTATGACCTTGATATCTCGACGTACGCCGATATTTTCATGATCGTCAGCCGTGGAATACTTCAATCCATTTTCGGCAGTGAAAAGTCTTACGGCTTCAGGAGAAAAGCCTTGCCTGACCGGCGCGTCTGATCCACTGATCACATTCTCACTGAAGGAAATTCCAGAAATATCGTCATAGACTGTGAAAACATCAGACGTACGCTTGGACTGCACAATTAAATTCCGATCAAACGATGTCCGGATCGGAACTGCTGATCGTTCCGTGTCACTCCCGGCTGCAAGCTGAATGTGGTCGCTGTCAATCAAACTGTTAGACGCTATGACTGAATCTTCAACACCGTCATAGCGGTTGATCGGTGAGTTAGGAACGCCATTCATGACCACTAAAGCACCGCCAAAGCGGTAGCCTTTGACACCCTCGATATAATTATCCCTGATCGTTTGGCGGCGATTGATCACCCGAATACCGCCTGTATGCTCAACGTCATTACCTAAGAAGACATTCTGCTCTACCAGGTTGTCATGCCCATGCCGAAGCGTCAGCGTGCCTTTAGATTCATAGAACACATTTCCCCGAATGACATTGGATCCTGACTTGCTCGAGATAATTTCCACCTCACCATCGCATCGATCGAAGTAGTTATTCTCCACCGTGGTGAATGAGTTACTGCGAGAGAAGTGACTGGTGCCGATTCGAAGCGTTTCTCCCCCGTTTGACCCGAGTGTTGGCCGAGGCCCAAAATAATTGTGATCAATTCGGTGATAGTTCTCGCGACTCGACTCAGAGTCCAAGCGAACCGCTAACGTCACGCCGCGATTGCGCTTGCCTTCAAGATGGTTGTGATCAAATCGATTATTCTTACCGTAAATCGCGACCCAATAGTCAGCCTCAAAACGCTCTGGATTGGTAAAGTTGTGGATCACCGTCTGTGTCACACGCGAGTTATTTGCGAGCTCGTCCTTACTTTTTCTAAACGAGATAACCGACTGTGATGGGGTGTATCCGTCGCGAAAAACCAGACCGGAAACCACCAGATATTCCCCGAAAAGCGCCAAATTTGAAGCCCCGGTAATAATGACCTCCCCCGGCGTCTCGGCGCGCAAGGTGATCGGCGCGTCTGCGAGACCACGGCCTTCAAACACGATCTCGAAATCGGTCCAAATCCCATTCCCCAGAATAATGTTGTCGCCCGGCCGCAGCTTCTCCGATAAAGCCCAAAACTCGGCCTGATTGGTGACGCGGTAATCCTCTGCCAGAGCGCTGTATGCGCTTGTAGACAGCAAAAACAGGCACACACCAATTAAAGCGCCGGTAGCTAGCAAAGACTGTAGTTTCTTCATGGGCATGGCGTTTAATACTCGTTAGGTGTCATGCTTGTTTTCAAGCGCGTAAAAAGTCACTTCATCGAAATCGTCGCCATCACCCGTTTTATTGAGTAGGTAGGCGCCTGCCTTGAAGTACATCCATTCCTCAGGCACGTCATAGCCGCTATTGCGCTCCTTCATGTCGACATAGTTGTGACCCACAATCGGTCCCGACTGATCGCCATGTCGCAGAACAACGTCAATTCGTGAACCCTTTTGCTTAATTTCGTAGGAGAAAAGATCACCCAGTGCGATGCCGTTTACGGGATCCTCCTCATCGCTTGGTGCTCGATCAAGATCACTGTTTACCGGTCCTAAGACAGGAAAATAGATGTCGTCTGAGTTCCTGATTTCGTGCGCGAAATAGACAAATCCGTGATCGTTTTCCGGGTACTTGCGATAGTAAAGTCGGATAGGCTCATCGTTCTCGGCGTGAATCTGACCAATGACCACGCGCCCCACTTGATTGCGATCTCCCGTTCGGGTGACACGATTCACTGCGAGCGTCGCTTTCAACGTACCACCGCGACCTCCCACAGCGACGCCTGGATCTGGCTGATAATCCAGTATCCAATTATTTCTGTTCACGCCACGTGTGCTGATACCCGAATTACCCCGACGTAGCATTTCGCGCAGTTCGGACCGGGTATACGTTGAGTTTACGGACGTTTTAGCACCGTCAATGGTCGGCTTAAATACCATGCCACCCGCGGGTCCCGTATAGAAATATTGATCAGAAAACCCCTCATCTAAGCCGGTTTCGGACGCGGTATCAGACAGCCCATTACCGTCTAAATCGGCCGGCGTATTCAGTTTCCAAGTAAGAAGATCAAAATTTGAGCCCGGAGGCACGGATGGATCGAGCCCAAAGTCATCGACGGTCACATTTGAGACTTCACGAACCGCAGTCGCGGTATCAAGCGTGCATCCAAACGCCGTTGCTTCCAAAATCGCATTTTCGGTGCTGATGGAGTTGCCATAAGCTTCGATTCGTAGATAGCGGGCGACTGTAGACGGCAGCACGTAACGCTCGAAGCTATCGGTTTCGCCTGTGGAGGTCTGATCGAGCAACACACTGTCAAAGCTGCTGCCAGCTTCGGATAATAAAACGGTAAAACGGGCAATACGCCGATCGCCATTAAACCAGGCCACCCCGAGCTCTTTTACGAGATGGCGTGAACCAAGATCTAAGGTGAGTGACTTTGCGTCGCCCGCCGACTGCCACCGAGACGCCGCTTCAAAACTATCGTCAATCGAATATGAAGCACCGTAGTTCGGCTCGCTGTCTCCGTCATCGTATGCATCGATTACGTTAATCAAATCGTTTCCGTCACAAGCGGTTGCGCCAGGCGTAGGTTCGGGTTCCGGCTCAGGCGCGGGTTCGGGCTCAGGCGCAGGTTCGGGTTCCGGCGCAGGTTCGGGCGCTGGAGCGCTGACGGGAGACGTAAAAATCAGCTCGCTCGTCTGATCCGACCCACCGCCGCAGCTGGAGACCATAGCCGCCAAAAGCAAACGTTCGAAACCACCCATCATCGCCCAGCATCCAGACTCATCAGCGTCCTCGACCAGGGTCGACGGACCCAGAGAGTTGAATTCTGCGGAACGCTACCGACGTATAGTCTCCGTTAGCACGATCCGTCGCCCAGTCTCCGGTACCGGCACAGCCTGCGTACCAAACACCGTCTTTGTCGAGCGTGCTGCACTGGTTGTAGGCACCGGCCTTAAAGTACAAAGCATCACCTGAGTAACCGCGGGGGTTGTCTTTTACATCGACTTTGCCAAAAGGATCCACACTATCTGACAGATCAACCTGATACGTGACAGTTCGCGCAGGATCGGCGGTTCGAAACGTGAGATACATCGTGTTCTTGTAAATGTTGATGTTGTAGTTAAAAAACTGCCCTAACGCGATGCCATCAGAACCCGGATCTTCTGGGTTCTCCCAGGTGTTACCCCATACCGGGTAGGCAATGTCGGTACGGTTAGCGTCGTCTCTCGGTAAATTCCTCTCATAAGTCCAAAAAACAGAGCCCGTGTCATGATGCGGCCATTTTTTGAAATAAATCTTGATGGGCTCGTTACCCCAACCAAAACCCTTGCCCTTATTGATCACTTCCTGATCTTTGTCGGCGTGAATTTGGCCAACCACAACCGAATAGGCCGGTTTCTTGCTCTCGTTGGCCGCCTTGCGCGCAACATGCAAGACCTTGAGTGTTGCTTCAAGTTGCCCGCCAACAGATGCAAACCGGCGATAGCCCTTATGCGCTCTCAAAGAAAAATTGTTTTTCGGGTCATGAGTTCCAACACGTGTGTTGCGCCCACGGAGCATCTGCCGCAGTTCGCTCCGGGTGTTTGACGACCCCGAGGTTGTCTTCGCTTTATTCGGTGCCGTAAATACAAGATCGCGATTGTCATCGAGATAGAAAAAGTCAGGATGGGCGTAGTCGGCGAGTGATCGGACACCCACCTCATCCACTTTTCCGTCTTGGTTAGCATCAAGTGGGAGCGTGAGCTTCCAAAACTTCAGATTGAAATGATCACCGGGATTATCAGCGAATACAGGAGATGTACTCGCTAAAAAACTTGCCGCGAAAGCAAAGCAAATGACTGCCCGGAATCCATCGCTGACGCTTCTACCTACTCCATTTTTGACGCTTTCATGTTTAGCATCGCAAGAGAATGGGGCGCCGTAGTATTTTTTACCAACGCGCTGACGCCCATTAAAATCCGTTTTGTTATCCACGTGGGGTAGCCCATCCCTTGGCTCTAAAACTTAGCTGTTAAACCCAAAAAGAGTCGTGGTCCGAAGCTTAGTGCCTGATAGGCGTTTCCATCGATTGCCCGGCTATCTCTGCGGGCTTCATCCAGAACGTTTTTCGCTTCGAAACTAATTCGAATGTTATCCGTGAGCTTGTAACGGACCCGCAGATCTAGCCGGGCATTCGAGTCTGTGTAACGAACTCGCCCAAAGGCATCACGAGTAAATTGTTGGAAATACCCAGATCGGCGATTGTGAATGGCCTGCGCGTTCCACTTGTCGTTACTCCAATAGAGCTGGACCGAACTCACGTTTTCGGACAGACCGAAGAGGTTCGCGGGCGGCAAAATACCGAGCAGCGGTGTCTGTGTCACTTCGCCCGTATCCCGGTCAATTGACACCCCTACGCCATCACCGCCGTATTGATCCTCGTACTCAAAGTCGGAATCGGCGTAGTTGTAGCTGATCTTGCCGCCGAAACCGCTCCAAAACCCTGGGAGATAATCAAACGAATGAATCGCCGTAACCTCAAAGCCCTTAATCGTGCTTGTATCGTTACTGAGCTGGGTCGTTTCAACCACGCCCTGCACACGATTGCCGTCCAAGTTAAAGGTCTCGACCTGCGCGGCTGTTTGAAACTGCGCATTAAAGTTCTTCCAATACACCAAACCCGCAACCATGGTGCTCTCGCTGGGATACCACTCCAAGCCGACATCAAGGTTATTAGACAAGATCGGCTTTAAATAGGGGTTTCCCGTGGCGCTGATTCCATTAATCGCCTCTGATAGGGACGTGTACGCATTGCTCTCATCGTTGTCTTGAACAGCGCGACCGTTACCGTATGAATGCGGGTCAGGTCGAGACATACCGCGGAACGCACCCATGCGGAAAACCAAGTCATCGTTCACATCAGCAACGACTGTGATGCTCGGTAGCCACTCTTGATAGCTACTGACTTGCGTGTCGGTTTCGAAACCAGAGACACTCGCGTCACCCTCGGTAACAACGAAGCCGACGCCATCAATCTCCTCGACGGTAATAGGCCCACGATAACCAATCGACGTAATTTCAGTATCGACATACCGCACGCCGAAGTTACCTCTGATCGGCGTGTCGCCCCACATTGAGTCAAACTCCGCCTGGACATAGAGAGAGGTCGTGTCTTCTTCGACGTCGGTCGCTCCAGATGTAATTCCGTTTTGGAATTGAATCGCAGACTGACCGCCGTAATTCACTAACCATGCGTCTACGGCACAATCAAAATCGAAAGTGGCGTATTCACTAACGCTGGAACCGCTACTTGCGTTACCGATGATATTTCCACTTGCAACGTTTGAGAGGAAACCAGACTCCGGAAACTGACTGTTCGCGCAAGCCAATACATTGCTGAGAATCCCGTCGGTTACGTCGTTATTTGCACCGCCGTTCGGCGAGACTAAGTCCTCATCCTCAAATAAGCTCTGTCCCGGTGCGTTGCGTAAGCCGCCCAACTGGGTATATGCCATTGTAGAGAGGCGAGTTCCCGCTTTGATTGTATGGATAGCACCCATATCAGCATCCCAAGTCAGGTCTGCGCGGAAGGCATCGAGCGTGTTCTCGCGCGCAATCTGTCGAGCGCGAACACGACCTCGATCTCGAGCATTGAAATAACTCGGATCAGTCACCTCAAAGCCATTGCCGCCATCGTTTAGGATCGTTGCCAGTGCGACACCGCCACCCACTTGCGTATCTAACTGAACCGTGAAGTCGTCACGATTTCCACCGACAAGATTGTTATCCGAAGCACCGAGGCGAAGCTCAATATCTGTCTCGGTACGCGTGGTTTCGGACTCCGCGTAATCAAGATTAAGCGTTAAGCGATCCGTCACAAGAAAGTCCACGTTAAGCCCGAAGCCCTCGTATTCTTCGAGTCGCTGGAAATCCGTCGTGTATGAATGGATTGTTGTCTCAGAAACCGACGACGTCACAATACCCGTGTAGGGGTTCGAGGTAAGTGCGGAAATGTCTTCCTGCGTGCTGCCCCATTGTAAATCGCGCCGCATCTCACGCTGGTCACGTTCCGAATACTGAAAATCGAACATAATATCGAGCCGCTCATTGGGCTGGAATTGAACACTTCCAAAGACGGCCTCGCGCTCGTCATCGGTTGTATTCTGGCGATAACGATGATCACGCGGAATGTAGGCGAACGGAATATCGCTCGGAGAGTTGTAGTTGGGATTGGAGTCAATCAATCCCTGTATTCGATCATTCTGAACACTCAGTGAATTATCATGGCATCGGCCAGAGGTATCGAGCGGTAAGGCATTTGAATCAAACGAGGTGAGCTCACAGGCCTCAAGCCGCCCTTGACCCGACGTCGTTTGATACTCCTGCTCTGGGTTTGACTCATCTCGGACCTGGATGCCCAAAGACACCCCCAGCATGGCGTCGCCCGAGAGCTCAAACTGGTCAATATAAGCAACAGTGGCACGTGAGCCGAACTCCTGACCGTCAATGATATTCGCCTCATCGGGGCTGTGTGCAGCCTTTACATCAAGCTGTAAAAACCGCTTACCGAACTCTAAAGGTCTCTTCGTATCAAGATGTACTTGCCCGCTAACGGCGCCCTCGATGTATTCCGCAGACTGTGACTTGTGAATCGCAATCTTGTTGAACATCTCAGACGGGAAGATGCTGAAATTGACAGCACGGTTGCCACCGCCGTTGGTGGCCTCTCGCCCGTTAACAACAGTTGTACCCAAAAATGGTCCCAAACCACGCACGGATAATTCAGTGGCAACACCGTTTTCTTGGTGAGACGTCGCACCTGTAATTGTCTCCAAAGCATCGCCCACTGAAAGTGCGGGGATATCACCTATCTGATCAGATGATAGGCCATCAACAATTTGTACCGATGAACGCTTAAGATCAATCGTGCTTTTAACCGTCTCGCGAATGCCGGTAACGACAACTTCTTCAATAGCGCCAGTTGCCGATTCATCAGACGCGTCTTCTTGCTGCGCCCAGCTCATCTGAACAAACCCCACAGCACAGCAGGTGGCGACAAATAAGCGGGAGAAAGCAGAGCGCGGAGCACCCATTGAAAAGGTATTAACTCGTGTCTTTAACATATCGGGTCTCACATTATTGATGCCACTTTGAACCATCTTATAAAGTGCTATTTGTTCGAACATGCTATTCCTCCACTCCAACCGTCGCCTCTGACGTACTTGAGTTGTATGGCGAGGCGGCGTTATCGGTATCTAACGAGTCACCCTCGAGGTACGACTCAAAGTCGTCTTCAAAAACGGCCGTCGACCCGTCGGTATCGGAGTAGATGGCAACGTTGTCGATACTGAAGATGCCCGTAGCCTCTCTAACACCGCCGTTATCGCCAAATCTGAATGAGACATGCGACACGCCGCCAAATGGCGAGTTATCCGGTGTTATAGGAGCAAGCGCTACACCGTCTACTTCGATAACAACCTCAGGCGCGACAGCGGTGTCGCCACCTGGGTAGGCCCACGTGACAACTAAGTTCATCCATGTATCCAATGCATGGGGCAACGAGGACGTATCAGTAGCGCTGGGATAACGAACTTGGTAGCTGTCATCCTTGATTCGGAAATCAAGAATCGAGCCACTGTTGTTGGTATCGGAGTTAAACAATGTGATAAACGCGTCACCGTTACCCAGATCGTCATCGAGCCGCTTCACGGCAACCTCGAGTCGACCTGCCGCTAGAGGATCACCCTCCAATTTGTATCGAAGCTCGCCAGTATCCCCAGCGTCAGTATCGATAACTTCTGCGATTTTATTACCGGAGGTACCCGGCCCACCGGTCTCCGCCTCAGGCTCCTTTCCTACAGTCGCCTCAGACGTACTTGAGTTGTAGGGCGATGCGGCGTTATCCGTGTCGAGCGAATCGCCCTCTAAGTAAGACTCGAAGTCGTCACCAAAGACACGCTGCATACCGTCAGTATCGCTGTAGATACCAAGATCATCGATGCTAAAGACACCCGTTGCGTCCATGACACGACTATTGTCTCCAAGCCGGAAGGCGACATGCGTTAGTCCACCCGTCGCAGAGTTTTCGGGCGTAAACGCAGGTAGCGTGACACCGTCAATCGAAATGATGACTTCGGGTAGCAACGCAGTGTCGCCGCCAGGGTACTCCCAGGTAACAACGATATTCATAAACTCATCGAGCCTATGTGGCAATGCAGAAACATCGACACCGCTCGGACTGCGGACTGCAAACGAGTCATCCTTCACCCGGAAATCGAGAATCGCACCGCTATTGTTTGTTGCAGAGTTAAACAAGGTAATAAAGGCATCTCCGTCGCCTAAATCATCGTCGAGGCGTCTAACAGACGCTTCGATACGACCGGCAGCGAGTGGCGCATCTGCCTCAGCAAGCTTATACCGCAGCTCACCCGTATCGCCCGAATCCGTATCTCTTATCTCCGCGAGCTTATTGCCCGGTGTGCCAGGACCACCCAAACTCTCCGTCGACTCGACTGTCGCTTCGGAGGTGCTGGAATTATAGGGGGACGCCCCGTTATCGGTATCGAGCGAGTCGCCCTCGACATAGGACTCAAAGTCGTCGGAGAAAACCTCGTTAAAGCCTGTGGTATCGGAATAAATCGTGAAGTCGTCAACGCTTACTTTACCCGTTGCTTCTCGAACACCACTGTTATCGCCGAAACGAATGGACACATGCGTCACACCACCGACAGAGTTATTCTCAGGCGTAAACGCCGGCAAACTCACTCCATCCACCGAGACGGTTACCAATGGATTAACCGACGTTGAACCATCGGGATACTCCCAAGTAATCCGCAAGTCCATGAACTCATCGAGCCGGTGCGGCAACGAGGATGTGTCGATAGAACTGGGACTTCTGACCGCGAAGCTATCATCCTTGATTCGGAAGTCGAGAATAGCGCCGTCGTTATTAGTTGCAGAGTTGAACAACGTGATGAACGCGTCCCCATTGCCCAATTCATCGTCGAGACGCTTTATTTTCATCTCAACACGGCCCGCTGCGAGAGGCTCATCCTCTAGTTTGTATCGAAGCTCACCGGTGTCTCCCGCATCGGTATCGACAATCACAGCAACCTGTGTGGTGCCTGTATTAATCTCGCCACCCACCCCATTAATTGTAATAACAAGGTCGGCAGTCGATCCGTCAGCGGACATCACCGTAATGGTGTCAGTCACCCGATCCCCCTGAACCAGTGCCGCAACAGCTGAATCAGTGGTATCAAGCGTGTACTCCCATGCACCTGACGACATAATCGTAATGCTGCCGTAGGTCGTCGAGCTATTGATCTCCTCTACAAGCACCGCTTCACCGGGATCGGCATCGATGACGGTAATCGTGCCAGTGATCGGCTCAGCACTATCGCTATTCACGGCCCCTACAAGACTAAAGAAGGCCGCGGGGGTTGAGGCAGTTTCTTCGCTTCGATCAAAGACAATGACACTTGTATCGACCGAGCCGGGATAGGTCGTCGAACCTGCAAAGACGGAACCTGCGTCATAGCTCTCAAAGTCATCGGAAAAGGCAAGCGTAGTGCCCGACGTATCTGAATAGAGTTCAACATTATCAATCAGATATGAGCCAAATGGGATAACAGTGCCGTTGTCACCGAAACGCCACTGGACGCGCTCAACACCCTCAGCAAACCACTGACTCAGGTCAGTAAAGTCACCGTCGACAACCGCAGCTGTTGAGAACGCGCCGCCGCCAAGCGGTTCACCGTTAATCAAAATGGTCAGTTGCTGCTCTTGGGACATATCCCAGATCATCTCAATTTCGTACCACTCGTTAGGCGTAAAAGGGGCCTCTATGGTGTCGCCGGGATAAGACGAAGAGTCTGTATTGCGCACGAGGAATCGCGGCGCCCTAATACTGCCATCTTCATTTTCAGCGGATCCTTGAATTCGAAGGTCAACGAGCGATTCTGAGTTACTGCCAGAGGAACCATACAAGGTCACATAAGCATCTTTCTGATTCCCATCATCAGCTAAGGCTTCGGTCTTAAGGAAAGAAAACTTAAGTCTACCTTGGAGCTGATGGGGGTCGAGGTCTAGACGCAGCTCGCCCGTGTCGCCGTTGATCGTATTGGTTATTTCGGCAACTTGGGTCAGTGCAGTCACTCGAACCACTAGCGCGGTGGGCGTCCCATCGGCTGACTCAAGAGGTATCACGTCGCTGACAGATTCACCGACTTCTAATCCGGCTACGTCACCGTTTGCCGTATCAAGAGAGTAAGTCCAATCGCCATTTTCAGCGATACTGAAAGTGCCGTAGCTGGTAATAACGTCGGTCTGCGCGACGACACGGTCCTCACCGAAGTTGACGTCATTAACAACCACAGTACCGGTGAGTGGCGAGGTCTCGTCATTGGCGATTGATGCCGCTAACCCCTCAAAGGTTGCAGGCTCTGGAACGTTGTTAATAGCGTCCACTACCCGAGTCAAAGCATTAGCGTTTAGATTTCCACCAACAGGCGACGAGGTAATGTCAGTGGCAGCTTGGTTGACCGCATCAATAGTCGCCTGCGACAAAATGCCGTCGCTCAGATCGGCGCCGAGACTCTCTATCACCTCGCCAGCAGTTAGTGCGACATCGCTGGCGTCCAACTGAGAGATAAGTGCTAGAGCGGTTGCATAGTTACCCGCATCGTCATCTGCAAGCGCCACGGAAGCGACATCTGTTGGGGCAAGCTCAGTGATGTCTCCAGAAACACCAAAGTTCACGCCCACAGCCGAATTGAACGTAGTCAGCGCCTTGTTCAGGTCGCCAGTCTGTGCAGCAAGTGCGGCCGCGATCTCGGTAAGCGGTGAAACAGTAAATACCGCATCACCTTGGACATCGACAACCGCGCGACTGACCGGCGCACCTAGGACTGATCCCGACGCCTCATCGACATAGGTCCCGCCTGAACACGTCAATAAGGCAGCACCATCAATGGGCACAAGGCCGTCAAACGAAACCGCGCCGTTGACTGTAGTACCTGTCGAAAGCGAACTGTTGGCCATACCGTCTACACCAACGGCCGCGATTTCACAGGCTGCACCATCTACTCGAGCGTGGACATAGGTTGCACCCAACGAGAAAGCCGCTTGAATGGGCACTTCTGAAGACTCGACCGTTTCTCGAAGGCCGGCTGCGTCAGTGTATCTAACAACCACACTCACCATCTCACCGCCCTCGGCAGGGGTGAGGGTATACGTCATTGATGATGCACTACTGATCGCCACGCCATCGGCGTACCACTGATAGCTCTCGGTTCCTGACTCTATACCGTCTGGATCCACCGCTGCTGCGGACAGCGCCTGTCCAACGACAGCCTCACCCGAAATAGTCACAGAGCCATTCGAGCTCGCTACGGGATCAACACTACCTCGATCACTGCCACAGCCAACGACAAAGGCTGAAAGCAGCGTTACTAGAAAGACCTTACGACTCATACCCTGGACTCCTTTCTCAAATCCAGAACCAACACTGTTATGCGCTGGCTCAGCTCGTCTACTAAACGACGTGGGCGCCATGCATTACCTACATCACGCTTAGTTCCGGGACCCGTGACACTGCAAAACGCGCTAGAACAGCAGCAGGAAACGAATCCCTCTCTATTTTGGTCTTACCAATTTTGTCTTTTTTTAAAATTCGGTAAGACGAAATTATTTTATTGGTTAGGCAGTAAACCCCATATTTGGCAAAATATGCAAGCTGACGGATCAAAAAAATGGATACGCGAGTAAAAATTAGTATTAACCGCATAAAACTCAGAGCATGGAGAAACCACCGTCGTCATATTGGAAGAACAACGTTATTACCAAAAAGCGTCGTATCTGTTAGGATCCAGAAACGCTCATCGACTAGGCGCCTGATATGCCGCAAGACAACCGTTTATACCGAGGCGTGGCCGAGCAAATGCTTACCATGATCCGATCCGGGACCTACCCACCAGGCGGACGACTGCCGCCCGAAAGAGAGTTAGCGGACAGGTTTTCAGTCAGCCGCCCCACAGTGCGCGAAGCCATTATTGCGCTTGAGGCTCGGGGATTTATTCAGATAAAGAGTGGATCAGGTATTTACGTCTTGCCCCAGAGTGAGGGGGGTGAAAGGCCGAGCCTGGGCGCCTCGCGCGAAGGCAGTGCTTTTGAACTGACCGAGGCTCGCGCCATTCTGGAAGGGGAAGCGGCGGCGTTAGCGGCGCGTATGATTACGCCACAACAATTGACTGCGCTAAAGCAAGCACTCACTGAATTAGAGGCTGAATATCAAAACGGAGAGCTACAGTCAGAGCAAGCCGATGAGGATTTCCACCAGATCATCGCCGACGCAACACATAACCCACTGATTGTTGAGATGGTCGAGGATCTTTGGCGCATGCGAAATAACACACCCAGCATTCGTCATGCTTATCAAGAAAATTGCAAAACAGACAGCATGGCACGCTACAAAGAGCACGAAGCAATTTTTGTGGCGATTCAAGCGGGAGATGCAGCAGCGGCCCGACAGGCTATGCATCACCACTTTGAGACAATACTTTCAACACTCATAAGCGCACAAGAGGCCGCGGAATTTGAGGCCCTAAAAAGTAAGACGCTGGCGAGTCGAGAGCGGTTTTCACTGAAGCAGATGAAGGCTCGGATTTAATAGCAGTCGGAACAGGTAATGTGCCGATTGGGTATATTCAGACAGCAGCACGAACCGTCAACATTATTTCAAACTTGGTATGCCTCAGCACCTGAGTGGACAGCTGTTGCGGGCAACGTGAAGCGCTACCAACAGAGCTAACTCATTGCGACGAGCAGATCCGTGTCGTTTAGATCTATTGTCGCCCCGCAAAGTCGAGCTGTCGCCACGCTTCAAAAACCGCGACGGCAACCGCATTAGATAAATTCAAACTTCGACTTCCGGGCAACATGGGCAGACGCACAATGTGACGTGGCTCAAACAATGCCAGTATGTCTTCCGAAAGGCCCTTGGTTTCAGACCCAAACACCAGCGAGTCACCGTGCTGATAAGTCATCTCCGAATGGACCGTCTCTCCGCAGGTCTCTATCGCGATTAGGCGTCGGTCAGCATGGGCAGTCGCATAGGCGGGCAGACTCTCCCAGGTTCGCACGCTTGCGAACTCGTGGTAGTCAAGACCCGCGCGTCTAAGCCGTTTGTCATCCATTT
>ERZ1048068.1175-NODE-1175-length-20808-cov-8.423746_pt1 | contig 20808 bp, 11 predicted proteins | sample MGYA00383098_ERZ1048068 | MGnify/ENA primary metagenome ERZ1048068 (study PRJEB29581, sample SAMEA5548368) | metagenome | biome: marine; feature: coastal; material: water | depth 1 m | study: Short-term variability in the microbial, nano- and picoplankton... | reverse complement strand
CCAAGAATTCGGCTTCCACAAACATCAACCACGAGTATTATTTGGTAAGCGGTCGAGAACGATACAATTTATTAAAACGACTTTCTGATACGCAGCCCGATATTTATTCGATTGTTTTTTGTCGCACCAAACGAGACACCCAACGTGTGGCTGAAAAACTTATCGAAGATGGCTACAGTGCAGGTGCCTTACACGGAGACCTTAGCCAAAACCAGCGTGATATGGTGATGAAAGCCTTTCGTGCCAAGCAAATAAAGACCCTTGTGGCTACAGATGTTGCGGCACGCGGTTTAGATGTTGACAACATATCGCACGTGATACACTACCAATTGCCAGACGAGATTGAAACCTATACGCACCGAAGTGGTAGAACAGGTCGTGCCAGCAGTTTGGGTACTTCCATGATTATACTCACTAGAGGCGAGTTGGGTAAAATCAAAAAACTTGAACGCATTATTAATGCCAAAATTACTGCCCAAGAAGTTCCAGATGTAAATGCCATACTCACAAGGCAATTACAACACTTTGCTGAAAAAATTAAAGCTACTGATGTCAACGATGAAATTGACGGTTACTTGGCAGAAGTCAATACCATTTTAGGCGATTTTTCAAAAGAAGATTTGATTAAAAAGCTGATGTCTGTAGAGTTTAATAGACTACACAGTTACTATCAAAAACAATCAAATGCACTTTCTAAAGCGGCACCAGAAGGCCAAGGACGTTCAAAGAAGACTGCTGATGCCCGTTACGACATCAATATCGGTAGCCGGGACGATTACGACTGGAAAGCATTAAAGGCGTTTTTGGTTGATTTCCTCTCTTTGGGGAAGGACGATATTTATCATGTTGACGTGATGGATAATAATGCTTATTTTAACACAAGCATGGATAAAAAAGACCATGTCTTGGCTGCGTTTGAAGGTTTTAAGCTTGATGGGCGTGTGATTCAGATTCGCACCACGGAGAAAAGAGGCCAGCACTTGCAAGGTGGAGGTGGGTTCTCTAAAAAGCGAAATAATAAAGGAGGTCGTTTTAGCAAGCGTAAAAAAGGCGGACGTCCTTTTGGCGACTTTAAAAAGGGTAAGAAGAAAAACCGCCGCTGATTAGTCGTTTAAACAAACAACAGTCTTATCATTTTTTTATATTAGAGCGAAAATAGTGTTGAACTATTTACTATAATTCAACTTTATTAACTCGTCAGTCATCGTTCACATATAAAATGTCAAATATCTTTTCTTTTTTGATTAAATCTGTGCTGCTGCTACATTTAGGAATGTTATATGCACAGACCTTTACCAACCCCGTGTTGCCGGGGGGCTATCCAGACCCATCCATTTGTAAAGTAGGAGACTATTTTTATATGGCAAATTCATCTTTCGAATATTTCCCCGGAATACCTATTCACAAAAGCAATGATTTGGTAAACTGGACCTTAATTGGTCACGGACTGCAACGTGAAGCCCAATGTACTGCTGCTGTTAACCTCTTAGACGTACAGCCAAACGGCGGCATATACGCCCCAACCTTGCGTTATCATGACGGTACATTTTATATCATTACAACGGCCATATATGTTGATGCAAAGACTAAAAAGCACGGTGGGAATAACTTTATCATTACAGCTACCGATCCGGCAGGGCCTTGGTCCGATCCCGTTGTTGTGCAAGGAGCACCTGGGATTGATCCAGACCTCTTCTTTGATGAAGATGGCCGACTCTGGTATACAGGGCAACAAAAACCAAAAGATCCTGAATTTATAGATCAGAAAGAAATCTGGATGCAAGAGCTCAATCTTGAGACTTTTCAATTGATGGGAGAGCGTTATCATTTGTGGCGTGGCGCATGTGATGGCGTATGGACAGAAGGGCCACATATTTATAAAAATGACGGTAGATATTACTTGATGATTGCCGAGGGAGGTACCTCCTTTAATCACGCTGTAATGGTGGCTGCAAGTGACAAGCTCACAGGTCCTTATGTCTCCAATGCACGAAATCCTATTTTTACTTCTAGACAGCTTTCATATGACAATTGGGTGCACAGCACCGGACACGGAGATCTTATCAAACTCGATGATGGTCGCTGGTATATGTTCCTATTGGGCGTACGTGGTGATTTAAACCGCAAGTCAAATATGGGACGGGAAACCTTTGTGGTGCCTGTTAGTTGGGAGCGCGATATGCATCCAAGAAAAGGAAAAATCCTGTGGCCCGTAGTCGCCCCTAAAACAGGACGTGTTGAAAGAATAAACCCCGTTATTTTTAACGGTAGCGTACCAACAAATGACCTGACTTTCCACGATGATTTTAAACATACTAAATTGAACCTGGCGTGGAACTTTGTTAGGGTTCCTATGGCAAATACCTACAGCCTTGACGAAAACCCAGGTCACCTGCGACTGTTTACCCATCCTAACACCATTTCAAGGCGCAAACGCGCACATTTTATGGGTGTAAAACAGACAGAAAGTGATTTTGTTTTCACTACTAAGATGCACTTTAATCCCTCAGGGAACGAATCTGCTGCTGGGATTGCCATAGTCCAAAAAGATGATAATTATGTGTCTTTTGTGATTCGCAAAGAGGCTGATGGTATGCTTGTGGAAGTCTTACACAAGAAAAAGAAAATAGAAATAATCAAAACACACAAACTCAAATCCTATAAGGGAGAAATACGCTTTAAATTAGTATCCGCCAATGATACGTATACATTCTCATATGCGACCAAGCGCAAGCGTTATAAAGTATTGACCACAACCACAGCAGACTTGGTGCTCTTTAACGGATTTACAGGGGCGCATATTGGGCTTTATGCTACAAGCAATGGGCAAGATAATAACGATTTTTCAGATTACGATTGGATAAATTATATACCTAAACCTAGAAAATGAAAAGAATGAATATGTTTATTTTAATAGCAGTTACTTTGCTTTCATGCGGCCAAGAAGGAGACAGCACTGAGGAGGTGGAAACAACAAAGTTATTGACCACAAAGACCATTGAGATTGAACAGCAAATTGATGGTCAAATAGTGAGCAGGTCTGTGATTATTCAAGCTCCTAAGGTTTCAGATGCAGCGACAAAGTATCCGCTTGTTTTTGCTTTTCACGGGCGTGGCGGTAACAATAATTATTGGGTGAATACCCTTAGTCAGTTTACAGATTCAGGTGCCTTTATTGGAATATACCCGCAAGGACATTTAAACTCCTGGAACTTAGGGCAAGAGCCATCAACCGCTGACGATGTAGCTTTTGTAAATACCATTTTAGAAACCTTGTTAACCTATACTAATGTTGACATTGAAAAAATATTTGCAATCGGTACTTCTAACGGAGCAGGTATGGCAAACACCTTGGCAGCCAAAACCCAACATTTCAAAGCCATTGCATCAATAGCTTCACAGTTGATAGCTTCCATAAATATCAGTTTGCAGGAAAAGCCTGTTTCAATATTTCAAATCAATGGAGCACAAGACGATGTTATTCCAATTGAAGGCGGCGAACGTTTTGGGCACTCTTTTTTTAGTGCCTATGAAAGCGCACAAAAATGGGCAGTTCAATTTGGATGTGATTTAAGTCCAGTGGAAACAACAATAGCGGGAAATGCATCCTATGTTTTTTCTGGCTGTTCGGATGAGGCTGTGGTACAATACCTTCGTGTTGAAAACGCAGGCCACGGAATTTCTGGCACCTATCCACAGCTTTGGCAGCACATTTGGACATTTTTTTCATCACGCTAAAAAATTATAGTTTTTGACAAAAAACTTTCAAAACAAGCTCAAATTGTGCTGTAATTTGCAATCACAATAGATAAACTCAAATGACAATTCGATTAATAGCTGCATTTTTTGTAGTCGCTTTTTTTGCGCTTACCACAAGGGGCCAGGAGCATCTTGTTCATACCCCATGGCAACTAGATGGCGCTGCCGAAAGGATTGAAAATATAAGAAAAGGGGAGGTGCAATTGGCTTTCGTCTTGGACGACAAACCCCTTAAAGACAAGGCCAGTATAGACCTTGAGTTGGTTAATCACGAATTCAGCTTTGGCGTTTCGATGACGCAGGCTAGTTCGCTAAGCGAAAAAGCGCAGACCATATACCGAAATCGGGTTAAAGAACTGTTTAATTTTGTTACGCTGGGATTTTATTGGGCAGCACGTGACGAAAAAAATGATTTGACAGGCTATAACCGTAAAATGCGCCGAAAAGTAGATTGGGCCGTAGCAAATGACATTAAAATCAAGGGACACCCGCTGTTGTGGCACGAGTCTTTACCCAAATGGGTCATTGATTTTCAAGATCCAGTTGCACTTGAAAAAATAATTTTTAAGCGCATGCAAGACCTATTGCTTGATTATCCCGAAATCCAATATTGGGATGTTTACAATGAAGCCGTTGCGCCATTCAAAAACCACGTGACGCCCAGTGGTGTAACCCGTTGGATTACACACAAAGGTGGTATATATCCAGCCATGTTAGAGCTCTATGCATTTGCCAATAAAACAGCACCTAATAAAATTTATACCAATAATCACTACCATCCAACAGACCCAGAATTTCTAAAACTAAACGAATATTTTTTTGAACAAAACGTGGGTTACCAAGCTATTGGAATGCAAGCGCATATGCAAACCCATGACAATGTGTTTGAGGAGCAAGAGCTATGGGATTTGGTTAGTACGTTCACCCCTCTTGGCAAAGACATTCAGTTCACAGAAGTTACCGTAACCAGTTCAAAGCTGTTTAACAACTGGAAAGACCACGGGATGTTTTTGGAGGAGCGTAAAGCAGCACAGAAAAAAAGGAAAAAGATGAACCTGCCAAGTCTTGAGCAGAAAGAGGTATATCAGGCTGCTTATATTAAAGATTTCTACACACTCCTATTTAGCCATCCGAGCGTGAGTTCCATTACGATGTGGAACCTGACTGATAGAAATGCGTGGCGCGGTCATGCAGCGGGGATTTTAGACAACGATATGCAGCCTAAAAAGGCCTTTTTTACTCTTAAGAAATTGATAAAAGAGACTTGGTCAACAAAGCTTAAAAGTGAATTTAACGCCAATGAAGGTCTTGCTTTTTCTGGATTTTACGGAAAATATAGGGCTACTGTTACTGTTAATGATAAAACCTATGAGGTTGGCTTTCGCCACACTAAAGAAAATGCAAAACCCATAGTATTGGATTTAAGTGGTCAATAAGCTCTAGCGCATATTTGAATACTTAAATTGATTTTCAAGAGAGACCCCAAACAAATCAACCAATTCACCAATGTTTTTATTAAAAAAACGTGTATTGGGCGGTATGTTCAATTTTTTCCAATAAGCAGGGTCGTATGCGTTTTTATACTGAGTCATATCCTTGTTATACATGACCTCACCGACATTAAAAAGCGCTTTATCTTGTTCTATGTCCAAAACGTATACCTCATGCCTATAAGCTATCGGGATGTATTTAGGTACTGCTTGACCGTTACTCCTCATGGCGCGTTTAACATTTTCGGATGGGGCTGCAGCACCTTTCCATTCTCTTTGATGATAACTCAAAAATAGCTTGCCTTTGTTGTTTTTCTTGTAAACGTAGGTAGCAACGAGTGACTTCCCTATTTCGGGTTGCTTATCCATTTCTAGTTTGTAAATCTTGTAGGAATCCATTCCGATATACATCCAAATTGTCTCTTTATTTTCTATGATCCCTTTGGCAATGATTACGTCTTCATTGTCATAGCTTGAGTTCCCTGTTTTCGTCCACTTATAGGACTTGACATTGATGCTTTTTCGCAGTGGATTGTTAAACTCCATATACTTTAGTGCGTGCAATTTCTGTTCATTCTTTACAAACCTATAATCTGCCGAGGTTCTTACATGGTCTACAGAAAACTTAAGGAGGTAGGAGCTAGGCCCGCGATCTATTGCATTAATACTGTGCTCAATATAAAAGCGGCACAAATTGTCTTCAACCGACCACCTGCGGTACAATATATTCAACTGATGATTTTTACTAACCGTGTTGTCGCGTAATTTTTTAAGTGCATTTTTAACATAAAAACTAATGCTATTTACGACCACTTCAGAAAGCTTTGTTGTTTGTTCTTCCAGTACAATTTCCTTTTTCTCTAGTTTCAAAAAGTCTTTAATCTTGATGGAAAAGTTTGAAAATCCAAGAGAAGAAACGGTCAAGTTATCTTCAAGTTCATTGTTTGAGACACGGAAATAAAAAGTGCCGTCTTCAGTGGAGGTTGTGCCCATATTTTTTTTCAAAATCCCCACTGCTGCGTAAGGAACTTCATAGCCATTTTGATCAATCACCTTGCCTGTGATTGCAGTGTTTTCTTGTGCAAATACAGCCATGCAATTGAATAATAAAATTACAATAGTATTGTATATAAATTTATACGAATAACACATCTTGAATATTAATTGGTCAATGCCTCTTTTTGATTTTTGTTGTTAAGCCTGTAGTCTTTTGGAATAATTCCTGTGTGCTCTTTGAACCTTTTGGTGAAATAGGATGGAGAGGCAAAGCCCACTTTAAAACAAATCTCACCAATGGTCATATCTGTTTTTGCCAATAATTCTTTTGCCTTTTCGAGTCGTGTTTTACGAATGATTTCATTAGCTGAATTTCCAGTTAATGCCTTAATTTTTCTATACAACTTACTTCTACTCAATCCCAGTTCATTGGCAATGTCTTGAACACATAAATCTTCTTTGGATAAATTGTTGCCGATCACATTCAATACGTCTGCAAGAATTTTTTTGTCATAACCAATGTCTTCCACATCTAATTCAAGGCTTTTAAAATACGTTTTATAAAAAGTATTTTTGGCTTTAATCATTTGACGTAAATGTGTTTTTAAAAGGTTTACGCTGAAGGGCTTTTTCAAATAGACATCAGCACCTGCATCAATGCCTTCTATACGTTCTTTTTCGGCTACTTTGGCCGTGAGCATAAGCACCGGTATCGTACAGGTAGCCTTATTAGATTTGAGGAGTTGACACATTTCTATGCCGTCCATTTCAGGCATCATTACATCGGCAATAATAACATCAGGCTTAATTTGTTTGGCCATTTCTAGGCCTATTTTCCCATTCACAGCTTCAAGAACACGATAGGTTCCTTTAAGTTCTAACTTAAGGTATTCGCGTAGCTCTATATTGTCTTCAACAATAAGAAGGCTGTATTCTCTTTCGGTTTGCGCCGCTGTTGCCTCAAAGCTTTTTTCAATGGTTTGCTTTATTTTTGGTTGTGGTTGTTCGGGAGTATACGTAGCAAATTGATCTTCTGAAAAATGTGCTTTTCCAGCAGCAAAAAATATTTTAAACGAGGTGCCTAACTCCTGTTCACTCTCAACTTCAATTTTACCCTTATGATAATCGACAAATTTTCGAACCACCTCTAGACCAATTCCCGTTCCGCCATAGTATTGTTCATTATTATTTTTGTCTTGATAAAAGCGTTCAAATATATTTCTGATGTTTTCTTTTTTGATGCCTATACCACTATCCTTAATGATAACCTCAAATGCATCTTGTGGCTGTATTTTATCGATTAGAGGGAACACCACACCCCCTTCGTGATAGCGGACATCTACAGCGATGGTACCGCTCTCTTTAGTTGCTTTAAACGCATTTGAGAGTAGGTTGAAAATTATTTTTTCCAGCATTGATGGGTCAGCCCAAACTAGCGTTTGATCGATTTCTTCATGGGCAATATTCAAATTAATATTTCGGTATAGGGCTTCTTCTTCATAGTAAGAAGTAACATTTTTAACAACAGCTAATAGGTCTGTCTCTTTGACGCGTAACTGAATTTTCCCAAACTGCATTTTTCTAAAGTCCATCAATTCATCAATCAGTCGCTTCATTCTTTTGGTGTTGCGGTGAATGATTCTATGTTTTGTTCTAACGTCTTCTGGCAGACTCGTAACGTCTGGGGAAGATAATAGCGATTCCAATGGATTAAGCATAAGCGTTAGTGGTGTTCTAAATTCATGCGAAATATTGGTAAAAAATTGAATTTTTTTTGCGTGTAGCTCCTCTGTTTGCTTACGTTGGTTTCGCTCGACTTCTGCTTTTCTGCTTGCTCTTACACGAAGTTTGATTAAGCTAAAAATATAAAACCCAAGTCCACATATAATTATAAAATAGCAAATTTTAGCGCCTATAGTTGCCCAATAAGGCGGCTCTACTTTTATGAATATATCCTTAGATGTTTCGGTCCAAATACCGTCATTATTGGCTGCCTTGAGTTTAAACACATATTTACCGGGCTTAATATTTGTAAAGATTGCCGTGCGTTGTTGATCAACATAGTTCCAATCGCGGTCTAAGCCTTCAAGCATATAGGCGTAGTTGTTTTTCTCACCACGGGTCATGTTTACGCCAACAAAATCAATTGAAAAAGAAGATTGGTTGTGACTTAAGAGGATGGTATCGCTATATTGGATTGATTTTTTAAGTGGCCCCTCCTTTGCAATAGCAATCTTTTTATTGCCGATTTTTAAATCTTGAAAAATGATTTTTGGGAGGTTTGTGTTTAACGGGATATTGTTAAAATCAAAAAAGTTTATGCCTTCACTAGTTCCAAGATATAGCGTATTCCGTTCGGTATAGAAGGCACTGCGATTTATTTTCTTACTTAAAAGCCCGTCTGCAGATTCAAAAATACGAAAGTCATCGTTGCTTTGGTCATATCTAATGAGACCATTGTCTGTACCCAACCAGTAGTATCCGTCATAGGTTTGCGTAATAGAGTTAATAGACATATTCCTGATTTCACTGTCTTTTCCATGCCAAGTAAAGGAGTCTTGCGTCGCCGAGTAACTAAACAGTCCATATCCATCAGTGCCAACCCAGATGTTGTTGTTGCTGTCCTCATATAACGCAAAAACGATAAAGTCAGCGACAACCCCTTTTGATAAATCACGAATTTTAGCGTTAAAAGAAACGACTTCGTCCTTTTTTTGATCATATCTATAAATTCCTTTTCTAGTACCCATCCAAACCTTATCGTCCTTGTCTACAATAACTTTTCTGATGTTGCCATTTTGCAGTTCAAACTTTTTAAACGCTTCACTATCGTGACTTGTAAGCTTGTCAGTATTAAGATCATAGGAAACCAATCCGCTTAAAAAAGTGCCTATCCAAACCACGCCATTCGAATCTTCAGAAAAGCTCACAATTCGATTTGATTTTAATGTGTTTTTATATGATTTTGTGCTGAAATTTATAAATCGACGGGAACCTTTTTTTAATAAATAAATACCGTTGTACCATGAAGCCACCCATACATTTTGCCTGCTGTCTATAAACAAAGAGGGAATGTCCATGCTATTAAGTCCCTTTGCAATATTGTTTGCAGGATCGTTAAGGTGAGTGTAGCTGTTTTGGTCGGGTTCATAGACAAAAACCCCTTTATCAATACAACTAAACCAAACACGCTCTCGTTCGTCTTTTGCAATTGAAGAAATGGAAGATGGAAAAGGCGTTACCTCGCTTTCATTGTTGTTCTGAAGGAAACTAAACTTAAAGTGCTTGGGGTCAAATTTGTCCACGCCTTGGTCATAATAACCCATCCAAATACGGTCATTAATATCACAATGAATAGACCAAATAGAATTGGATTGAATGCTGAAATCGTCTCCAATTTCTTTTAGATAGTGATTCAAAACGTCTCCATCGCTGGATAATACAAATAATCCATCATTTTCAGAGCCACATAAAATTAGACCATCTTTATATTCTTCAACTGAGAAAATTCGTTTATCTGTGATAGGGTAATGTTCCAATGTAAAATTGGTAGCGGTAGTGGGAATGACTTTCAAAACTCCCCTTTGAACTGTTCCAGCCCACAAATTTCCAAACGTATCAGCTTCTAAACTTACGATTTCACTAGACAAAAGATGCTGGTTTTGAAGCTTGCGATTTTCAACAGTTTTTAGTTTTAGTGCGGTAAAATCTAGTTGCATCAAGCCTATATTACTGCCCACCCAAATACGCTTCAATTTGTCTACCGCGATATCGTTTACTTGCAATCCGTTTTCTTCTATACCTTCTTGTAGAATAACTTTTCGAAATTCTTTAGTATCTGTATTGAACACATACACTCCTTTTTCATGGGTGCCAACGATAATTCTGATTTCATCTAATTTCGCCAAACTGTGCACCGATAGTTTTACTCCTTTAGGGTTAACCTGTGAAAAAGCAGCTGTTTTTTGGTTGTATAAGTTTAAGCCGTTGCTCGTGGCAATCCACAAGGTATTTTTTTGGTCTATATACAAATCGTGAATCTCAGAACTCGATAAGGCAGAAGCTGTATTAACATCATGTTTGAATGTTTCAACACTTATGCCGTTATATCTTTTCAGTCCACCACCATAGGTTCCTATCCACAGTTGGTTGTTGGAATCATTAATCATACAAGTGATGGCACGCGTACCTATATCTTCGTTTGTATCCACAAACAAAAAGGAATTTTCTTGTGCCCATGCATTAAAAACGAAAATCAAACTATAAACTAAAGAATGGTAAATTTTATTCATCTAAGTAAAAATAATATAAAAAATTGACCAAACAAGTTGTGGTATTGTAATTATTTAACCAATTGTAACAATATAATCGTCTATTTATCTTGACAAAGACAGCAGATGCATTATAATTGTTAGTTTTATTAATTCAATTATTACATCTATTTTATAATAATTATGAAATTTTCATACACTTTTATAATCCCTGCGTTATTATTTTCATTTTTGATTCAAGGCCAAGAATCTAGCGTGACTTCAACACCAAACATTTTCATTTACCTAGCTGATGATCAAAATGCATGGGATTATGAAATCCATGGTAATGATCAAGTTGATACGTCGCATTATGACCGTTTGGTGCGCGAGGGCATGTCTTTCTCAAATGCGTATACCGCACAGGCGATTTGTGCACCAAGTCGCTCCCAATTATTTACAGGGCTTTTTCCAGTGAGAAATGGGTGTATGGCGAATCACCTGCCTGTGAAAAAAGTGAAAGATATTAACGATTACTTTAGCGATTTGGGGTATGAAGTTATTTTGGCAGGTAAGGGGCATATCAAGCCTTCATCCGTATTTAATTGGACCCATTTCTATCACACGGTTGAAAATAGATTGTTGCCCATCAAAAAAGTAAAAAAATATATCCAAAACGCAACAAAACCGTTCTGTATCATTTTCGCCTCCGACCTTCCGCACGGCCCATACCCCAAGCAAAATGAATATGCCGATAAGCCTTTAGACTACGATCCCTCAGTCAAGAATCCAAAACAAAACATTGCACGCAACAAATCTGGTTATTATCAAAACATTGAGGCTGACAATGCCCAACTAGGACGTGTGCTAAGCATGCTAACTTCTCAAAGGGTCTTAGACAACGCCTTATTTATGTACATGTCAGACCACGGCTTAAAGGGTAAATGGAGTGTTCGCGAAACGGGAATTAAAATTCCTATGGTCGTACGCTGGCCTGGAAAGGTAGCACCCCAAACCCAATCTGACCGATTGGTGACCATAGCAGATGTGTTACCCACTTTGATTGACACCGCTGGTGGAGATGATATCGATAACATAGATGGCCACAGTTTCTTGTCTTTACTTTCAGGTGACGACAAACAAATCAGGGATTACGTCTATGCAATTTCGACCAGACAAAATATCCAAAAGTGTGAGGTATTCCCTTCTAGATCGGTACGTGGAATACGTTATAAATACGTTCGAAACTTCAATGCCATGGAAGTGATGGAGCAAAACCTTGGTGCTAACCCTGCTGTTAATTCATTTATCAAGCTCGGCGCCCAAGCGTATAAAAATGTTCCTTATGAGGAGTTGTATGATTTAGAGAACGACCCTTACGAACATCGCAATTTGGCAGCTAACACCAAATACAATGACATTAAAGAGGAGCTAGCACAAGAACTATTGCGATGGATGACCCAGCAAGGCGATTTTTTGATTACCCATACTATGCCATTAATAAAGCCAACACTTCACCCGTTAGACCGCACTTCAAAATGGAACAAGCCAGACAAAACGCTGCTTGGAACATTAGAGGATAAAGATTATATGGACGTACATTATTAATAAACTTACTTAAGCTTGTTAGCTGCAAATATGCTATAAAGCGCTACTTATTTTATTGATTTGAAATCCACGTATTAGTTTTTGCTCAATTTATTATACATCTCGGCAGGTCACAACAATATATTTGACATCATACTAAACCAAAACACATGTTCAACAAAATTTTTTCTATTTTTTTTCCATTACTAGCTGTATCTGTATCAATGAGTTCTTGTAGTCAATTATCAGAGCAATTTAATTCAAATCCAGATTTTTTAAACATACCATTGGTTAGTGAAATATTTACAGCCGATCCCTCGGCACATATTTTCAACAACCGCATTTATATTTATGCCTCACACGATATTGAGTCAGGTGGAATTGAAGACGACAGCGGGAATCATTTTAATATGATTGACTACCAAGTGCTGTCTATGAACTTAGATGGCAGTGACGTTAGGGTTCATCCAGAAGGCTTAAGTGTTGATGATGTGCCTTGGGCAAAAAGCAAATTTTGGGCACCAGATGCGGCATATAAAGACGGCACTTATTATTTGTATTACCCTGCAAAAGATGCCGACAACATATTCAGATTAGGCGTTGCAACTTCAGACAAACCCGAAGGACCCTTTACTCCACAACCAGAACCAATGAAAGATAGCTATAGCATTGATCCTGCTGTTTTTGTAGACGATGATGGTAGTGCTTACATATACTATGGTGGTATTTGGGGTGGACAATTGCAGCGTTGGGAAAATGGATCTTATCACGAAAACGGTCCCTTAAAGGATATGGGTATTCCAGAAAACCCTGCCATACTACCACGAATTGCAAAACTCTCAGACGACATGCTTGAGTTTGCCGAAGAGGTAAAGCAAATTGAAATTTTAGATAAGGACGGCAATCCCATTTTGACTAAAGATTTAGACAGAAGGTTTTTTGAAGCGCCTTGGATTCACAAGCACAAAGGCACATATTATTTGAGCTACTCAACTGGTGACACCCACCTTTTGGCCTATGCTACTGGCGACAATCCCTACGGACCATTTACCTATCAAGGTGTACTCAACGAACCCGTACAGGGTTGGACAAACCACCACTCCACCTTAAAAGTTGGTGATCAGTGGTTTCTATTTTATCACGACACCGAAATATCAGGCAAAACGCATTTGAGAAATATTAAATTCACTACATTTAATCACAACGAGGATGGAACAATTGATCCATTGAAGACCTACTTTGGCAGCGAATGGAAATTTTAATAAACCACAGTAACTCTTATAAATGTACAACATAGGATATGATATTGGCAGCTCCTCCATAAAAGCTGCACTAGTAGAAGTGGATACGGGAAAACAAATTGCCGTAATGCACGAGCCTGAGGGTGAAATGGGCATGATTAGCCCCAAAGCATCTTGGGCAGAACAGGATCCTGAGGTATGGTGGGAACTGGTTTGCTTGGCTACAAAAAAACTCCTAAAACAAACAGGCATTGATTCGGCTAAGATTAGCGGGATTGGGATTGCTTATCAAATGCATGGTTTGGTTGTGGTCGACCGTAATGGAGCACCACTTCGAAATGCCATCATATGGTGTGACAGTAGGGCTGTGGATATCGGAAACGAAGCCTTTGAAGCACTTGGCACCAAAAAATGTATGGAGCACTTGCTCAACAGCCCTGCAAATTTCACGGCATCAAAGTTAAAGTGGGTGCATGATAATGAGCCAGACATTTATGAGAATATTTATAAATACATGCTCCCAGGCGATTATATTGCCTACAAGTTTTCGGGTGACATTACCACTACCATCAACGGCTTATCGGAAGGTACACTTTGGGATTATAAAAATCACAAACCTGCAAATTGGCTGTTGTCATTTTACAATCTAAACCCAGACTTTACACCCGACTTGGTCGACAATTTTTCTGTGCAAGTAAAGCTTAGTCAACAGGGGGCTGAAGCCTCTGGATTGAAATCGGAAACACCCATAACATACCGAGCTGGGGATCAACCCAACAATGCATTGTCGCTTAATGTGATGAAGCCTGGAGAGGTTGCTGCTACAGGCGGAACTTCTGGAGTGGTATATGCGCTAACAGACAGCATGCAAACAAAAGAACTTGAACGTATCAATCATTTTGCACATGTAAATCATACAGCGGCTGCACCCGTTGTTGGAAAGTTACTTTGTATTAACGGTGCTGGAATACAATACAGGTGGATGAAAAACAATACTGGAGCTGAAAGTTACAATCACATGAACCAACTTGCCGATGCAGCACCTATAGGGGCCAATGGCTTGTGCGTGATGCCATTTGGCAATGGTGCGGAGCGTATGTTGGGCAATAAAAATATTGAAGCCACGATGCTAAACATCAACCTGAATAAACACAGCCAAGGTTCCATTTACCGAGCAACACTTGAAGGCATTGCATTCTCTTTTATTTATGGGATGAAGTTTATTAAAAGCGATAATACTCCTTTGCATGTCATTAGGGCTGGAAATGACAATCTGTTCAGATCTGAGGTTTTCTCAAATACCATCGCATCCTTGATTGGACAAGAAATTGAAATTTACGATACAACCGGCGCCATTGGTGCAGCAAGGGCTGCTTCGGTGCGCCACGACGATTTGGCCGCTTTTGGTGAACGTATTTCTGATAATGATTACGTCAGTAGTTATACGCCTCAAAAAAATGCAGACGCCTATGTCGAAGCCTATGAAAATTGGGAAAAAGAACTTAATACAATAATCAATAAATAATTTTACAGTGGGAGATAAAGAATACTTCAAGGGGACACCAAAAATTGCATTCGAGGGAAAAGCATCTGACAACCCTTTGGCATTTAAATACTATAATCCGAATCAAGTTGTAGCTGGCAAGACCATGCGCGAACATTTCAAATTTGCTATTGCCTACTGGCATAGCTTCTGTGGTCAAGGTGCTGATCCGTTTGGCGCAGGTACCCAAAACTTTCCTTGGGACCAAAGCAACGATCCCGTCCAAGCAGCCAAAGACAAAGCAGATGCTGCTTTTGAATTTATATCTAAAATGGGCTTTGATTATTTCTGCTTCCACGACTATGACCTTATTCAGGAAGGCAGCTCATTGGCCGAATCAGAAAAGCGATTGGCAACCATTACGGACTATATTAAAACCAAGCAAGATGCCTCTAATATTAAGCTTTTGTGGGGAACCGCAAATTGTTTTTCTAACCCAAGATATATGAATGGTGCGGCTACCAACCCTGATTTTGATGTAGTTGCCTATGCCGGTGCACAAGTAAAAATGGCATTGGATGCTACCATAAAACTCAATGGTGAAAACTATGTGTTCTGGGGTGGTCGTGAAGGATATATTTCATTGCTAAACACAGATATGGGACGCGAGCAAGATCACATGGCACGGTTTTTAACCATGGCCAAAGACTATGCACGTTCACAAGGGTTTACAGGAACATTCTTTATTGAGCCAAAGCCTATGGAGCCGAGCAAACACCAATACGACTTTGATGCGGCAACGTCCATTGGGTTCTTGCATAAATATGGTCTTCAAGACGACTTTAAACTAAACATTGAAGTAAACCATGCAACCTTGGCACAGCATACGTTTGAGCACGAACTCACGGTTGCTGCCAATGACAATATGTTGGGTAGCATTGATGCCAATAGGGGCGATTACCAAAATGGATGGGATACCGATCAGTTCCCTAACAACATTGAGGAAACGGCTAGAGCCATGATGGTTTTTCTCAAAGCAGGAGGTTTACAAGGTGGAGGGGTTAATTTTGACGCTAAAATCAGAAGAAACTCTACAGATTTGGAAGATCTGTTCCACGCACATATTGGCGGTGCAGACACCTTTGCACGTGGGCTTCTTGTAGCAGACAAAGTACTCAACGACCCTGCCTTTTCGGCTATAGTTAATGGGCGTTATGCTTCTTTTGATAGTGGAAATGGGTCTGCGTTTGAGCAGGGAAAATTATCACTAAGCGACTTATTTGATGTGGCGACCAGCAATACGGATGCCATCAGCTCGAAAAGCGGCAAGCAAGAGTATTTAGAGAATATTTTAAATAACCACATATAAACAACCAATCATGGGAAACAAATCATATTTATTGAGATTAACTTTAGTAGCTACATTAGGAGGCCTACTCTTCGGCTATGATACCGGCGTAATTGCGGGAACGGTAGGTTCTCTAGACGCTTTTTTTATTGAACCCAAAGGATTAGACGAGTTAGCTGCAAGTTCCTTAAAAGGATGGCTTGTTTCCATTGCACTTATTGGATGTATCATCGGAGGTGCTGTTGCAGGAGTCGTTGGTAAGAAATTCGGAAGAAAAAAAGGACTGGTAATCGCTGGTGTTTTGTTCTTTATTTCGGCACTTGGTTCAGCACTTCCAGAAATGTTTATTCAACCACTTGGTCAAGGCGATCACACGCTATCTACTGTTTTTATGATTTATAGACTAATTGGAGGAATTGGTGTTGGTATAGCATCCATGTTGTCTCCTGTCTATATTGCTGAAATTGCACCAGCCAAGGATAGGGGAAAATTAGTATCCTATAACCAATTGGCAATTGTAGGTGGTTTTATGGTTGTCTATTTTGTAAACTATTTCATTGCCTTGAGTGGCGACGATTTATGGCTTAATGAGATTGGATGGCGCTACATGTTTGCCTCTGAGCTGGTTCCCGTTAGTATTTTCTTGGCACTCTTATATTTTGTGCCAGATACACCGAGATCTTTGGTGTCTCACAGCAAAGAAGCGGAGGCATTAGAAATTCTAAAGAAGGTAAACAGTGAGAGCGAAGCACAAAGCATTTTGAGCGATATCAAGAATACGCTTGTTGTTAAAACCAATAGCGCACTCTCATACGGATGGGGTCTTATCATCATCGGTATTTTGCTCTCTGTATTTCAGCAGTTTGTCGGGATTAATGTTGTGTTGTACTACGCACCTGAGATTTTTAAAACCTTAGATTTGGGCACAGACGCTGCGCTTCTACAAACCATTATTGTGGGAATTGTAAACTTCCTCTTTACCATTATAGCCGTTAAAACGGTAGATAATTACGGACGAAAGCCGTTGATGTTCATTGGTGCGGTAGGTATGGCTGTTGCCATGATTGCATTAGGATTTGCTTTCTATGCTAAGATAGGCGGATACGCTGCGCTTATTTGTATGATGGTTTATGTAGCCGCATTTGCGTTGAGTTGGGGGCCGGTTACGTGGGTACTACTCGCCGAAATTTTTCCAAACGATATTCGCAACAAGGCCATGCCTATTGCAGTAGCAGCCCAGTGGCTTTCCAATTGGCTGGTATCCGCAACTTTCCCAGTAATGAATGAAAATTCATATCTGGTTGACACATTCAATAATGGCTTTGCTTATTGGATATACGGAATCATGTCTGTATTGGCTGCTGTATTTGTTCTCAAATACGTACCTGAAACAAAGGGCAAGACACTAGAAGAAATGAATAATCTATGGAAAAAGAAATAAGCCTAAGACACATCGTATAGCTACAAGGCTTTAAAGTAACAACCACCATTTCAATATGTTGAAATGGTGGTTGTTTATTGCTTACTTCTTGATGAATCGTATGGATTTTGTTTTGCCCATCGTATTGGAGACATGTATAAAATAGATCCCTGTATCGAGCATTGATACGTTAAGCTTTAATAGATTCGTATTTCTTTGTTGTTGAACGCTTTGTTTTCTGCCCAATACGTCGTAAACTTCAACACCTTCTTCATCTGTAAGGTTTATAAGTGTCAGCATGTCTTTGGTTGGATTTGGATAGGCGTAAACAGCCGTTGCTTGCGAAGGATGGTCTGACAGTGAAAGTGGTTGAGGTTGATACTCATAGGCTCCAATATCAACGACATCTCCAACAGTTGTGAAATCCACTTCATTTTCCCCTATGGTGACCAACGAAAAATTATCGATGTAATAATCAACTCCTATATCTTCGACTACGTCAGGCCCGTTTACATATAAAAAACTTTGATCGTTTTGAGTATGTGTAAAATTATCTGTCAGCAGCACCCAGTCATTGGCTGATGCGGTTGCACTAGCTAAGTTTGTATACATATCTTCGTTTTCTGGTGCAGTTGCTCCATTGACAGTTGACTTCACTGTAAGTTGAACTGTGCCACTTCCTTCGGCCAGCTTGACCCAAACAAAAAACGTATAGGTTTCGCCAACAGTAAGTAAATTATTTAAAAAAATTCTTGGGCTGTGAAAGTTCTTGGTGCGTGAAATGGTTTTTAGGCTTTTGCTACCCGTCTTTGCAGTTTCTGACGAGTTTGAAACGGAAGACCCAAAATTTGCCCAGCCACCATTATCTAACTCAAAACTAGTTGAGGAGATTACATTTTCCGGGATAACTGGTCTTGGATTTTTATTGATGTCAAGCGCGGGTGAATAGTCCGAGCTACCTGCATTAATAGCTGGTGAGTTTTGCTGTAAAGAAAAATCGGTATTGTCAAGATAACCTGCCCACCCTGCGATAGTACTAGCATCATCGTTCAAAGTAGGAGTATCCACAAATAATGGATCAACATTAATTTGATTTGCCGGCTCTTGATTTCCTGGATAAGCAACACTGCCATTTAAAAAAATATTATTTGTTGCAATTTTGGTTCCATCGTTGGCATTTTCTACTATTTCAATAGTGTTGGGGTCATCAACAGTAAAAGGGTCGTCAACGTTATTTAACTTCAGCGCAGAATAATTGGTATAGCGCGTGACTACTATGTTGTTCACCACTGTAATGTTATGGACATAATTAGCAATAATTCCTGCTACTTTTTGCCCCCTATGTGGCGGGTTGCCTTCACTTACAGAAATATCTTGAATAATTTCATGAACTCCGTTAAAGTAAATGGTGTTGTTTCTAATCAAAGCCGAACTTCCCTCAGATCTATCAAAGTTTATTCCGTTTTTTCCATTATTCACACATAAATTGTTTTCGAACAAAAACGTACCATAATAATCACTGTCACTACGCGTTACATATAGCCCTTGGCCATCTAAAATTGTTGAATAACTCGCATTTCCATATTTCCCACTTGGTGGATTTCCATTAGGGGGAACAACACCTTGAGTCATGTAAAAAGGAATCCGATTCCAGTTATTGTATACCGTATTACCACGTATTATCATTTTGATATTAACTCCATTGTCTGAAGAGGATTGCGATTTGGTTTCGGCAAAAACAATGGCACTGGAGGCATTCGAGGTCCACCATGTAGTATTGTATACGGTATTGTTCTCAATGGTTATGTGGTCACTGTCGTTAAAGCGAATACCGGAACCGGTTGTGTCATGTACAATATTGTTTCGAACAATAATATGATGATGGAGAAAGTTCTGACTAAAACCACTCCAAATACCAAAACCTGAAAAATAATTATGCGTATAATTCAGTCCATCTTGGTCACATTTAACTTTCCAGTTCCTATCTGTTATAGCCATGTCATATGTTATGTTGGCTGCTGGGCCTTGTACTTCGAAACCTTCAATTATCACATAGCTTTGGGGCCCACTTATAAGAATACCACCTTTACCATCAAAAATGATTTTAGGACTATGGTTAGGATAGTTACGAATAGTAATGTAATTTTCTTCAGTTCCAGATTTATTGATGGTTACAGCTGGAGGATTACTCATATTTACACTCAATTCACCGTTTGAGGGATGTGCTGAGGCTGTTCCATAACGCTGGTTTTTGTATTCACCGTTCATAACATACACGGTACCACCCGCACTTACTGCAGCAATCCCCTTATTGATGGTTGCAAATGGCGCATCTTTTGACCCGCTATTTGTGTCGTTTCCCGACAATTCGGAAACATAATAATCTTGTGCCGAAAGCTTAAATGCAGCAAATAACATTAGCGCTAGACTCAAAAGGAAATAACGGTTTCTAAATTTCATATAGATATCATTAGTGTTTGTGGTTTTGAGAATATATACCCCAATAAGCTAAAGTATAATAAGCGGGTACTTCATAGTATAAGATTTAAACTAAAAACTAAGATAAATTAGGTATCAGATATAATATGATTGTCAATTTGACATAAAAGAATTAAATATTTTAGTAATGACTTAAATGTTTTAATGAATAATTCAAAAGTTCTAAAATAGATATTCAATATTTGAATATTTTTATACTTCAAAATTACAACCAATGAAAAAACTATTTTTTACATTATTACTATTGCCATTTTTTGCCTTTTCACAAGGTAAAATTGTCAGTGGCGTGGTGAATGACGACATGGGTGGTCCACTACCTGGAGCGACTGTACAGGTCAAGGGCTCTGAATCCATCGGCTCTATAACGGATTTTGACGGAAAATTCACCATAGCCTTGAGAAATGGAGAGACCAAGATCATTATTTCCTATGTTGGTTTTGTCAGTCAAGAAGTTGATGTAGAAGAACAAAACAATATTTCAGTATCTCTAGAACAAGATGTTTCCGAGCTAGAAGAAGTAGTTGTTATTGGATATGGTACGGTGCTTAAAAAGGATTTAACAGGTTCGGTAGCGTCCGTTAAAGTTAGTGAGACAATTTCACGTCAATCCACTACGGTAGATCAACTGCTTCAAGGACGAGCTGCTGGTGTTCAGGTTACACAAAACGCTGCAAATCCGGGTTCCGGTATTAGTGTTCGTATTCGTGGTACAAGTAGTTTACGCGGAAATAACGA